>Ga0209542_10011339_pt1 | contig 15807 bp, 16 predicted proteins | sample RifCSPhighO2_01_FD_184028 | JGI IMG/M metagenome (GOLD analysis project Ga0209542, IMG submission 184028) | Soil microbial communities from Rifle, Colorado - Rifle CSP2_plank highO2_0.1 (SPAdes) (version 2) | ecosystem: Environmental > Terrestrial > Deep subsurface > Rock core/Sediment ... | reverse complement strand
TGATCATTTTCCGCTTCGGGCCATTTTAGATCTATAGCGGTAATGCCAAGTTTATTGCATACCTCATGCGCGCGATTTCTGTTTGATTCGCTTTGAACCAAGATAGCTATCTTGATTTGCATAAACCCAATCCTTTCGCGTTTTACCCCGTCGGGTTTTTTGTTCGAACTGAATATAATATTACTTATTTATTAGATTGTCAATATATATGGTCAATAGCATAACAAAATTATGCTTTATTTAAAGTTAAAAATAGATATATAATTATTCTGTTCAAACTCCTTGACACAAATCAAAATATCGGTTACAGTGGTTTTATGAATAATATTCCGCAAAATTTAAAGGATTCGTTGTTGTCTATGGGTTTCTCTCAAAAGGAAGCTAATGTTTACTTGGCTTTACTGGAATTGGGCAAAGGCGCGGTTTCAAACATAGCCCGCAAGGCTGGTTTAAATCGAACAACCGGATACCATATTTTAGATTCTTTGGCCGGCAAGGGTTTGGTTAGCATTTCTGGCAAGGAACCTTTGCAGGAATATGTGGCGGAATCGCCGGAAAGGATTACGGAGTTACTTAAGGTTAAGTTTGAGGAATATGAAAAATATTTGAACCAAGCTAAACAAACTGTGCCGCAATTAAAATCTTTCCATAACGTCAGCGATCGGCCAAAGGTAAGATTTTATGAAGGCAAACAAGGATTGATAGATGTCTACGAAGATACTCTAAACTCACGCGAGCCTATTTTGGCCTATGCAAATATTGAAGCAATGGATAAAGCTTTGCCGGGATATTTTGAAGGCTATTATAAAAGGCGCACAAAAAAAGGGATTAAGATCCGGGCAATTTTTCCAGAAAATCCCCAAAGCATTTTTAGGACTTCAAGGAATAAAGCAGAAGCCAGAGAATCTGTGCTCGTGCCTGAAGACAGATATTATTTTTCCCCGGAAATCAATATTTATAATAACAAGGTTATGGTGGCTTCCTTAAAAGAAAGGTTAGGCATAATTATCGAAAGTACAGAAATCGCAGATGCCATGAAAAAAATATTTGAACTCGCTTGGATTGGGGCAAAGACATTGGAGAAAAAGCCTGCAAAATAGGCTTTGCCAATTTTTGCCAGAAAAGATATAATTAGCCTGTAATTAAAAGCAAAAATATGGCAGACGGTTATTCAAGCCAGGAATATTATCAACTGTTAAAAAGGCTGGATTATATCCGCGATCGTTTTAATATTGAACATGATTACTATTTTAATCACGAGCCCAAGGACACAGAACAGGAATTTGAGCAGCGAAAGGAATTGCGCAGGAGATTACTTGATTTGGAAGATTATTTAGAGGGGTTGATTGACCGTTTGTAAAATATTCGGGATGTAGTATACCGGTAGTACGCGCGCTTCGGGTGCGCGAAGACAGGGTTCAATTCCCTGCATCCCGACCAAAAAGATGATAATGAACGAACAAGTCATTATAAAAAACCATCTTGTAAGTTATTTTAAGAGTGAAAACGCAGGCCAGAAGTGCCTGCTGTTTTTACATGGCTGGCGTTCACAGAAAGAGGTTTGGGAAACAGTAATAAAAAGATTTAAAGATTTAAAGATTGAAAGATTGGATGCTTATGCGATCGATCTTCCGGGGTTCGGAGTATCTTCGGCGCCAGCAGAGGCTTGGAGTGTCGGGGATTATGCGGAAGTAGTTAGGGATTTTATAGAAAAAATGGAATTAAAAAATATCATCATCATCGGGCATTCATTTGGGGGCCGTGTTGGAATCAAGCTAGCCGCAGGGCATCCGGAATTGGTGAATAAACTAGTTTTGGTAGACAGCGCAGGGTTTATTGACAAGAGCAGTAAAAATAAAATTTTAGCCTGGACATCGGCTTTGGTTAGGCCTTTCTTTAGGCCCAAGTTTATGCAAGGGATGCGTAGGAAAATCTACCAGTCAATTGGCGCTTCTGACTATTTGGATTCGCCTGGCCTCCAGAGGACCTTTGTGAATGTAGTTAAGGAAGATTTGTCGGAGGATATGAAGGGCATTAAAATTCCCACTTTAATAATCACTGGCGAGAACGATAAGGATACGCCAATTGCCTTTGGCGAAAAAATGCAGGAGTTAATTCCAAATTCCAAATTCCAAATCCTAAAAAATGCGGGGCATTATAGTTTTTTGGACCAACGGGAAGAGTTTGTGAAAATTGTGGAAAAATTTATTAACACGGATATAACGGATTGGACACGGATCTACTGATGTCTACTGATAGCATCTGTAGTAATCCGTTTATCCGTGTACAATCAGTAGATCCGTGTGAACTGTATGTTTAAAATTCCTAAATACCAGCTTTATTTGCTCCAGCTTGAGAGTTATGAACTTGGGCGGTATTTTAAGTTGCTTTTTAAAAAAGGCTTCCTGCCCCCGGATGAGCCTTTAAGGAAGAAGTTAATCTGGACGAATAAGGCGTTATTGATTTTTGCCGTTGCTGAGATTTTGATTTTTGGTCTGGCCGGGGTTTTGGGCTGGCTATTGCGCGGAAGCGTTTTAGAAAATACAACCGCTTCGGCCATAGCGTTTGTCGGCTTAGTCGTAATATTAAACTTATTTTCATTTTTGTTTTTTTGCCTGGCGGAAATTCTAATCATGCCGGTTGATTACGTATTTAAAGCGTGGATTGTAAGTAGGGCAAAAGCCAAGGCCAGGATGCATCCACAAATCAAAATTATCGGCATTGCCGGCAGCTACGGCAAAACCACAATGAAGGAAGTTCTGAGGCAGATATTAGATACCAGATATAAGGCGTTAGCTACTCCGGAGAGCGTAAATACGCCGGTGGGGATATCGAGATGGATATTTAGGAAGTTCAGCCCGGATTTGGAAATAGCGATAATTGAAATGGGGGAGCATTACAAGGGGGATATTAGGGAAATTTGTGATATTACAAAGGCGGATGTTGCGGTAATTACCGGCATTAATGAAGCGCATATGGAGAGGATGGGCAGCGCGGAAAATGTTACTGCCACAATTTTTGAAGCAGCACAGCATGCTAAAGACGATGCCTTAATTATTTTAAATAAAGACGACGAAAGGATTTTGGCAAATTATAAAAGTTTTGTAAAACCTGACCAAAAAGTTTTGCTTTACAGCGCTGACGCGCCGAATTTTGAATTCAGCCAGCAGATTTTGGGCTGGCAGGGTAGCTTGCCGGAAGTTGGGGAAATAAAAATCAGGCTCATGGGGAGGTACAGCGTGGGAGTGGCCCAAGCCGCAGGGCTTGTGGGCAAGTATTTGGGCTTAACTAACCAGCAGGTAGCGCACGGGCTTAATTCCGTAAAGCCGGTTGAGCATCGTTTGCAGCCTTCTTTTGCGCCCGGGAATATTTTAGTCATTGACGATGCCTATAACGGCAACTCTGACGGCGCCAGGGAAGCGATTAAAGTCCTCGCCTATTTTAAGGAAAGGCGGAAAATTTATATTACGCCCGGTTTGGTGGAAACCGGTAGCGCCTTAAAGCAGGTACATTTGGACATTGGCAGGCAGTTGGCAAGCGCGGCAGATGTGGTTATACTAATAAGGAACAGCGTGACGGGCTACATTGAGGAGGGGATTTTATCTGTCATTGCGAGTCCGCCTGAGGCGGATGACGAAGCAATCTTAACATCGGACAGATTGCCGCGCCCCTCGGATGCACTCGGGGCTCGCAATGACAAACCAGAAATAATTTGGTTCGATACCGCGCCGGAAGCGCACGCGGCGTTGAAAGATATTTTAAAACCTAATGATGTGATCCTATTTCAGAATGATTGGGGAGACCAATATTTGTAAATGACAAAAATGACATGAATGACAAAATTGACAAAAATATAAAAAATATTGGAGTGTTCTTTGGAAGCGGGAGTGTGGAGCATGATATCTCCATTATCACCGCTAATTTAATTATTAGCGGCTTAAAGGGTTTGGCTTACCAGGTCACGCCGGTTTATATTACCAAGGCAGGCAAATGGATGCTCGGCGAAGATTTGGGGGATTTGAAAGTTTTTGCCGACCCGAATAAAAAAATAGAAGACCGCCAGGAGTACGCGGAGTATTATTTAGATATGCAGGAGTCAGTAGGGAAAATGGTGTTTAAGAAGAAGGGCCTTATGGGAAAAACTATTACCCTCGATTTGGCTTTCCCGGCGTTCCACGGAACATATGGTGAGGACGGGACTATGCAAGGTTTGTTTGAAATGTTTGGCATCCCGTATGTGGGATGCGGCGTACCGGCATCTGCCATTGCCATGGATAAAGCTTTGACGAAAATTATGATGCGCGATGCCAAAGTGCCGACCACAAAATTTATTTATTTTTATAAAAAAGACTGGGAAGCGGGGCAGGCGCAAATTATGGAACAGGCCAAAAAAGAGCTTAAGTGGCCGGTAATGGTTAAGCCCGCGCACTTGGGTTCTTCTATTGGTATTGGCAAAGCCAGGGATGAAAAAGAGTTTATTCAGAAAGTCGAAGTCGCGGCTTTTTATGACAATAAGGTTATTGTGGAGGAAGTAGTCGAAGACCTAATGGACGTAACCTGTTGCTTAATAGGCAACGATGAGCCCAGGGCCTCTGAACTTCAGGAATCTTTATACACCATAGATTTGTTTAGCTTTGAGGATAAGTATTTAACAGATGGCGGGGCACAGACCGGCAAGTCTACCAGGAGCGTGGTGATCCCGGCCCGGCTCGACGCAGAAACAACTAAAGCCATAAAAGAAACAGCTATAAATGTTTATAAAATTTTGGAATGCACAGGCATCGCGCGCGTTGACTTTTTGATTAACCGGACAACAAATAAATTTTTTGCTAACGAAGTTAACCCTTTGCCCGGCACAATTTACCATCATTTGTGGCAGGCGAGCGGAATGGAATTGCCTGAACTTTTGAAAAATTTAATCAGGTTTGCCCAAGAAAAGTACGAAGAGAAAAAGCGGGTGAATTATTCTTTTGAATCCAGCGTACTTAAAGGGCTTGGAGGGTCGAGTTTTAAGTCAAATAAACTAGGATAGCCGATCCTGATTTGCGGATTACATCCAGATCTGCGGATAACTGCGGATGCTATGTTCCATCACACTGTTGCAAATAAACAGGTGGAGCGAATATCAAAATTTGTTTGTTCAACAAAAAACAAAAAATATTGCAGTTTGGTGAAACAAAAAATTCCCATTAAGGGAATTTTTTTGGCGGAGAGGGAGGGAGTCGAACCCTCGAATCCCTTTCGGGATTACTGGTTTTCGAAACCAGCGCACTAGACCACTATGCGACCTCTCCGAATCTTACCTATTATATCAAAAACCGCTATAATGGAACAGGTTAGGATCCAATCCATATGTTTAAAAGGTTTATAGATTTATTGTTGTTCATTGACCGTTCGGAAAGGAATGTTTATATCCGGACGATTGAGCTTGGGCTAAAATACCCGAACGGCTTTTCCTATGGCGAGATAATCAACAATTCTGAATTGGGATTAAGGGAATGGGAAAAGGACGTGATTGTTGAGTATTTAAAAAACGCTTACGAGAATTTTACCTTCGGTGATATTCCTCAAGGTAACGCAGACAGGGAAACGCTTTTTTTGATGATAAAAGAAGCAAAGGGAGGAGGCAAGGGAGATTTTACGGATGATTCGCACCGATACACCATTAACCTTGACGCGTATTTTAAATTTATTGATTATGAGGAAATCCGGCTGGCAAGGAAAGCCGCGCGGGACGCCAAAATACTTTCCTGGATGGCCATAATTATTGCAATACTTATCCCGTTTTTTGCCGCCAGGTATATTAACCAAACCGTGAATATTGACCATTCCCAGTTTGAAGAATTAAAAACCATGCTGGAGAAGAAATAATTTGAACTGCTGTTAATTGACAGCAGTTTTTTAAACTTTTATAGTGCATTTGAAGGATTAAAATAACGATATGGATTTCCAAAAAGAAGTAGCTAAAGCTTTGCTTAACATCGGCGCGGTGGGGTTTAAACCCAAGGAGCCGATTACTTTTAAATCCGGAATTGTTTCGCCGGTCTATTGCGATAACCGCAAGTTTCCTTTCCATCCTGAGGAATGGAAAAAGGTAATTGAAGGCTTTAAGGCTTTAATCGAGGAAGATAATATCGAGTTTGACGTCATTGCCGGCGCGGAGCTTGCGGGCATTCCGCATTCCGCCGCTTTAGGCTTTTTGCTTGGGAAGCCTTCGGTGATGGTAAGGAAGCAGCCAAAAGACCACGGCACAGGCAAAAGGATAGAAGGCGGCGACATCACTGGCAAAAAAGTTTTAATGTTGGAGGATCTGGTAAGTACTGGCAGTACGAGCATTTCCATGATAGAAACTTTAAAGAAAGAAGGCGGCCAAGTTTCAGATTGCTTAATAATAGTTACTTATGGTTTTAAAGAATCAGCAGAAGCCTTTGAAAAAGCTGGTGTAAGGCTTCATGCGCTTACATCTTTCTCAATAATTTTAGAAGAAGCGTTGGTCATGAATAAATTTACCCAGGATGAAAAAGTTATCATCGAAGACTGGTTTAATGACCCACACGGCTGGGCGGGGAGACAGGGAATAAAATAAATTATTAGCATTATGTTTACAGAACAAAAAGTAGTTTTAGCGGCCGATGACTTTAGTAAAGAAGATCTGATCGATTTTGTAAAAAAAATCGGCAACAGGGTTTATTGCGTTAAAGTCCATAATTTGTATGATGAATTCGGTCCAAGTATAGTCAGTGATTTAAAACAAGCGGGAGCCCTGAGGGTTTGGATGGATGCTAAATTACATGACATTCCAAACACGGTTAAATTGCGGGCCCAGGCCTTCGCCAAGGCCGGTTGTGACATTCTCACAGTCCACGCTTCTGGAGGAGTAGAGATGATGTTAGCGGCCAAGCAAGGTTTCGGCGAGGGGAAAGTTTTTGCCATAACAGCCTTAACTTCGTTGGAAGACAGTGAGATTACAAATATTTATAACAGTCCAGATGCGAAAGCCTTAGTGGGACGGTTAGCTATATTAATAAAGCAAGCTGGCGTGGACGGTTTGGTTTGTTCGCCAAAAGAAATCACAATGCTTAGGGCAAATCCTGAATTTTCCGGTTTAGAATTGGTTATTCCGGGAATCCGTTCAGCAGGAGTCGACACTAACGATCAAAAGCGCTTTGATACGCCTGGAAACGCGATTAAGGCAGGCGCAAATTTTTTGGTTATCGGAAGGCAACTCACCAAAGCGGAAGATGCAGTAAAAGCTTTGGATTTATTAGAGGCAGAAATTGCACGGGCATTAAAATAATTTTTATTATTAAATGGATGCCAACCAGCTAATATTGATAGCAGTAGCCGTGGGTGTTGGTTTTTTTGCCCAAGGCTTAGTCGGCTTTGCCGCTTCTTTAATCGCTTTTCCAATTTTGCTTCAAGTTTTTACTTTTCAGGAGGCTACAGCCTTCCTTTCTTTTTATTTTGTCGTCTTTAGTGTTTATATGGTTTATAAAAACCACGCGATGATTGACAAAAAAATCGTTAAGAATTTTATTATTACTGTTACCTTAGGTTTTTTAGCCGGCGTGTATTTATTAAAGTCCCTTGACAGCGCGCTTTTACAAAAATTACTCGGCGCATTTTTGGTTTTGTATGTATTGCAAACTTTGTTCTTAAAAAAGAAAATCAACTGGCCCGACAAATTCAACTGGGTGGCCGGGCTCTTGGGCGGAGCAGCTGCGGGAATTTTTTTAAGCGGCGGACAGGTGTTTGGGACTTTTTTGGACAATAAATTGTCTTCCGCCGCAGAAGTGAGGGCAACGCTGATCGGGGTTTTGGCTATTGGCAATTTTTTACGGTTTCCCTCGCTTATTGCCACTCACTTGCTCACTTGGGATTTGTTCAAATTATCAATTATATTTTTTCCCATGTTCCTGGTTGGCATGCTTGTGGGCCAAAAATTATTCAGTCGCCTAAACGACAAGGCGTTGCGTTTTTTGATTTTATTGTTTTTAATTATATCGGGATTCAAATTACTCCTCATTTAATTTATGTATAAACTAATCCGTCGGTTGTTATATTTATTTCCCGATCCGGAAACTTCCCATTACCTTGCCGTGTCGTTTTTAAAAATTTTAGGATATAGCCCGTTTAAGCAAATCGCGCAAGCATTTTTTACAGTTAAGCATCAGGCGCTTGAACAAAATATTTTCGGCCTGAATTTTAAAAATCCTGTGGGTCTCGCGGCTGGCTTTGACAAGAACGCCCAGTGCCTGCCCGGCCTTGAGGCTTTAGGGTTTGGATTTTTAGAGGTTGGCACCGTTACCCGTTTTCCCCAGCCCGGCAATCCCAGGCAGAGGCTGTTTAGGTTTCCTGAAGACCAGGCTTTAATAAACCGGATGGGGTTTAATAATAAAGGGGCTGACTCCCTTGCTATGAATTTAGCTAGTTCAAATAAACTTACAGTTCCCCTTGGCATTAATTTAGGAAAATCGAAAATTACTGAACTTACAGACGCCACACAGGATTATTTGTATTCTTTTAAAGCTCTGTATGGGCGCGGCGACTATTTTATTGTTAATATTAGTTCCCCTAATACTCCAGGATTAAGGCAACTGCAGGACAAGTTGTTTTTGGAACAGCTGCTTGCCAGCCTGATTAACTTTAGGTCAGGCCAGAAAATTAGAAAACCTATTTTTATTAAAATAGTAATTGATTTTACTTTGGAAGCAGTCGATGAAATTTTAGCAGTTTGCCAAAAATTAAAAATCGACGGCATTATTACCAGCAATACCACAATATCGAGAGAAGGGCTAAAGTTTAACCCAAATGAGATGGGAGGCCTAAGTGGCAGGCCAATTACTCAAAAATCAACGGAGTTAATAAAATATATTTATAAGCAAAAAACGGGCTTGCCCATAATTGGCGTCGGCGGCATTTTTACGGCCCAGGACGCGTACGACAAAATCCGCGCGGGCGCAAGTCTGGCGCAAGTCTATACCGGTTTAATTTACGAAGGGCCGGCAATTGTAAAAAATATTAATGGAGGCTTGGTTAAGCTGCTTGCCCGTGACGGGTTTAAGAATATTGCCGAAGCGGTGGGGGCTGGTGTACAATGATCTTCGTATGAAAGGCCTTACATTCATCGGCATGGCCGGAGTGGGCAAGTCCGCGGTAGGCAAGGTTGCCGCGGGAATTTTAGGCTGGCGCTTTGCCGATTTAGATAAGCTGATTTTAGAGACGCAAGGTATCACCCACCATGAGTATATGAAGGCTAATGGCGAGAAGGCCTTAAGCGATTTGGAAAACCGCCTGACCTTGGAACTGGATTTGTCCGATACGGTGTTTGCCCCGCCCGGAAGCATGGTATACGCGGCCGTTGCCATGGAAAAAATCAAAAAAGATTCTATTGTGGTGTATTTGGAAACTACGCCTGACATCATTGAGAAGCGTTTGGGCGACAGGCTTTATAAGAACGGGATTATTGGCCTTGAGGAAAAGGGCCTGACCGGCGTGATGGCGGAAAGGATCCCGCTGTACCAAAAATACGCGGATTATACTTTTCAGTCCGGAAACCAAACCAAAGAAGAAATGGCGCAAAAAGTAATCGACGGGTTAAGAACCCAAGGAGTCAAAATTTAAATGTTATTCCACAGCACCAACCGCAAAATTAAGAACGCGTCATTGCCGGAAGCTATTTTGCAAGGCCTGGCCCCGGATGGGGGCCTTTTTTTGCCTGATTCTTTCCCACAATTCCCCCGAAAATTTTTGAATAAGCTGGGGGCAGTGTCTTTTCGTCAGATAGCGGGAATTGGGGCAAAGAATTTTATTAATGAGATACCGGATCGAAAATTGGACTCGATTATAAAAGAAGCATTTAATTTTTCTGTACCTCTCTGCCACCTCCGCGATCAAGTTTATATATTAGAATTATTTCACGGCCCGACTATGGCGTTTAAGGATTTTGGAGCCAGGTTCCTTTCCCGCATTATGGGATATTTTTTGCGCCGTGGAAATAAAAAATTAAACATCATCGTCGCAACTTCAGGGGACACGGGCAGCGCTGTGGCCAGTGGCTTCTTTAAAGTACCGGGCATTCGTGTGTTTATTCTGTATCCTTCGGGCAAGGTGAGCCCTCTGCAGGAAAAACAGCTTACTACCTATGGCCACAATATTATTGCGCTTGAGGTTAAAGGTACGTTTGATGATTGCCAGCGCCTGGCAAAACAGGCTTTGGGGGATAAGGACCTGAACCATCGAATGCAGTTTTCCTCGGCTAACTCCATTAATTTTGGCCGTTTGTTGCCGCAATCATTCTATTATTTTTGGGCAATTGGGCAATTACGAAAATTAGGAAATCACCAAAAACCAATAGTAGTAGTGCCCAGCGGCAACTTTGGAAATTTGTTCGCGGGGTTAATGGCCAAAAAAATGGGTTTGCCCGTTGCCAAATTCATCGCCGCTTGCAATAGCAATAATGTAGTGCAAAAATATTTAAAGACCGGTAAATTTGTCGCCAAGAAATCCAAACACACTATTTCTAATGCCATGGACGTGGGCAACCCGAGCAATTTTGCCAGGATGCTTGAAATTTACGGACACGATCATAATAAGATGGGTAAGGATGTCGAAGCTTTTAGTGTAAATGATGCCGACACTAAGAAAACCATACAAAAAATTTACAAAGAAACCGGCTATATTTGCGACCCGCATACGGCGGTTGGGCTTACTGCCGCGGAGAGATACGGTAAAACTGATAAATCGAAATCACCAATTATAGTGCTTTCTACCGCGCACCCTGCTAAATTTAAGGAAGTTGCGGAGCCTATAATCCATCATCGTATCAAATTACCAAAACAATTACAGGCCGCAATGAAAAAGAAAAAACAGGTCATTAAAGTTTCCAAAAATTATCAAGACTTAAAAAATACTCTGCTTAAATTTATTTAATATGCAATATATAGATTTAAGCCACACGTTTACCGCACAGATGCCCGTGTACCCGGGCGACTCTGAACCGGAATTGGTTGAGGTTGATAGTGTGGAGGAAAAAGGTTTTTCGCATTTTGAAATAAAAACCGGCATGCATGTGGGCACGCATATGGACGCGCCCGCGCATATGCTCCAAGGCGGAAAACTGCTTTCGGAATTTGACGCGTCCAGATTCATTGGCCGCGGCCATTTGGCAGACGCGCGCGGCCATGCATCCATAACTACAAAAAGTTTAATTGGCCTGGATATTAACGAAGGCGATATTGTCTTGGTGATGACCGGCTGGTATAAAAAGTTCAAGGATAATGATTACTTTGCGAAGTATCCGGAAATTACCGAAGAGTTTGCCAAAGAAATGGTGAATTTAGGCGTGAGCATTGTGGGACTGGATACTCCTTCCCCGGACACCGCGCCTTTTAATATCCACAAACTGCTTTTGGGAAAAGAAATTTTGATTATTGAAAATCTGACTAATTTGGAAGAGCTTTTATACCATAAAAATTTTGAAGTTTACGCACTGCCGGCAAAATTCGAAAGCGAAGCCGCGCCGTGCAGGGTTGTTGCAAGAGTATAAAAAACGGACAAGCTTTCTAACTTATCCGTTGATATCTTCATCTATGGCCTCCCCGCACAGGACGTCTTTTCAATGAAGGATGAATTGGATCAATTTCCCGGGCAACATTTGAAGCCAATCCCAGGTCATTTGGAGTTTCAGGATCCTTTGTTTCAAGCTTTATAGGCGTTTCTAACTTATGCTCCTTTTCGCCTAACCAAATTTTTGATCTATTTTTTTCCATACTTAATACATTAATATTATGTATTATAGCATATTGGGCCTTTGCCATCATTCAAAAAATGATCAATTCATAAAAAATCAACCATCCCGGCTTATAATGTTGGAATGGAAGTTTCACCTAGATTTATGATGTTTGACGGCTTTATTTTAATCGTTTATGATGGATTCAGGGAGAGACATTAAGCAACAAAACTATGGCAAAGAAAACGTCGTTTTTTGGAAAAATTATGGGAGGCAGCGTTACTGACGAGCCGGTTCCGGTGGCAGTTTCACGGGAGCCAGAAGAGGAAGAAGCGGAATCTGAAGAGTTGATTGTGGAAGAGGTGGAAGTGGAAAGCCAGGAGGCGGATTTGGAAGCTGCGCCCGCGCCGCAAAAGCCCAAAGAGGGCGAGGACTGGATGACTGACTATGAAGGCCAGCTGAATATAGACATGTATCAGACTAAGGATAACGTGATTATCAAGTCCACAATTGCCGGCGTAAGGCCCGAAGATATAGATATTACTGTGGCTAATGATATGCTTACAATCAAAGGCGCCCGGAGGAAAGAGGAAGCCGTAACCCAGGACGATTATTTTTACCAGGAATGCTACTGGGGTAATTTTTCCAGAAGCGTTATCATCCCCGTGGATATAGACAGCGAAGGCATTGAGGCGGATTTGAAAGATGGGATTTTAACAGTGATTATTCCCAAGGCCGCCAAAGCAAAGACTAAGAAAGTGAAGGTTAAAGGCCTGTAGAGAAAACTGATAGACACGGATTGATTACGGATTAACACGAATACACGAAAACCTCGCTCCTTATGGAGCGGGGTTTTAAGTTGGGTAAAAAGGTGGTAGAATATTATAGTTATTGATAATCATTTCAACCTCTCTGTCCCGACTAGTCGGGACATCTCTCCAAATCTTGTCATCGACTCCGAGGTCGCTCAGACTCGAGGAGGGGAGAGAAATATTGAATAGCTATGTCGAGAAACAAAAGAAAATATAAAAAAGACGATGAGGAACGGTTTGAAATGCCGCGGTTGAATTTGGCTGCGGACACCAAACGCGGGGTTTCTGTGGTGGTTTTTGCCGTCCTGGCAGTAGTGACGGCTTTAGCCGCTTTTGGCATAGCCGGAAGTTTTGGGACTTTCCTAATGAAGCTTTTGACCTGGGGCTTTGGCGTGCTGGCTTGGGTGGTGCCATTTTTGCTGGCTTTGGTTGCCGTGCTTTTATATAAGCAAAAATTGGATGAAGAAAAAGAAAAGCAAGCCAATTTTTACTGGCGGATTTATTTGGGCGCGCTTTTGCTAACCGGAGCCGTGGCCGGGGTTATCCATACATTTTATTTAAATTCCGGTGAATCGCCTTTGGCTTTGGCCGAAGCCGGCAGGGCCGGCGGTTTTTTAGGCGCGTTTTTTGGCGGATTGGCTTTTACATTTTTTGGTTTTATAGCCGCGAACGTGATTTTGTTCGCGCTGTTTATTATTGGCGTGCTTATTGCTTTTGACATCGCTTTGCATGTCCTGTGGCCAAAGAAATCGGGACCAGCGGATGGCTCCCAGCCGCCAGTCCAGCTGAAGATTAATACTTCGGTAAGCCAGGGGTTTGTAAAGGAAAAAGTGGCTTCGGCAAATAAAGCGATTGTACCAGAAGAAGAAGTTGATACCGAGACAACCAGGACCACGGTTGCGGTAAATTCCCTAGGCAAGCAGGGACAGATGAAGCTCGAGGCTATTACTATCCAAGACAGGAAAGACTGGAAATTGCCGCCGTTTGATTTGCTGGATTCCAGCGACATGCCGGTAGATAGCGGCAACATAGAGGCCAATGTCGCGATTATAAAAAAGACTTTGGCGGATTTTGGCATCGAAGCCGAAATGGGAGAAGTGAATGTGGGCCCTACGGTTACGCAGTACACTTTGAGGCCCGAAGCCGGGGTCAGGCTTTCCCAAATTGGCGCCTTACAGGACAATTTGGCCCTGGCTTTGTCCGCGCATTCCATAAGAATGGAATTGCCGATTCCCGGCAAAGCTTTGGTGGGCATTGAAGTGCCTAATAAATCCACGGCTATTGTGCGTATCCGCGACGTGATGCAAACCCCCCAGTTTGTGGACCATAAATCCAAATTAGCAATAGCTTTAGGCCGAGATGTGGCAGGCAATCCGCAAGTCGCGGATTTGGCAAAGATGCCGCATTTGTTGATAGCCGGCGCCACAGGCACGGGCAAGAGTGTTGCCATCAACAGTTTATTCATTTCGCTTTTATACCGGAACACGCCGCAGGACGTGAAATTTATTGTGATCGACCCGAAAAGGGTGGAGCTGAATTTATATAATGGCATCCCGCATCTTTTAACTCCGGTGATTATTGACCATGAAAAAGCCGTAAACTCTTTGAAGTGGTCAGTTGCGGAAATGGACAGACGCTATAAACTTCTTTCCGAAGCAGGCAAGCGGAACCTTGTCGAATATAACGAAGCGCATGAATTGCGTTTACCGTATATTGTGATTTTGGTGGATGAGCTGGCGGATTTGATGGCAGTAGCCCAGGCCGACGTGGAAGCCGCGATTGTGCGCCTGGCGCAAATGGCGCGCGCGGTGGGCATCCATTTGGTGGTAGCGACGCAAAGGCCGAGCGTGGATATTATTACCGGACTGATTAAAGCTAATATCACTTCAAGGATGGCATTTGCCGTAGCCAGCCAGGTGGACAGCCGCACGATTTTAGACTCCTCCGGGGCGGAGAAGCTTTTGGGCAACGGCGACATGCTTTACACTTCCGCTGAATTCAACAAGCCTAAGAGGGTGCAGGGCGCATACATTGGCGAGAAAGAAGTTAAGAAGGTTGTGGATTTCTTTAAAGTACAGTCCGGTGCGCCGATTTACAACGAAGAAATTATTGAAAAGCCGAAAAGGGGTTTGGGCGTTCCGGGTTTTGAAGGCGACGGCGGGGATGATGACCCGCTTTTGGCCGAAGCCACAGAAGAAGTAAAGCGCGCAGGGAAAGCTTCGGCTAGTTTGCTCCAACGGCGCCTCCGGGTTGGCTACGCGCGCGCGGCGAGGCTTTTGGATATACTTGAGCAGCAGGGTGTAATCGGTCCGGGCGACGGCGCGAAGCCGAGGGAGGTGTATGGGGTGTCGGACGCGGAACGAGGGGAGTATGGAGGCGGGTCATCGGATGATGAAGGGGTGTAGGCCGGGTAATTAATTTCAAATTACCAATATCAAATGTCAAATGAAATCCAAATGCCTAAATTTCAAAGTTCGGCATCCAAATAATTTGACATCTATTTGAAATTTGGAATTTGATATTTGGAATTCTCAATTGTTTTTCCAGACAAAAAAGGTCAAATTAGAAACTTTGCCCGAATATTTAAAGGCGGTGAGGCAGGAACTGGGTCTTTCGCCACAAGAAGTGGCGGCCAGGGCGGGTATGCCGCTTAAGGTTTTGCATGCTTTGGAAGCGGGCGCTTTGGAAGATCTACCGGCTTCGGTATATGTCAAAGGGTTTTTAACCCAGCTTTCGGAAGTCTACCGTGTGGATAAAAATCCGCTTTTAAGGCAATTTGAGATAGAGCGGAGAATTATTAGGGGAATGGATAAAAATATAACCGCAAAGAGCGGACCTAAGGGAGGCTGGTTTTCCGGTTTGGCTATTACGCCGAAGATCTTGAGTTTGGGAGCTGCTTTAGTTTTTGCCGTCCTGACCCTGGTTTACATTATTTGGCAAATTGCCTCCATAGGCAGGCTGCCAGTATTGGGTATTTCCAGCCCGGAGGATCTTGCTGTAATAGAAAAATCGTCGGTGGAAGTTGTCGGCCGTACTGATCCCGGTGCCACACTTACAATAAATAACGAACCGGTTTTTGTTGACAGTGAGGGTAAGTTTACGGCAAACGTGGGTGTTGTTCCCGGCCCCAAAGAGCTTGTGATTGTGTCAAAAAACCGTTTTAATAAAGTTTCCACCCGAGTCTTAACTATAATCGGCCAAAGCCGGAGCGTGGCCGAACAGCAAAATTTCGTTAAGCTGGAACTTGAGTTCGTGGAGGAAGCC
>Ga0209542_10011338_pt1 | contig 15810 bp, 24 predicted proteins | sample RifCSPhighO2_01_FD_184028 | JGI IMG/M metagenome (GOLD analysis project Ga0209542, IMG submission 184028) | Soil microbial communities from Rifle, Colorado - Rifle CSP2_plank highO2_0.1 (SPAdes) (version 2) | ecosystem: Environmental > Terrestrial > Deep subsurface > Rock core/Sediment ... | reverse complement strand
CCATGTAAATAACCGGCAAACTAAAAACCAACGATAAAACAAAACGAAGTTTTAACTTTTTAATTTCACTTTCTTTTTCTGTTTTATGATGGTCGGAATGATCCTCGGTTTTAACATCAGTTGAAGCATTATCTTCGTCTTCATCTTCGTCTAACGCCTTATAGCCTAAATCTTTGATAATTTTTTTTAGATTGTCTGCATTTGTCTTTTCAGAATCAAATTTTAAATACGCTTTTTCTGTTGCAAAATTAACATTAGCCGAAATAACGCCCTTTTCTTTTTTTAAACTATGCTCTATCACTGCCGCGCACGAGGCGCAGTCCATGCCTATAATTTGAAATGCAACTTTTTGATTCATTATTTTAACTTGTTAAGTTTTTTTAATATTTTTTCCAAATTTAATCCGTACATTTCGCAAACTTCGCCAATTTTCAGTTTATCAATTTCAAAAGAAGCCATCGGACAAGATAAACACGGCACGTTGTTTTCCATTAAAATTTCTGCGGCTCCTTTTTTCTCCAATATTTCTTTTAACGTAGTTTCTGATGTAATCTTTGTCATATTTTACTATTTTGCCCCGCAGGCATTGCCGCCGCCTCCGCCACAGCCACACCCGCTTGCCCCCGATGGAACAACCTGGTCATTAACTGCGCTGGAGGCGGCAGAAGCCGTCTCTATCCCCGAATTGCTGCTCGCATTACTTGCGTTTACAACCTCTATAATCCCTGAAATCATGCCCATCTGACAGCTGAATCTAAATTTACCGGTTTTCTGCGGGGTAAATTCTTTTACTGAAACTTGGCCCGGAGTTAAAGGAATCGCTCCCGAAAATAAATTGCCAGAAATAATTGAACTGTTGCATCCCCCGGCCGAACTGTCTGCTGTTATTTCCCATCTTACAGGAATCCCTGCTCTGACTTTAAAATAATTCGGAACATCTTTTGAGCTGTAAGCTATCATTTTAATCACCTGCTTGCCGTCAATAATCGGAGGCAGGTCTTTTTCGTCAGCAACATTCTGCGTTTGGTTTTGGCCGATAATATTGCTAAATCCGGTAAATCCTAAAACATTTGCTTGGTAAGACATATTAAATAATGCAAAGAATAGGACTAAAAATCCTGCAACCTTTGAAAACCTTTCTGCTAAATGAGGTTTTGAGGAAAACTTAACGCTGGAAAGTCCGATAAATAAAAGGGAGGGAACTGTCCCCAGAGCAAAGGCTCCCATTATTAATGCCCCCTGGAAAACATTTCCGGAAAGCAAGGCCAAACTTTGAGCCATGATAGTAAAACCGCACGGCAAAAAGAACGTTAAAGCTCCCATAATAAATGGCATATGCTTGCCCTGAAAATTATTTTCATTGGCGATATATCTTGTTGCTGTTTTTGGAGCTGAAACCTGAAATTTTCTGAATGCTTTTACCCCGAGCATCTGCAAGCCCAAAGCAACCATTAGAAAAGAAACAGCAACAATTAAAAATGCCGTGAATTGAGGAGAAATTTGCAGCCGGCTCCCTATCATTCCCAAAACTCCGCCCAAAACGACATAAGAAATAACTCTCCCTGCATTAAACATTATATGGGGTTGAAGCTTTTTTGAAGCTGACTGGTCTTCTGAATAAAGACTATTCCATTGCTTTGACATTGATAAAACAATTCCGCCAACCAGCGCCGCGCAGCTGGACATTCCGGCGAAAAACCCAAATCCCAGAAATGCGAATAAAGATGACGTTGAGTCCAGGCTGATAAAATTAGCAATGCCCATTTTCTGCAGCAATAAAAAAGCAATAATTATGAAAATGGCTATATTAAACGCCGCCAAGGTCGCATTAGTTTTCTTGCCGGCCTGGCCTTCTGCGCGGCTCACGGGGTTTTTCCCTTTTGCCGCTCCGGTTAAATCAGAAAAAATATAATTTTCCTCTTTAAAAATTTTACTCAATCTTTCGGGATTCGGCCTGTCGCCTTCGTATTCTATAACAACCTCTTCTTTGGCAGTTGAAGCGTCAACCGATTTTATATTTTGCAAATCCAAAAGCTTTTTTTCAATCAAAATTTCACAAGAAGCGCAATGCATACCCTTAACGTTATACACATGCTCTTTAGTGGCGACATTTGTTACAAGATCTGTTTTGTCAGATTTTACAACTTCAGCCGCTACCGGCGCGCTATCTTCTACCACCTGTTTATCAGAAAAAATGAATTCTTCTTCTCGAAAAATATCATTCAACCTCTCAAGGTTTGGCTTATCGCCTTCATATTCTATTGTCACCTCTCCCTTAGAGGCAGAAACTTCAATAGTTTTTATATTAGGAAGCTTTATTAGACCTTCTTTGATTAGTACTTCGCAGGAATGACAATTCATCCCTTCAACTCTATAAATGTGTTGTTTATTCATATATTTTACTTATTAAATAATTTTGTGACCTTTAATATCTCGTCCGTCATTTCTTTTTTCTTCTTTTCATTTTTTGATGCCATGGCGTTCTTAAAACAGCTGTTCAGATGGTTTTCCATCAACATTTCGTGAGCTGACCTTAAAAGGCCGATAACAGCTAAATTCTGTTGCATAATATCAATACAGTATTCATCGTTTTCTATCATTTCAACAATTTTTGAAGTTAAACTTTGCGCCTTTTTAAAATTAATAAGTGTTTTTTCTTTGTTTATCTTCATAATTTTTTATTATTTATAATAATTCTTCATCGGCTTCATATTTGCCGCTTGTTTCTAAATTATCACAAACACATTCGTCTTTCCTTTTGCCGCAATAATCACAAAATTCATTTTCTGTTTTATGGGGATTGCATTTACAATTTTTTTCCATATATTTTTTATCTTTTATGTTATTTTTACGCCAACCTTTTAATATCTATAACAAATCTCTTTTTTTATCTTCAAATTCCTCTTTGTTAATTTCGCCCTTGGCATATCTTTCTTTTAAAATATCCAGCGCTGAATTACGGCTTTCGTCTTTGTGATTTAAGGCGCTAACAACCCACCTCGCAACGGCAAAAATAATGACCGCAATCAAAACCCAGAAAAATGCCATCAAAACAAATCCTATCCAGCCGAATGGCAAAATCCCATATCCCATCATTCCGTAGCCCATCATGCCATAGTCGTCATCGCCATAACCCATCATGCCATGGGCAAAAGCAGAAAATACCGGCAGAAAAATAACGGCAAAAATAATTGAAAATAAAATTATGTAAATATATTTTTTCATATTAAAGTAATTTTAATATTATCACGCGCTCAGCATAATTCCTAACAGATGAAATTGTATTAATACCCATACCTATGGTATAGGTCTATTGTAGCAAAATAAAAAACCTTGTCAAGTCTTCACCATTAAGTCAATACATCTACGATGAAAATATGGGAAAAACAAACTCTCCTTTTTGGAAAAAGTACAATCTGTATGGTGAAGACTCAATCCCTTTTACTCTATTATTCCCCCGCCCAATAACTCTCGGCCAGCGTAAAATACGGCTGACTGGCCCGGAGTCACAGCCGCTTGGGGTTTTTCAAAAATAACTTTTATTTTTTTAGCGCCTAATTTATAAATTTTAGCTGTTGCTGAATTGCTTTTATATCTTATTTTAACTTCACAATTTAATGGTAATTTTTGAGGGCTGGTCCAGTTTACATTTTTTGCAATTAACTCTTTCTGCAATAAATCTTTTTTATTTTTTGAAACAATCAGAATATTTTTTTTAGTATCTTTTGCAACAGCATAATATGGTCCCTGTGGAATTTCCAGCCCCCTTCTCTGGCCTATTGTATAAAACCATAAACCCTGATGTTTTCCTAAAAGTTTTCCGTTTTTACCAACAATATTCCCTGGATTTATTTTCAGATATTTTTTCAAAAATTCATTTGTTGTGTTTTGCACAAAGCAAATTTCCTGAGATTCTGGTGTCTGGGCTGTGGGCAATTTAAACTTTTTTGCTAATTTTCTTACCTCGGGCTTTGTATAATCAGCCAAAGGAAACAAAACTTTTTCCAGTTGTTTTTGATTTAACTGCCATAAAAAATAGCTCTGATCTTTATTTTTATCAGCCGCTTTGAACAATTTACCATTTTTTACAGCAACATAATGTCCGGTTGCCACATAATCAGCGCCCAAAGAAAGCGCTTTTTTTATTAAAAACCCAAATTTGATTTCTTTATTGCAAACAACGCAGGGATTTGGAGTATTGCCTTTTTTGTATTCTAATAAAAAATAATCTACAACCTTTTTTTTGAATTCTCTTTCTGCATTCAGCGCATAAAAAGGAATACCAATTTTTTTGGCAACTAATCTTGCCATCTTTTCAGATTCCGTAGAACAGCATCTATTTTCTATTTTGTGTTGTTTTGCGTCCTTTTCTGTGTTGTTTTGCGTTCCACCCGCAGGCACCCAAAATTTCATAAAAATACCTATTACAAAATAGCCCTGTTTTTTTAACAAGGCAGCAGCCACAGAGCTATCAACTCCGCCCGACATCGCAACTAAAACTCTTTTAGTTTTTCCATTTTTTATATCTCTCATTTATTATATCTTCTGATTTTTTAATTAAATCGTGTTTTTTCTGCAAATCTGGCGGGATCTCTTTTTTATTTTTTAACAAATAATCATAAACTGCCTCAACCAAAGCATCCACAGCCAAAACGGAACAATGATATTTTATTTTGGGCAATTCTCCCAAAGATTTTATTACATTGTCTTTTGTAATTTTTAACGCTTCTTTTATTGTTTTTCCTTTTGCCATGTCAGTAATAATACTGCTTGTTGAAATTGCCGCCACGCATCCAAAAGTTTCAAACTTTATGTCTTTTATTATTTCCTCTCCTTTTTTATTTTTAGCAACCTTAATATACAAATGCATTACATCTCCGCAGACAATATTGCCCACTTTTCCCGTGCCGTCTGCATTTTTAATTTTTCCGGAGTTATGAGGATTTTTAAATGTCTCCATAACTTTCGACGTATATAATCCGCCGCAAATATTATTTTTCATATTTTTTTGAGAAGGCAAAAATAAAAATAATTTTTTGTTCGGGCTGGCTGTGGGCGGGGCGCGCAAAAAATTATTTTATTTTTGCCTTCTCGCGACTTTATGCTTTAAATGGTGAAATATCTCTTATTTTTTTTATAATTTTAGGCAAAACTTCAATTAATTTGTTAATCTCTTTTTCAGTTGTCTGTCTTCCCAATGAAATTCGCAAAGAGCCATGTGCCTCCTGCGGTTTTAGCCCTATTGCCAGTAAAACATGGCTCGGCTCTAAAGTAGCTGAAGAACAGGCAGAGCCGGTAGAGCAGGCAATGCCCGCCATGTCCAGCTGCATAATTAACGTCTCGCCTTCAATAAAATCAAATCTTACATTAACATTATTTGCAAGCCTTTCTTTTGGATGGCCGTTTAAATAACTGCTTTTTATTTTTAATAAATTTTTTATCAAATAATCTCTTAATTTTTCCTGCCTCTTTTGCTCTTTTACCATTTCTTTTTTGCAAATTTCAGAAGCTTTGGCAAAACCGACTATTGCCGGCATATTGGATGTTGACGACCTTAATCCGTTTTCCTGCCCGCCTCCGTGCAATAATGGCGCAGGTCTTATTCCCTCTCTTACATATAAAAAGCCTGCTCCTTTGGGGCCATAAATTTTTTGGGAGGAAGCTGTAAGCAAATCAATATTCATTTTTTTAACGTCAATCGGTATTTTTCCGAATGACTGCGACGCATCAGTATGAAAATATACTCTTTTTTCCCGGCAAATTTTTCCGATTTCAGATATATTTTGTATCGTACCTATTTCATTTGAGGCATGAATTATAGAAACTAAAATAGTTTTATTTGTAATGGTTTTTTTAACATCTTCTGGATTTACCAATCCATATTTATCAACCGGTAATTTTGTAACTTTGAACCCTTGTTTTTCTAACCATTTTGCCGATTCAACGATACACGGATGCTCTATTGAAGAAATTATAATGTGGTTTTCCTTATCTTTATTAGCAAAAGCAATTCCTTTCAGGGCCGTGTTATTGCTTTCTGTGGCAGAGCCGGTAAAAATTATTTCATTGGGTTTGGCATTTATCAAATTAGCTAAAACAGCCCTGCTGTTTTCAAGGGCTAATTTTGCCTCCTGGCCAAAAGAGTGCAAAGACATTGTATTGCCGAATTTTTCTGAAAAATACGGCTCCATTGCCTTTAAAACTCTTTTATCAACCGGAGTTGTAGCTGCATAATCTAAATATATTTTTTTCATATCAAATCTGATAGTTTTATTGAATTTAATGTTTTGTTCAAAGAATTATTAAGCTTTGACCATACATTTTTTGAAGAACACTTTTTAATCCTTGCGCACAGCGCGCAATTTACCGGTTTTTTGTTTTCTTCCAAAACAGAAACCACATCATTGGCGCTGATTTTTTTAGGAGGCATTGAAAGAATATAACCGCCCCGAACTCCTTTTTTTCCTTTGACCAGCTTGGCTCTTTCTAACTGAGAAATTATTTTTTCCAAAAAATCAAAAGGAATCCCTTCAATTTCAGAGATTAATTTTGTTGAGCAAACTTCTTTTTTTTTATAATGTTTTGCCAAACAAACCATTGCCCTTAATCCGTATTGTGATTTTTTAGATATCTTTATCATTTTAGATAATTAAAAGACCGACTAATATCGTCGGTCTTTATCTTATCAAAATCAAAAAGCCGTGTCAACCCCGTTAGAAGCCTTTGAGAAAAAAATATTTAGTTAAATATTTTTTTCTTTCTGCTTCAAATTGTTCGTGGTCAAACCATCAGTTTTTCTGCCAAGTTTGCTTCCAAACAAAAACGGCTTCTAACGGGGTCAACCCCTTCTTGCAACACTCTCTAATGAACTTTTTTCTTGCTGAAATAAAAAATATAAATAATTTCCAAAATGCCAAGAGTGTTTACAACCAAAAGCGTCACAAACCATGGCTTGCTTCCGTTTTCAGCGGCCTTCCACAAAGCAAATCCTTTCCAGACAAGAGCCCATATGGTTAAAGCAATAAACAGCGACATTACCCATGGATTTTCCATCCATTGCAAAAATTGCGTAACTTCTTGTATATCTTTTTCTGTCATTTTTGTAAATTTTAAATTAAAAATTGATAATGTAGTAGCCTGCGACCCCAAAAGCTACTGAAACATTTAACGATTCTTTTTTGCCCGCCATAGGTAATTCTATAATCTTATCGCATTTTTTCAATATGGCTTTTGAAATTCCTTTTACTTCATTCCCCACTATCAAGGCTAAGGGAAATTTTGGCTTAAATTTTGTATAAGAAATTGCGTCTTTTGACTGCTCTAAGGCTATTATACTAATTTTAGACTTTTTTAGCTTATCTACCAATCGCCCCGTCTGTTTGTAATATTCAAAAGGAATTGTTTTTTCAGCGCCCAAAGCTGTTTTAGAAATTTTATGATGAGGCGGCTTTCCCGAAATCCCGCACAAAAAAATCTTTGAAACACCCAAGGCGTCAGCCGTCCTAAAAATTGAGCCGATATTCTCCAAACTCCTTATATTATCGCATATAACATAAAACTCTTTCATTCAAACAATTCTATTATTTTTATCTTCAAAAAGCAAATAAATAGCCGCACGAATCCGAAGATTGTGCGGCTTTGCAGTTTGACGGGGATGGGTTCTTGTTCTTTCCTTGTCTCGCAAAGCGAGAGAGTTAAACTTACCCTTTTAAGTGACTTGCGTCACAACCCTGGCCAAACTACTTTTTGAATACCTCATCGACCATTTCCTGTACGAGAGGCCTAAAGAACTCAAGGAGCTCTTCGGCGGGAATGCCCGTTTCCTTGGCGGCATTTCCTAACTCCCGCTTGGTTTGCGAGGTTAAATGCACGCCCCCCTGCCTCCGCATCACATACTTTAGTGATGCCATAGCAATTTCGAGCTTTCTTTTGTCGGTCATTGCTGACCTCCTTTGAAAAAACTGTTGCTACTGTTACCTGTGGCCGGTTTACCAGATAAGTATCTGGCGCAAATAACGATTCCCCCTATTCACCTTCTTTCTGTTCCTGAATCGTCACCTCGAAGGTCAACATATGCAGATCGCAGTGCTCATTGTTGCCGTAGTTGATCTTCACGAGTTTGATTTCCGACAAGCCGGGGATAGACTTGCGAAAATGGTCAGTCAAAACCTTCCGGACTTCCTGAGCACCCATTTCGATTCGTACGTTCATGATTTTCTCCTTCTGGGGTTTGTTAGTAAAATGGACACTTTTCAGAAAAATCTTGATTTGCAAAATTTCTCTGAAGAGTGGACGAACATGAATGTTCATCCTTACGGTGGTCGCTTGTTAAGCGTCGTGGAACTTCCCCACGATATTACGGCACATTTTAGAGAGATGTTTTGCTCTATATTGCTGTGGTCTCGTTCCGAGCTGTTTTCTCTCGGAATTCCCCACTCACGCCAGGTGCGCTGAGAGCGCTTGCCAGGTACCTGACGCCGCGAACCTCATCGATTCACCTAGATTCCGTCAAGGACGAAATCAAAGGTTTCCTCGATTGAGGCAAACTCGCCGCGGGCGAGTTTATCTGCCGCGAACCGGAGCAGAAGAACCATATTCACCCGCTCGTTGCGGGTAATACGGAGCTCTGCCTGGCGGGCAGACTCCTCGACTTCAGCGTGGAAGTTGGGAACTCCCAGCTTGGTCGAGGCGCACCTCATCTCGGGATTGGTCATTACTGACCTCCTTCAAAAAGGCGGAAGCGAGACACAGGCCTTGCTGACACCAGCAAGAAGAAACCTGAATCTCTGCTGACAAACTACGATTACGGAGTTGGCAGGCCTTGGCTCTTGAAAAGCCTATCCACCAGCCGATTGTAGTTGTGCGGAAAGGACTGGTCCTCAACTCGCACGCCGACAGCACAGGTTTTCACCATATCCCGGAGCAATTGATAGCCGCGGGATTTAAATACTGCAAGCGATATGGGATTTTCTGCGTAGTTTCCTGCGCAGAAAAATCCTGCAAGAGCAAAACTGACTTTCTGGTAGTTTTGCCCCCTACCGATGATTTCCAATGCCCTGTGGGCATCGCCGCCTATCATAAAAGCCATGATAGGTAGAAGGATTTCGCATCCCTCGTCTGCCATTTGCTGGAAACGTCGGATTTCCGGGGAAGTCCTTTCCTCAATGCAAACCGTACCGTTCTTGCATTCCTTGGGGCGACATTCTTCAAGCACCACACGTCTGCCGTTGCTAATTGGCATTGCACAACTCCTTATACAAAGAGCGAAAAGAAACACAGGCCTTGCTGACACCAGCAAGAAGAAACCTTTATTTCTTTGTAAGCACAAGCCCATACAGAGCCTCAATGCTTATTCTGTAGTATATTATATTAAATCAATCCTGTCAATAGCACCTACAACAAACGCCCCAGGCAGCGTCTGGGGCGTTTACTAGTTGATAGTTGCTGATTACTCGCTTTTAAATCGTTTCTCCACCTCTTCCCAATTAACTATGTTCCACCAGTTTTCTATAAATTTTGCCCTGTCGTTTTTATAATCCAAATAATATGCATGTTCCCATACATCCAGGCATAAAATAATTTTTTGTTCCGGATAAAAGTTAACATTGTGTTTTTCAATCTGTATTATATTAAGGTTCCCGTGCTCTTTGTGAAAAGTTAAAACTGCCCAGCCCGAACCCTCAACCGACAGAGCTGTTTGCGAGAACTCTTTTTTAAATCTTTCAAAACTGCCAAATTCTTTATCTATCATTTTTGCTAATTCGCCATCAGGCTTGCCCGCTAAAGCTTCAGCGGAGGCGGGGGCCATAACTTTCCAAAACGTTTCGTGCAAAATGTGTCCTGCCACATTAAAAGAAAGTGATTTAAAAACTGATTTAAAATCTAAGTCAGAATCGTTTTTACGGGCTTCTTCAATTTTATCTAAAATAACATTTGCTGCGTTAACATATGATAAATGATGTTTATCGTGGTGGAGTTTTAAAACTTCTTCTGACATATACGGCTCTAAATCTTTATAACCGTATGCTAAGTTTGATAATTTATATTTTTCCATATTTTTTTGTTTGCCAAACATCCTTACACTCTCAAGTATGTAAGGATGTTGTTTAAACTAATGTTTGTTGTCTTCTCTGGCGCAGGCAGGGCAATAGCTTAAAAAATGTCCGCGTAATTTTTCCTCTCTTTCGGCGCCGATTTTTAAATTATCAACCCAAACTTCAAAATTTGCATGGCAAAGAACGCACTGCAAATTCTTTTTTTCTGTATTTTTCCTAGTTTTTATGTTTTTCATATATTTTAGGTGTTTGCTAAAAACGCCTAAATAACTTTCTAACAGCAAGAAGAATCGCCTTTTGGCATTATATATTCCTGCCTTTCGCCATACTCCTGCTTTTTGCCTTTGTGCCACTGCTCAACGGGCCTTATGTAGCCTACAACCCTTGAATAAACCTCGCATTTTCTAAAATTATTTAAAGCCTTATTTTCAGCAAAACACTTATCACACTTTAAAATATTTATTTTTTCTCCGTTATCGTCATATACAAGCAAAACTCCGTTTTTTATATCATCTCCATCAAGCTCTATCTCTTTTTGGCAGTCATGGCAGAAATTATTATTTTTTGCACTTTTTACAAATTCCATAAAAGTAAATTCTAAAATTATTTATTTTACCGACCTTTAATTTTTTATTTTTAATAACGTCGCATTTTGAGCATTCGTCAAAAATATCAAAAACCGTGCCGCACCCCTGGCATATAAAATGGCTGTGGTCAGATAAGTCTGCGTCAAAAAAAGTTATGTCTTTTGTGGATATTTCCTGGATTTCTCCCTTTTTTTTCAGATTATTTACAATTCTATAAACCGTGCCCTGGCTTATACGGGGTAAAACTTTTTTTACTTTTTCAAAAACTTCCTGTGCCGAAGGATGGCTCTTTGTATTTTTTAAATAATCTAAAATTATCTCTTTCTGTGAGGTCATACGCTCTGTTGCTGAAAAATTTTCTTTTTCCATATGCTACATTATTAATAATTATTCCTTATTAAATCTTATTACTAACAAGAAAACGTGTCAACCCTTCACCCTGTGGATAACTAAAACGGCAAGGCGGGACATTTTAAAAAATAACGGGGTGAAGGGTCAACCCCTGGGGTGTGGATAATTTACAAATCAAAAAAACCGCTATGCGGTTTTTTTGATTAATTTTAAGAAGAATATTCTTTTTTAGGCTTCCTTGTCTTCTTTCCCGACAAAAATAATTGTAACTGCAACAACAATGACTGTGACTAAAACAGCATAGACAAATTTTATAATAAGCCCGTTTTTATCCAAAGGAAAAAAGGTATCTATCAAAGCTTTTATTGCCTCGTTCCAGGCTAAACCTGCAACCAAACCAAAAGCAGCTAAAATATAGCCTATTGTTTTTTCTATCGCCTCTTTTCTGATTATCTCCTGCTCCTCTTTTATTTTTTTTATTTTGCTTGTTATTGCTCCCATATATTTACATCTTACCATTTTTAATTTTCATTCTCAATCCTTCGACAAAGGTATTAAAATACCAAAGGTTATGAAATGTAATAAGTTTTAAGGCCGTAATCTCCCCTGCCCTTAAAAGATGTGCGATATAATCTTTTTTATAATTTAAACAAACCTCGCATATGCAACCCTTATCCAATGGTTCATGTTTTTTAAAAAACTTTTTATTTTTTAAATCAAGTTTTCCTTCGCTGCCAAATGCAATTCCTCTTCGCGCATAATGAGTGGGAACTGTGCAGTCAAACAAATCAATGCCTGATTTTATAATATCTTCTATGTTTTCTAAATATCCTACTCCCAGCATATGCCGCGGTTTTTTCTCGTTTATTGAGGGTATAAACCAGTCTAATATTTTTTTTGTTCCTCCCCTTTCGCGCCATAAATCTCCGCCGATGCCAAATCCATCAAAATCCAATGAATCTATAAATTTCGCGCTCTCCTCTCTCAAGTCCTTAAACTCTGACCCTTGAATTATCCCAAAAATCGCTTGTTTTGATTTTTTAGTCTTTAAAGAAATTTCAGCCCATTTATGAGTTCTCTCCAATGATTTTTTTACATAATCATAACTGGCTAACGGAGCAGTACATTCGTCAAATGCAAAAATAATATCAGCTCCCAGTTTTTCCTGTATCTTTATTGATTCTTTTGGACCCAAAAAGAGTTCGCTGCCGTCTACAAAAGATTTAAAAAAAACTCCGTCTTGCGTGATTTTTAATGATTTTGGGCGGCCTGATTCGCCGATTATTTTTTTATCCGACATGCCTTTTCCTAAAAATTTTGAAACGCCGTAATCTTTGCCAAATCCTAAAGAAAAAACCTGAAATCCGCCGGAATCTGTCATCAACGGTTTTTTCCAGTTCATAAACTTATGCAGCTTTCCGGCTTTTTCTACAATTTTCTCTCCGGGCTTTAAATGCAAATGAAAAGTATTGGCAATCAAAATTTGCGATTTTGTTTCAGCTGCTTCCTCTGAAGTTAAAGTTTTTACAACTGCCTGGGTTGCTACAGGAACTAAACACGGAGTTTCAACAACTCCGTGCTCTGTTTCCAAAAATCCCAGCCTTGCCCTGCTATTTTTTGATTTTTTTAAAATTTTAAACTGCATCAAATACATCGAAAATTTTATTTAAATAAAATTTTCGATACCTAATCATTTTAAATTTAAAATTGAAAATTGAAAATTCAACCATAATTTTCTTCGAAAATTATGGTTGCAGTATATCCTCTGTCCTGCCGTCAATTGAAATAACTACATTTTTAATTGTAGAAAATTGTTTTAATGTCTGTTCTATCTGTGCCCTTATGGCTGACACCCTGCAAGAACCCCCAACCTGATATTCTAACTGGCTATTAAAATCAGCCCATGCTGTACCGCTTTCCATTCCAATCATCAAACTTTTAAGCAGCACCCCGTCATTTATGCTAGTAAAAAACCCTTGATTTTTTTCGTCCTGCGTAGGCCCTTTGAAAAGCTCTTTAAGGGCAGCCGAACCGATTGCTTCAACTTTTGGCATCACTCTTTCTACCGCAAAAACTTTATTGCACGAAGCTTCTGGATCCATATTGCTATTATTAAAATAAACTTTTAATTCTGTCAACTCCTGGCTGGTTGCTTTAATTTTTATCGGCATTGAAAATTCTTTATCCATATCGGGGAGTCCACTTGCGTTTTCATTATGAAAAACTAATGTCCCGTTTTGATCTTCCTGAACCAAAAAATTTAAAACAGTTTCAAAGCTTACGGGAGGGCTCATCCAGTCTGTTGTGGCAGTTAAAATCCCCAGCGCCAACTGATTTCCCCGGCTATCTAATAATCTTACTGTGCCAACTTGACCTTCAAAACCCGTCCAACTATCTTTGCCCGTTACGTAACCAACAATCTTCAGTGGAGAAAAAATCTCTTCATTGGACGCACTACCCCCCAAGGAAATAATAACTATGCCAGAATTTCCGCCAGCTACAGGAGGAGTTTCTGGGGTTAATTTATTAATAAAAATTAATATGCCCGCAAAAATAGCAACTATCACTGCTAATATTATCAAGATAAATAAAATAATTTTTTTCATAAGTTATTTATATTCATCTTTATAATACATTTTAAGCAGAAAAAGAAAAGGGGGGTTCAAAAGATACAAAGCTTGACACGGATAAACAAAAGGAGTATAATAGAATTAACTAATAAGTCGAGGTATCTTAGGTTTATCCCCCACTAATTTTGGACAATTATTTTTTGGAGCGACGGTTCCAGTCCAAAATTAGTGAGGGACAAGTAAGTAGGGCGACTATTAGAAAGGTCGCTTTATAAGTTCTATTAAAAAAATACAATAATGTTTGACAGAAATCAAAACAGGGGCTTTGCTCCAAGAGAGATGATTAAAGGAAACTGGAAATGCTCCGAATGCGGAGTAGAAATTTCAGAGCTTCCTTTTGAACCAGCTCCTGACAGGCCAATTTATTGCCGCGAATGCTGGCAAAAGAAAAGGCCTCCAAGATTCAGCCGCTAATTACTGAATCTGAAAACAAAAACGCGTCCGCCAACTTGCGGACGCGTTTTTGTTTTCAGCTAATTAGTTTTAATTTATAAGGCGTCCGTTCATATAAACATCCATGTCTTTATCCTTAAGGGCTTTAAAAAATTCTTCTTTTGGCACCACTCCCTCGGGAGAGAAAGATCCCCATGCTTTTATCTGGCCGTTTATTATCATTTGAGCAATAATTGACGCTGGGATTCCAGTATCAATATTACAGCCTGCATCTTCCCAGCCCGGCAAAGTATCAACTATGCATTCCATAAATATTTCTTTTCTTTTATTGTCTTTTTTTCCTATAATTTCAACCCATAAAACTTCGCTCTCTTTATATCCATCGGGTATTTCAGCTCGGCGCAATGTTTCTGTCAAAAATTCCAATGGCACTATTTCGCTGCCGTTCATCTTCATTTTTTCTTTTGAAGCAAGCCCCAAGTTTATAAAATTATAAATCATAGAAAAAGAGTGCGTAGGAAATCCTGCAAAAAATTTTATATTTTTTAACCCTTTATCCTTATAATAAAAATAAAACGTATAGGGCTCTGGATGCCTTACTAAAAAACATTTATTTCTGCCAATTTCCTGGTACCGCCTCCCTTTAATTGTATCCAATGGTTTCTTTTTAAGCCATTTATTATTTTTCATTAAGGTGGCGGGTATCGTAAACTCTTCAACAATGCTTGGTATAGAAAAAGGGACCACGAATTCTTTTATATTTGAATTCCACGCAAATCCTGCGTTGACGGTATGGACAGAGTCTAAAAGGCCGACTGCGTAATCTAACATCACATTATTCACGCCAGGGGTGGACCCGCAGCCGGTAATGGCTATAAGTTTTTGTTTTCTAAAAGCAGAATCCATAGCCAGCTGTTTTTTTGTCATTGGAATATCAGAACCTAAATCAATCACATGGACTTTACACTTTAAACAAACCTTATAGACATTCAAATCCCAATCTGCTTCTGCGCAATTAATAACCAAAAAGGGTTTTACTTTTTTGATTAAACTAGCCGTTTTTTTAACATTCTTCAAATCTACTATTTCGTAATCAAATCCCGAAAATTTTTTTCTCAAATCATCGATATGTTGTTGATAAATATCCGAAGCAAAAATTTTATAACCTTTTTCTAAAAGGTCTTTTAAAACAATCTTGCCTTGCATGCCTCCCGCGCCGAAAATTAAAAAGTCATATTTTCTTTTTATTTTTTTTGCCATGGGTGGTTAACATTTTATTTTTTTTAAAAAATTGAAATTATATTATTATATAATTTCAATAAAAATATTGCAACAAAAAAAACGCCGGTCGCAACCGGCGTTTTCAAAATTACCCTTAGAAATTTAATTTTTCTTTTAATTTCCTTTGTCCTCGGCGGATTTTATCAATTTTTTTAAATTTATATTTATTAATCTCTTTTTTCATCTGTTCTTTTACGTTAATGATGACTCTTTCCAAATCATCCCCCCTTGCTTGTGACATTAACTTCTTGCCGGGCAGGCTTATTTCTACGCTGCTTCTAAAAACTTCTCCCTTTTTATGGTGCATCGTTTCTTTCTCCACTTCTACCAAAACCTCTGCTAAAGTTTTTTGTCCTTCCGGACAATCTTCTTTCAAGACAGAAAGAAATTTTTTTAAAACGCTTATTTTTTTCTCAATAAAATTTTTAAACTCGCCAGAAAGAATCAAATTTTTTGTTTTTATAATAATTCTCATTAAATGATATATTAATAATATTAATATAAAATATTATT
>Ga0209542_10011335_pt1 | contig 15816 bp, 17 predicted proteins | sample RifCSPhighO2_01_FD_184028 | JGI IMG/M metagenome (GOLD analysis project Ga0209542, IMG submission 184028) | Soil microbial communities from Rifle, Colorado - Rifle CSP2_plank highO2_0.1 (SPAdes) (version 2) | ecosystem: Environmental > Terrestrial > Deep subsurface > Rock core/Sediment ... | reverse complement strand
CCGGACCCTTACCGGTAACTTGACAGACTCTCGACATGCCTCAGCCCTCTAAAACCACATGCCCAACCCGGCATGGGTTGGCCGCTTAATCTCTCAGTCATTTGGCGCCAGGCGCCGCGTTTCTTTAAGGGTCTTACCGGCTACACCTACAAACGAAGGAACCGGGCCCCTAGAAAAGAGCGCTGCTTTATACCAGAAAGACTAGAGAGCAACAACATTCAGTGTGCGCTGAGTTGATAAAAACCCTGTTTTTCAGGCGCCAGGCGCCTTGGATCAAGGCTATCGTCGCTTGCGACCGCTCGTCGCAGAGAATCTGCGCAACAAGCCGATCCAGCTTTTTCCCAACCAGCGCTCGCCAGAATCGATCGGCTATAGTCCCCTGAAAACGAAAAAGGGGATAGTCATTTGCAATCCAGCCCACTAGGGTAAGCCTTTTCCAGACTGCACTTGCAGATGGGCCTTCGATCTGTAAAGGAACCCGACCATGCGCCTCGCTGCCCTACCGCTGTTGCTTGCCCCGCTCCTGCTGGGCCCACAGGCCTACGCCGCCGCCCTGAGCGTCTGCACCGAGGCCAGCCCCGAAGGGTTCGATGTGGTGCAATACAACTCGCTGACCACCACCAACGCTTCGGCTGACGTGCTGATGAACCGATTGGTGGACTTCGACAATGCCAGCGGCAAAGTTGTCCCCAGCCTCGCGGACAGTTGGGAGGTCACACCGGATGGCCTGACCTACATCTTCAAGTTGCACCCCCAGGTGAAATTTCATCGCACCGACTACTTCAGCCCAACGCGTGAACTGACCGCCGAGGACGTGAAGTTCAGCTTTGACCGGATGCTCGATCCGGCCAACCCATGGAACAAAGTCGCCCAGAGCGGCTTCCCCCATGCTCAGTCGATGCAATTGCCCGCACTGATCAATAAGATCGACGCACTGGACCCCCTGACCATACGCTTTACCCTGGATCACCCGGACTCCACCTTCCTCGCCACCCTGAGCATGGGCTTCGCCTCGATTTACTCGGCCGAGTACGCTGACAAGCTGATGAAAGCCGGCACGCCGGAAAAGCTCAATAACCAACCGATCGGCACTGGCCCGTTCGTATTCACGCGCTTCCAGAAGGACGCCACCGTTCGCTACAAAGCCAACGCCGAGTACTTTGGCGGCAAGCCCTCGGTCGATCCGCTGATCTTTGCCATTACCCCTGACGCCAACGTGCGCTTGCAGAAATTGCGCCGCAATGAATGCCAGATTGCGCTGTCGCCCAAGCCTCTGGATGTCCAGGCGGCGCTGAAGGAGCCGACGCTGAAAGTCGAAAAGACTGACGCCTTCATGACCGCCTTCGTTGCCATCAACAGTCAGCACCCGCCTTTGGACAAACCCGAAGTGCGCCAGGCGATCAACCTCGCCTTCGACAAGGCCAACTACGTCAAGGCCGTGTTCGAAGACACCGCTGAACCCGCCAACGGCCCCTACCCGCCCAACACCTGGAGCTATGCGAAAACATTGCCGGGTTACCCGCATGACGTCGAGAAAGCCAAGGCGTTGATGGCTAAGGCCGGGCTCAAGGAGGGATTCCAGACCACCATCTGGACCCGTCCTTCGGGCAGCCTGCTGAACCCTAACCCGAGCCTCGGCGCTCAACTGCTTCAGTCCGATTTGGCGGAAATCGGCATTCAGGCCGAAATCCGCGTCATCGAATGGGGTGAGTTGATTCGCCGCGCCAAAGCTGGCGAACACGACTTGCTGTTCATGGGCTGGGCGGGTGACAACGGTGACCCGGATAACTTCCTCACGCCGCAGTTTTCCTGCGCAGCCGTCAAGTCCGGCACCAACTTTGCGCGCTATTGCAACCAGGACCTGGACAAGTTGATCAATGCCGGCAAGACCACCGGTGAGCAAGGCGTGCGCACCAAGCTCTACGAACAGGCCCAGACGCAGATCCAGCAACAGGCACTGTGGCTGCCCCTGGCGCATCCAACCGCCTTCGCCCTGACCAGCAAGGCCGTCGAGGGATACTCGGTCAGCCCGTTTGGGCGACAGGATTACTCGAAGGTCAACATCAAATAGGCCACCCGACACAAAACCCTGTAGGAGCGAGCATGCTCGCGATGGTCGTCAACGATGACAAGGGCCGCCTGAAAGAAAGCGGTGCCCCTACCACCATCGCGAGCATGCTCGCTCCTACACGGGGGGGGGTCACATCCACCCGTACTCCGCCATCGACAGCGGGTTGCCATCGCCAATGATGAAATGGTCGAGCACCCGCACATCGATGAGGTCCAGCGCCTTCTGCAGGCGCTTGGTCAGCATCCGGTCAGCCTGGCTGGGGTCAGTGTTGCCTGACGGATGGTTGTGACAGAGGATCAGTGCCGCCGCATTGTGAGCCAATGCACGCTTGACCACTTGCCGCGGGTGAACGCTGGTGTTGTCTATCGAGCCGCGAAACAGCACCTCAAACGCCAGGACCTGATGCCTGGAGTCGAGAAACAGGCAGCCAAATACCTCGTGGGGCTCATGACGCAGCATCGACTTGAGGTATTCACGCACCGCCTGCGGATTTTCCAGTGCCGATTTTTCGCGCACACGCTCAGCCAAGTGACGCCTGCTCATTTCCTGAGCAGCCTGCAACTGCGCGAATTTCGCCGGACCGAGCCCCAACTGCTTGCTGAACGTTTCCTGGTCGGCCTCCAACAGCAAACGCAGGCTGCCAAACTGATTCAACAGGTGTCGCGCCAGATCGACGGCACTTTTACCCACCACGCCAGTTCGTAAAAATATCGCCAGCAACTCGGCGTCCGAAAGACTTCCCGAGCCCTGTTCAAGCAACCTCTCCCGCGGCCGTTCCGACGCCGGCCAATCGCGAATACTCATAGCACCTCCCTGTCTGTGGGCGCCGCTGTTCCGTAGCGGTCGCTGTGATATCGTAGCCCATCTTTTTTGCGGGCGATTTCACTCCTGGGGAGGGGGTATCGCAACGCAGTCATCAACGAAAATGAAAGGCAGGCCTATGCAGCGGCTGTATCGGAAACGCATTGTTCTGGGCGTCGGCGGCGGTATCGCTGCCTACAAGAGCGCCGACCTGGTTCGCCGCCTGATCGATCAGGGCGCGGAAGTGCGCGTGGTCATGACCCGTGGCGGCGCTGAATTCATTACTCCGCTGACCATGCAGGCCCTGTCCGGGCATCCAGTGCACCTGGACCTGCTGGACCCGGCGGCCGAAGCGGCGATGGGCCACATTGAGCTGGCCAAATGGGCCGATCTGGTGCTGATCGCCCCCGCCACCGCGGATTTGATCGCGCGCCTGGCCCAGGGCATTGCCGATGACCTGCTGACTACGCTGGTGCTGGCCACCGACGCAGTGGTTGCCATCGCTCCGGCGATGAACCAGGCCATGTGGCGCGATCCGGCCACCCAGGCCAACCTGCAAACCCTCGAAAACCGTGGCATCAAGGCCTTCGGTCCAGCTTCGGGCAGCCAGGCCTGCGGCGACGTCGGCCTTGGGCGCATGCTCGAAGCGACGGAGCTGGCTCAATGCGCGGCAGACTGCTTCCAGCGCCAGGCATTGACCGGCAAGCACGTGCTAATCACCGCCGGCCCTACCCAGGAAAACATCGACCCGGTGCGCTACATCACCAACCACAGCTCCGGAAAAATGGGCTTTGCCCTGGCGGAAGCGGCGGTTGAAGCCGGCGCCCGCGTAACCCTGATCACGGGCCCGGTGCATCTGCCGACCCCGGACCGTGTTACGCGCATCGACGTAGTCAGCGCCCGCGACATGCTCGCCGCGTGCGAAGCGGCGATTCCTTGCGACCTGTTTATCGCCTCGGCAGCGGTCGCGGACTACCGCCCAGAAGTCGTCGCACCACAGAAACTCAAGAAAGATCCTACGAACGGCGACGGCTTGTTGCTACAAATGGTGCGCAACCCGGACATCCTGGCCAGCATCGCTACACGCCCCGACCGTCCGTTCAGCGTCGGTTTCGCCGCCGAAACCGAACACCTGCTCGACTACGCTGCCCGCAAGCTGAAAGACAAGAACCTCGATTTGATCGTCGCCAACGACGTCGCCAACCCGAGCATTGGCTTCAACAGCGAAGAAAACGCCTGCAGCGTAATCGACCGTGAACTTCACGCCACACTCTTCGCCCAGACCAGCAAGAGCAAGATTGCTCGCCAGCTGATCACTTTTATCGCCGAACGTCTGAACCAGGTTTAATTTACATGCACGCTTTGCAAGCCAAGATCCTCGACCCCCGCATCGGTACCGAATTTCCGCTGCCACAGTACGCCACGCCAGGTTCCGCCGGCCTCGACCTGCGCGCCATGCTGGAGCAGGACATCGTGATCAAGCCGGGTGAAACGGTACTGATCCCCACTGGCCTGTCGATCTACATCGGCGACCCGAACCTGGCGGCGCTGATCCTGCCGCGCTCCGGCCTGGGCCATAAACACGGTATCGTCCTGGGCAACCTGGTCGGACTGATTGACTCCGACTACCAGGGACCGCTGATGGTCTCCTGCTGGAACCGTGGCCAGACCGACTTCACCATGGCCGTCGGCGAACGCCTGGCGCAGCTGGTGCTGGTGCCGGTGGTGCAGGCGCATTTCGAGATGGTTGAAGAGTTTGTCGAAACCCAGCGTGGTACCGGCGGTTTCGGTCATTCCGGCAGTCACTGATACGTTCGCTATACCTCTGAAATCAATGGATTGAACGGCCCAAAGCCGCTCGCGTCGCTGGCATGGCCTTTTCGCACCACGAACTCTGGGCGAAAAACGCCGTCATACCTTTCAGTTTGAACCTGCCGTCGAGTCGTTCGCAGGCAGGTCCAGCCACTTTCAATATGGAGCATTTCCCCAGATGAGCACCCCAGTGCGCGTTGCCCCCAAGTTCCCCGACAGTATTTTCCGTGCCTATGACATACGCGGCACCGTCCCGGAATTTCTCAACGCCGAAACGGCTTACTGGCTCGGTCGCGCCATCGGCGCACAGAGCCTGGCCCAGGATGAACCGAATGTATCCGTTGGCCGTGACGGTCGCCTGTCCGGCCCCGAGCTGGTTGAACAGCTGATTCAAGGCCTGGCCGACAGCGGTTGCCACGTCAGCGACGTCGGCCTGGTGCCAACGCCCGCGCTGTACTACGCCGCCAACGTGCTGGCCGGCAAATCCGGGGTGATGCTCACCGGCAGCCACAACCCAGCAAACTACAACGGCTTCAAGATCGTCATTGCTGGCGATACCCTGGCCAACGAACAGATCCAGGCCCTGCATGACCGCCTCAAGACCAACAACCTGAGCAGCGGCAAGGGCAGCATCACCCGGGTCGAGATCCTTGATCGCTACAACACCGAAATCGTCCAGGACATCAAACTGGCCCGCCGCCTGAAAGTCGTAGTGGACTGCGGCAACGGTGCAGCTGGCGTGATCGCCCCGCAATTGATCGAGGCGCTGAACTGCGAAGTCATCCCGCTGTTCTGCGAGGTCGATGGCAACTTCCCTAACCATCACCCGGACCCGGGCAAGCCTGAAAACCTCGTCGACCTGATCGCCAAGGTCAAGGAAACCAATGCGGATATCGGCCTGGCTTTCGACGGCGACGGCGACCGCGTCGGCGTGGTGACCAACACTGGCAGCATCGTTTTTCCGGACCGCCTGTTGATGCTGTTCGCCCGTGACGTGGTGGCGCGCAATCCGAACGCCGAAATTATCTTCGACGTTAAATGCACTCGCCGCTTGATCCCGCTGATCAAGGAATACGGTGGTCGTCCGCTCATGTGGAAAACCGGTCATTCGTTGATCAAGAAAAAAATGAAACAATCCGGCGCCCTGCTGGCCGGCGAAATGAGCGGGCACATCTTCTTCAAGGAGCGCTGGTTCGGTTTCGACGACGGTATTTACAGCGCCGCGCGGTTGCTGGAGATCCTGAGCAAGGAGAAATCCACGGCCGAAGAGTTGTTCGCGACCTTCCCGAACGATATTTCTACGCCGGAAATCAATATCCATGTGACCGAAGAGAGCAAATTCAGCATCATTGATGCATTGCACGACGCGAAGTGGGGCGAAGGCGCCGACCTGACCACCATTGACGGCGTGCGAGTCGACTATGCCAAAGGCTGGGGCCTGGTTCGCGCTTCCAACACCACACCGGTGCTGGTCCTGCGTTTCGAGGCCGATGACGAGGCAGAACTTTCGCGCATCAAGGACGTTTTCCACGTCCAGTTGAAGCGTGTTGCACCTGATCTCCAACTACCGTTCTGATTCACCCGGAGCCCTGAATGACCCTCGAACGCGAAGCCGCCGCCAACACCGCCAAGGTCCTGTCCGAAGCGCTGCCTTACATTCGCCGCTATGTCGGCAAGACACTGGTGATCAAATACGGCGGCAACGCGATGGAAAGCGAGGAGCTGAAAACCGGCTTCGCCCGCGACATCGTGTTGATGAAGGCCGTGGGCATCAACCCGGTCGTGGTTCACGGCGGCGGCCCGCAAATCGGCGATCTGCTCAAGCGCCTGTCGATCGAGAGCCACTTCGTCGACGGCATGCGCGTTACCGATGCCGCTACCATGGACGTGGTCGAGATGGTCCTCGGTGGCCAGGTCAACAAGGACATCGTCAACCTGATCAACCGTCATGGCGGCAGCGCCATTGGCCTGACCGGCAAAGACGCCGGGCTGATTCGTGCGAAGAAACTGACCGTCACCCGCCAGACCCCGGAGATGACCCAACCGGAGATCATCGACATCGGCCAGGTGGGCGAAGTGGTCGGGATCAACACCGAGCTGCTGAACCTGCTGGTCAAAGGCAACTTCATCCCGGTGATCGCGCCAATCGGCGTCGGCGAAAACGGCGAGTCGTACAACATCAATGCTGACCTGGTGGCCGGCAAAGTCGCCGAAGCGCTGAAAGCCGAGAAGCTGATGCTGCTGACCAACATCGCCGGCCTGATGGACAAGGCGGGAACGGTCCTGACCGGCTTGACCACCCAGCAAGTCGACGACCTGATCGCCGACGGCACCATCTATGGCGGCATGCTGCCCAAGATCCGTTGTGCTCTGGAAGCGGTCCAGGGTGGCGTGGGCAGCTCGCTGATCATTGACGGTCGGGTACCGAATGCGATTCTGCTGGAGATCTTCACCGATACCGGTGTGGGCACCCTGATCAGCAATCGCAAGCGTCCGTAAGCGATAGCGCACAAAAAAGCCCCCGCTCAGCCTGGCTGAACGGGGTCTTTTTTTGCCCACGATCCCTATGAAACCTGAATATCCCTGTAGGAGCTGCCGCAGGCTGCGATCTTTTGACTTGGCTTGTAAAAAACAGGATCAAAAGATCGCAGCCTGCGGCAGCTCCTACAGGGATCGTGTTAAACGCCGAATTGCGCGCGATAGGCTTCAACGGCTGGCAAATGCTGCTTGAGCTGCGGATCGTCGGCGAGGAATTCCAGCACCTGGTTCAGCGAAACGATGCTGATCACGGGAATACCGAAATCACGCTCCACTTCCTGGATCGCTGACAACTCACCGTTGCCACGCTCCTGACGGTTCAGGGCGATCAGCACGCCGGCCGCCTTGGCGCCGTCCTGGGAGGCGATGATCTGCATCACTTCACGGATCGCGGTGCCAGCGGTAATCACGTCGTCGATGATCAGCACATTGCCGGTCAGCGGCGCGCCGACCAGGCTACCGCCTTCACCGTGAGCCTTGGCTTCCTTGCGATTGAAGCACCATGGCAGGTCACGACCGTGATGTTCGGCCAATGCCACTGCAGTGGTCGCCGCCAAAGGGATCCCTTTGTAGGCCGGACCGAACAGAACATCGAAGCCAATACCGCTTTCGGCAATGGCTGCAGCGTAGAAACGACCCAGCTGCGCCAAGGCCGAACCCGAGTTGAACAGGCCCGCATTGAAGAAGTAAGGACTGGTGCGCCCGGACTTCAGGGTGAACTCACCGAAGCGCAAAACGCCGCGATCGATGGCAAAACGAATGAAATCGCGCTGATACGCTTGCATGAAAAAAACCCCAAATACCACGGATTTAGCTAATTAGGTTGACGCCGTGTATCATACACGCACGCGATTTTTGGGGCCATTTATGCGGATCATCAGTGTGAACGTCAATGGTATTCAGGCTGCAGTCGAGCGAGGTTTGCTCAGTTGGCTGCAGGCACAGAATGCCGACGTCATCTGCCTGCAGGACACCCGTGCCTCCGCCTTTGAACTGGACGATCCAGCCTTCCAACTGGATGGATACTTCCTTTATGCCTGCGACGCCGAAGTTCCCGCCCAAGGCGGCGTGGCTTTGTACTCGCGGTTGCAACCGAAGGCTGTCATCAGCGGTCTCGGTTTCGAGACGGCAGACCGCTACGGGCGCTACCTGCAAGCAGATTTCGACAAAGTTAGTATTGCAACCCTGCTGCTTCCTTCCGGGATGAACGGCGATGAGGACTTGAACCAGAAGTTCAAGCTCATGGACGACTTCGCCAAGTACCTGGACAAGCAGCGGCGCAAACGCCGCGAGTACATTTATTGTGGCTCGCTGTATGTGGCGCAACAGAAACTGGACATCAAGAACTGGCGTGACAGCCAGCAATCCCCGGGCTTCCTGGCGCCTGAACGCGCCTGGATGGACGAGATTGTCGGCAACATGGGTTACGTCGATGCCCTGCGCGAAGTCAGCCGTGAAGGCGACCAGTACAGCTGGTGGCCGGATAACGAACAGGCCGAAATGCTCAACCTCGGCTGGCGCTTCGATTACCAGATCCTGACCCCGGGCCTGCGCCGCTTCGTACGCAGCGCGCGCCTGCCACGTCAGCCACGGTTCTCGCAACATGCGCCACTGATCGTGGACTACGACTGGACGCTGACCATCTAAGTGTCAGATGCAAAAAAGCCGACAGCGATGTCGGCTTTTTTATGGGTGATTAGTTTTCTGTCGGAGCGAGCCTGCTCGCGAAGGCGGAGTGTCAGTTAATACAAATGTCGCCTGGCACAATGCTTTCGCGAGCAGGCTCGCTCCCACAAAAAGATCTTCGCTGATCGTTATTTGATCAACCGCCAGGTGAACGGATACCGATATGGCACCCCTTCATTGGCTTTCACACCACCGATGATGGTCAAGACCAGCGCCCCAATCGCCACCAGGCCGAACAGGAAAAACCCGATAATCACCAGCATCAGCAGCAAGCAAATGGCGGAAGCAATGGCGACCGTGATCTGAAAGTTCAGCGCCTCCTTGCCCTGCGCGTCGATGAACGGGTCCATCTCGCGCTTCATCTGCCACAGAACCAGCGGGCCGATCAGCGTACCGAATGGAATCCAGATCCCCAGCAAGGCGGACAAGTGACAAAACATAGCCCACTGCCGAACCTCTTTGCTCGGGGTGGGAAGTAGCTGTTGCTCTTCACTCATGGCGCCCTCCTTGCCTACAGGTATCCAGATCAGTCGGCCAGTGCCGCCTTTTGCAGATCAAAGATTTCGTTCATGCCTTTTTTCGCCAGTTCCAGCATGGCGTTCAGCTCTTCAGGCTGGAACGGCGCGCCTTCGGCAGTGCCCTGGACTTCGATGAAGCCGCCAGTGCTGGTCATCACCACGTTCAGGTCGGTCTCGGCCGCCGAATCTTCCAGGTAGTCGAGGTCGAGCACAGGTTCGCCTTGATACATGCCCACCGACACGGCGCCGATCATTTGCTTGAGTGGGTCGCCGCCTTTCAGGCCGCCACGCTTCTTGATCACTTTCAAGGCATCGACCAGGGCAACCATGGCGCCGGTGATGGAGGCGGTGCGCGTGCCACCGTCAGCCTGGATCACATCGCAGTCAACGTACAGGGTGATGTCACCCAGCTTGGACATGTCCAGCGCAGCGCGCAGGGAACGGCCGATCAGGCGCTGGATCTCCAGGGTACGGCCGCCTTGCTTGCCGCGGCTGGCTTCACGCTGGTTACGCTCGCCGGTGGCGCGCGGCAACATGCCGTACTCGGCCGTCAACCAGCCCTGGCCCTGGCCCTTGAGGAACCGCGGCACGCCGTTTTCGACGCTGACGGTGCAGATGACCTTGGTATCACCGAACTCGACCAGTACGGATCCCTCGGCGTGTTTGGTGTAGTTGCGGGTAATGCGGATCGAGCGGAGCTGATCGGCAGCGCGACCACTTGGACGTTTCATAAGGGATACCTGTACGGGGACGGAAAACTGCGGAGCATTATAGAGCCGCCAGCCACGACTGGGCACTTCTAAAAAAATCCTCGGACGAGCGAAGGCTCTGCACAGCCCGCTGCCGACGACCTGCAGGCCTTTGTCACACCGTGTGTTTGGGCGCATCCACGCCACTGCGCTACAATCCTGCGCCTTTGCTGCCAGTCGGCTTAAATTCATTCATATCGGATTGCCGGAACGTCAGTTGCGCGCCGATCTGCATTGCGAGGTACCTCCATGGTGCACAGCATGACCGCCTTCGCCCGCGTCGAGAAAGCCGGGGGCCAGGGTACCCTGAGCTGGGAGCTGCGTTCGGTCAACAGCCGCTACCTGGAACCCCACTTGCGCCTGCCGGAGTCCTTCCGCGACCTCGAAGGCGCCGTACGCGAAGCGCTGCGCCAGGCTGTCTCCCGAGGCAAGCTCGAATGCACCCTGCGCTTCACCGAAGAAAATACCGGTAAACCACTGCAGGTGGACCAGGCACGCGCAGCACAACTGGTTGCGGCCGCCGAGACCATTGCCAGCCTGATCAAGAACCCGGCTGCGCTCAACCCACTCGAAGTGCTGGCCTGGCCCGGCGTATTGGTGGGCGACGCGACCGACCCGCAAGCGCTGAACGCCGAGGCACTGGCACTGTTCAACCAGGGCCTCAAAGAGCTCAAGGCCGGCCGCGAGCGCGAAGGCGCGGAGCTGGCACGGCTGATCAACGATCGCCTGACGTCCATTGAAGAAGACGTGGTGACCCTGCGCGAACTGGTTCCGCAGATGCTCGCCACCCAGCGCCAGAAAGTGCTCGACCGCTTTGCCGACATGAAGGCCGAGATGGACCCGCAGCGCCTGGAGCAGGAAATGGTCATGCTCGCGCAAAAAAGCGACGTCGCCGAAGAACTGGATCGCCTGAGCACTCACATCATCGAAGTTCGCCGGGTGCTCAAGTCCGGCGGCGCCGCCGGTCGGCGCCTGGACTTCCTGATGCAGGAACTCAACCGCGAAGCCAACACACTGGGCTCCAAAGCCTTCGACCCGCGCAGCACCCAGGCTGCGGTCAACCTCAAGGTGTTGATCGAGCAGATGCGCGAACAAGTGCAGAATATTGAGTAAGGCAAACCCCATGACCCACAGCACCGGCACCCTCTACATCATTTCCGCGCCTTCGGGCGCCGGCAAGACCAGCCTGGTCAAGGCCTTGATCGACGCCCAGCCGCAGATCCAGGTTTCCGTTTCCCACACCACCCGCGCGATGCGCCCGGGCGAAGTGGATGGCGTGAACTACAACTTCGTCTCGCGCGAAGAGTTCGTGAAGATGATCGAGCACGGCGATTTCCTTGAGCGCGCCGAGGTGTTCGGCAATCTCTACGGCACCTCGCAGAGCCATCTGCAGCAGACGCTGGACGAAGGCCATGACCTGATCCTGGAAATCGACTGGCAAGGCGCCGAGCAGGTGCGCAAGCTGATGCCCCAGGCGCGCTCGATCTTCATCCTGCCGCCGAGCCAGGAGGCCCTGCGCCAGCGCCTGGACAACCGCGGCCAGGACAGCAACGAGATCATCGAAGGTCGCATGCGCGAAGCCGTCAGCGAAATGAGCCACTACGTCGACTACGACTACCTGATCATCAACGACGATTTCGCCCACGCACTGGACGACCTGAAGGCGATTTTCCGCGCCAATCAGTTGCAACAAAAACGCCAGCAGCAACGTTTTGGCAAATTACTGGCTGAATTACTCGGCTAAAGAGCTCTTCCCAAAACAGCTGCAAGGGCTTTACATTGGCACTTGCAGCGCGTTGAAGAGCTTGGTCAAAAAATCAGCGCTTCCCTAAACGCTGGTGATTTTTTAAACTGTTGAGTCCGCTCGCCCATCCGGGCAGCGCGCATATTGCATTTGCTACGAGGAAGACCATGGCCCGCGTAACCGTTGAAGACTGCCTAGAACACGTGGATAACCGCTTTGAGCTGGTCATGCTCTCTACCAAGCGTGCCCGTCAACTGGCCACCGGCGGCAAAGAGCCGAAAGTAGCATGGGAAAACGACAAGCCTACCGTCGTCGCCCTGCGTGAAATCGCTGAAGGCCTGATCGACTACGCAGCTATCGCCGAAGCCGAAATCGTTGAAGATGAACCGCTTTTCGCTGCATTCGAGGACGAGTCCAACGAGGCCGTCTAAGCCTATGCCTGGTCGACGTAGCACGGCGCGGGAACACAGCTTGCGGCAGGAGTCATCATGCCGAGCATAGACGCCCTCGCCGATCGCTTATCGACCTACCTCGGCAAAGACCAGGTCAACCTGGTCCGCCGAGCGTATTTCTACGCCGAACAAGCCCACGACGGTCAACGCCGCCGTAGCGGTGAGGCGTACGTCACGCACCCACTTGCGGTGGCGAATATTCTTGCGGACATGCACATGGACCATCAGAGCCTGATGGCGGCCATGCTGCATGACGTGATCGAAGACACCGGCATTGCCAAGGAAGCGCTGCAAGCGCAATTTGGCGAAACCGTGGCCGAACTGGTCGACGGGGTCAGCAAACTGACCCAGATGAACTTCGAGACCAAGGCCGAAGCCCAGGCTGAAAACTTCCAGAAAATGGCCATGGCCATGGCGCGCGACATTCGCGTGATCCTAGTCAAGCTGGCCGACCGCCTGCACAACATGCGCACGCTGGAAGTGCTGTCCGGCGAAAAGCGCCGGCGCATCGCCAAGGAAACCCTGGAAATCTATGCACCCATCGCCAACCGGCTGGGCATGCACGCCATCCGCATAGAATTCGAAGACCTCGGCTTCAAGGCCATGCACCCGATGCGTTCCGCGCGAATCTACCAGGCGGTCAAGCGCGCCCGGGGCAACCGCAAGGAAATCGTCAACAAGATCGAAGAATCCCTCAGCCATTGCCTGGCCATCGATGGCATCCAGGGCGAGGTCAGCGGGCGCCAGAAACACCTCTACGGCATCTACAAGAAGATGCGCGGCAAGCGTCGGGCCTTCAACGAGATCATGGATGTATATGCATTCCGGATCATCGTCGACAAGGTCGATACCTGCTACCGCGTGCTGGGTGCTGTTCATAATTTGTACAAACCGTTGCCGGGGCGCTTCAAGGATTACATCGCGATCCCCAAGGCCAACGGCTATCAGTCGCTGCACACCACGCTGTTCGGCATGCACGGTGTTCCGATCGAGATCCAGATCCGCACCCGCGAAATGGAAGAGATGGCCAACAACGGCATCGCCGCCCATTGGCTGTACAAATCCAGCGGCGACGAGCAGCCAAAAGGCACGCATGCGCGCGCGCGCCAGTGGGTCAAGGGCGTACTGGAAATGCAGCAACGGGCCGGCAACTCGCTGGAGTTCATCGAAAGCGTGAAGATCGACCTGTTCCCGGACGAGGTCTACGTGTTCACGCCCAAAGGCCGGATCATGGAGCTGCCCAAGGGCTCCACGGCGGTCGACTTCGCCTACGCGGTGCACACCGACGTCGGCAACAGCTGCATTGCCTGCCGGATCAACCGTCGCCTCGCGCCGCTGTCCGAACCGTTGCAAAGCGGTTCCACGGTCGAGATCGTCAGTGCTCCCGGCGCACGGCCGAACCCGGCGTGGCTCAATTTCGTGGTTACCGGCAAAGCACGCACCCATCGCTTTCATGCGCTGAAACTGCAGCGCCGTTCCGAGTCCATCAGCCTGGGCGAACGCCTGCTGAACAAGGTGCTCAACGGCTTCGACAGCTCGCTGGAAAAGATCCCGGCCGAGCGCGTGAAAGCGATGCTTGCCGAGTACCGCCTCGAACTGATCGAAGACTTGCTTGAAGACATCGGCCTGGGCAATCGCATGGCCTACGTCGTCGCCCGACGCCTGCTTGGCGAAGGCGAGCAGTTACCCAGCCCTGAAGGTCCGTTGGCGATCCGCGGCACCGAAGGTCTGGTCCTCAGCTACGCCAAGTGCTGCACACCGATCCCGGGCGACCCGATTGTCGGTCACCTGTCCGCGGGCAAGGGCATGGTCGTGCACCTGGACAACTGCCGCAACATCAGCGAAATCCGCCACAACCCGGAAAAATGCATCCAGCTCTCGTGGGCCAAGGATGTCACCGGCGAATTCAACGTCGAACTGCGCGTTGAGCTGGAACACCAGCGCGGCCTGATCGCCCTGCTGGCCAGCAGCGTCAACGCGGCCGACGGCAACATCGAAAAAATCAGCATGGATGAACGCGATGGTCGCATCAGCGTGGTCCAACTGGTGGTCAGCGTGCACGACCGTGTGCACCTGGCCCGTGTGATCAAGAAACTGCGCGCCCTGACCGGGGTGATCCGCATCACCCGCATGCGCGCGTAGCCACCCATCCATTACAAGGAGTCATTCATGACCAAGACTGTTATCACCAGCGACAAGGCCCCGGCCGCCATCGGTACTTACTCCCAGGCGATCAAGGCTGGCAACACCGTCTACATGTCGGGCCAGATCCCTCTGGACCCAAAAACCATGGAACTGGTCGAAGGCTTCGAAGCACAGACCGTCCAGGTGTTCGAGAACCTCAAGGCCGTGGCCGAAGCCGCCGGTGGTTCGTTCAAGGACATCGTCAAATTGAACATCTTCCTCACCGACCTGAGCCATTTCGCCAAGGTCAACGAGATCATGGGCAAATACTTCGACCAGCCTTACCCAGCACGCGCCGCCATTGGCGTTGCGGCCCTGCCAAAGGGTTCGCAGGTTGAAATGGATGCCATCCTGGTCATCGAGTAACGCGTCTGGCGCAGCCAATGGCTGCGCCGACCGCTCTGCTGTAAAGAAAGTCTGAAAGGATTCCACCATGCGCAAAGCGCTTGTTCTCTCGCTGCTCGCCCTGTTTTTGGGCGGTTGTGCCAGCAACCCTGCCGACCGTGATATCAGCGGCACCTGGATCAACCAGGCGGCGATCGATGCTGCAGCCAAAGGCGGCCCCCTGCGTGAAGCCCTCCAGGCCTATGGTCCGAACCTGGAGTGGGACGTCAACACCAAGGCCAGTCAGGCCCGCTACACCAATGGTTTTGAAAATGTCGAAGGCAAGTTGCTGGGCGAACAGTCCGGCGCCTGGAAAGTCGACTTTTATGGCAGCTCTGCCAGCGAGCTCAAGCGTGACGGCAAGCAACTGAGCCAGGCCGCCAGCGACAACGAACCCGAGCAGGTCTTCGACCGCGCATTGATTCCGGTTCCGGATGGCGCACCGATGGGTGCCAGTTTCGAACGCGCGCTGTACACGGCGTACATGGGCGGTAGCTGGAAGGTCGTCAGCGGCCCCGGCGAAGGCAATAGCGTGCAGTTCCAGGCCGACGGCCAGGTCATCGGCTTGCCGGAAGCCGATCGCTATGCGCTGTGCCTGGCGGGTGATTGTGCATCGATGAGCGGTGGCAACGACAACATGTGGTTGCAACTCAACGGACAAGGAAACCCCTGGATCTTTGCACGCAAAGGCAAGGAACTGGAAATCTTCCAGGCGGTAAATACCGCCCAGGCAGACGAAATGCCCCAGTACACACCGGGCAATCGCAAGTGGCTGCTGGAAAAACAGTAATCCACACATGCCCCATGTGGGAGCGAGCCTGCTCGCGAAAGCGGTGTATCAGTCGACATAAACGTTGAATGTTACGACCTCTTCGCG
>Ga0209542_10011330_pt1 | contig 15828 bp, 17 predicted proteins | sample RifCSPhighO2_01_FD_184028 | JGI IMG/M metagenome (GOLD analysis project Ga0209542, IMG submission 184028) | Soil microbial communities from Rifle, Colorado - Rifle CSP2_plank highO2_0.1 (SPAdes) (version 2) | ecosystem: Environmental > Terrestrial > Deep subsurface > Rock core/Sediment ... | reverse complement strand
CGGCTCGAGAGCAATTTTTTAGTTAATTTCAGCATAAAAAATCAATTCCCAAAATGGGCTTTCACCGAGAGCCAGTATACCAAGGCTGAATTCTGGCTGTCAACCACAATTGTCAGCTAGCCGGCGTTTGGATATCCGATTCATCAGTATTGATAACTTTTGGGATAAATTCGAACATATCGCTTGCCGCGAGACTTTCACCCATTTTTGCTGATGCCAGCTCTCCGGCCCTGCCGTTTATATACGCCGCCGCCTGCGCAGCCTGCATGTAGTCAACACCCCTTGCCAAAATCGCACCAAGTACTCCTGCCAAAATATCACCCGTTCCCCCTTTTGTCATAAAAGGAGTACCGGTGTTGTTGGTGATAGTGCTTGTGCCGTCGGTTATGATATCTACCGGTCCTTTCAAAAGCACAACAGCCTTATGTTTATAAGCCGCTTCTTTGGCTGCTGCCAGTCGTGATTCCATATTGTCGGTTATTGAAGTTCGGGAAAGGAGTTTTGTAAGTTCACCCAAATGAGGGGTCAAAACGGCCGGCCGGTCATTAAGCAGAGTTTCACCTTTTGATATTGCGGCCAATGCATCTGCATCAATTACCGACGGAACTGTAATTTTCTGTATCAATTTTCTGATTGCTGTAAGTGTTGATCTTTGATTTCCCAGCCCGCAGCCGATAACCATACTGTTTACTTTTCTTAATTTGGCAATTTTTAGAATTTGGCTGACGTGACTGGATGTTAATTGACTGCCGCTAAGTGGATAAGTAATAAGATCCGGTAACGTATTTGCGGCAACATTTGCCGCCCTTTCAACTGCTGTTACAACCGCCAAATCCGCCCCGGCGCGGACGGCTCCGACCGCAGCCAGTGCCGCCGAGCCGGAATAAAGTTTCGATCCGCAAACAACCAGAACTGTCCCAAACTGTCCCTTATGAACATTAGGCTGTCTTTTTGGGTAAATTCTCGAAAGATCCATGGACAGTTTGTAATTTTCAATTCTTAATTTTCAATTTTAGAAAATTTAATATTGATTAAAAACTTCAAATTTAAAATTCAAAATTGTTATAGACTGAGGTATAACAGGAATTGGGAGTTAATTCAACTCATTCGATGGACTCAGAGTTGACACTGAGCATGGCCGAAGTGTCAAGAAGAAATGGTTTTGCCGACTTGGATTACTTGCTCAATTGTAAACTTTCGGTCTATGGCGAACTTTCCTTCTTTTATCCACCTGAAATGTAAATCTGTCTTCTAATTTAAACCTCAGATCTAAACCAAAATTGGCAATCTTATCAAACAACTCGATTAACCAAAAAGCCCAAAATGGACCTTCATGGTAAATGGGCTTCATGTTCTCCAAAGATTTCGATTTTTTATTCGAAGAAAAGCTTTGCTTATTCGTAGAAAAGCTTTGCTTATCGTGTTCGTAATACAAAATACTTCTCATTTATGCTCTCCTTCAACGTTTTTCAATTTCATTCGAAAGTCCCGTATATAGTTTTAAACCTTTAATTCTTTCAAAATGTCGAAGATTTCTGGTAACTAAAATACAATTAGTAACACTAGCTGTGGCAGCAATCAAAAGATCAAAATCATCCAGTCTATTCCCTACCATCTCAAGCCCCGCCTTGATTTGACCAAACTCATCAACTGCTTGATCGTTTAAATTCTCAACATTAAGTTGAAGGGTCAAAATGTTTTTTTGAAGAGTTTCGAGAGATTTTTTTGGATTATGAGATTTATAAACCCCATAAAGAAGCTCTGCCAATGTAATAATGCTTATGGAACCTGCTTGGATAAATTTAAGATCCAGTAATCTCTTGCCTCTAAAATGGTCGATGACAACATCAGTATCTAATAAATATCTCACTAAAATAGCGGAGGTATCCTGCGGTTTCTAAAGCGACGAAGTTTGGTTACATCAGGAAAATCAGGCAAAGATCCGAAAGTAGTATCTAATGCCTTTTTTAAGTCTTTCTTTGTTTTTCTTACATTTTTAACCGGCACTATTTTAACAACCGGTTTACCATAACGTTCGACAACCATTTCAGAACCTGAAAAAATTACTTCATTTAAAACATCAGCCGCTTTGTTTTTCAACTCTGTTGCAGAAATAGTATTGGACATATTTTGTACATTCTAGCTAAATTGTACAAAACTGTCAACGACAGAATTCTGGCGCGGTTGTAAAGAAGTAAATTTAAGAAAAATTCGACTTGCCAACTTGGATTACTTGTTCATTTGGTCAAATTTTGTTTCTTTCTCATCTCAAACAAAAATGCAATTAAAGAAACATAAATATAGCTAAAAACAAAAACCAGAATTGACATCATAAATAAAACCAGCGGATGACCAGCCATCGGCTGATTCAGTGAAGGTAAGACTAATGCTGAAATCCTTAGCAACATTGTTAAGGGAAACATTAAAAAAGAAGAAAAGAACCATATCAATAAACCAATGTTTAATATAGGAGTCAGAGTGTCATCCTTACATTTCATTCCGAATCCTTCGCTTTCACAACCAAGAACAGTCTGTGATAAAACTGGGTAAAGATACCAAAAAGTAATAAAAAGAGAAACAGTAACCTTTAAGAAACTTGGCCTTAAAAATTTAATCATTGAATACTACCAGCTCCAACCTGTATTACTTGTTCAATTAACCGATTGCTATACCCCCACTCATTATCATACCAGGCAAAAACTTTGACCATATCCCCATCAACAACTTGGGTTAGCGAAAGATCGACAATTGCCGATTCACTTCTGCCGACAATGTCCGAAGAAACTAGCGGTTCCTTTGACACGGCAAGTATACCCTTTAAAGGAGTCTCCTTAGAAGCAGCTTCCATCGCGGCATTGACCTCCTCAATAGTCGTTGATTTGGCAAATAGAAACGTAAAGTCGGAAATGGAACCGCAAATGACTGGCACCCTTAACGCAACCCCGTCAAACTTGCCTTTGAGATCCGGAATCGCTTCGGTTGTCGCAACAGCCGCCCCCGTTGTTGTGGGAATGATGTTGACGTAAGCAGCCCGGGCGCGCCGCAGATCATTCGCTTTTCCTCCGGGCGGCGGACCGTCAACCAGATTTTGTTCGGCTGTAACCCCATGGATAGTTGTCATCATGGCTTTTTTGATACCGAACTTATCACTTATCACTTTGGCAACCGGCGCGATACAGTTTGTGGTACAAGAAGCATTGTTGATAACATCTTCGCCTGTGTATTTTTCTTCATTGACACCCAGAAGAAACGTCGGTGTTTCTTTACCCGGCGCGGAAATTACCACTTTTTTAGCACCCGCCGCTATGTGTTTGCCAGCATCTTCTTTTTTGGTAAAACGACCGGTTGACTCAATGACAACATCAATCCCTAAGTCTTTCCATGGAAGTTTTTCCGGTTCTTTTGTTGCAAAAACTTTAACTTCGACATTGTCAACTTTTAGTGCCCCGACTTGCTTCCCTTCCTCTGGCTCTTTTGGTTTACCCTGAGTTTCATCGAAGGGCTCATCTGTGACCTTTGTCCCCTCTATCTGATGACTCCATTGCCCGTAAACCGAATCGTATTTCAGAAGATGGGCCAAAGTCACCGCATCCGTCAAATCATTAACAGCAACAATCGACATTTCATCGCGGTGTTTTTCAAACCACACCTTAAATGCCTGCCTGCCGATTCTCCCAAAACCGTTAATGGCAACACGAATCATTTTAACTTGTTTAAAATATCAGGGGAGCCACATTGCGAGGCACGAAGTACTCGCAAGTGGACCTGCTGATATAATTCAATTGTCAATTGTCAATTGTTAGTTGTCAATTGTTAGTTGTTCGCGCAAACAATTTGCGCACCTCCTCAACCCAAATTATCAAAGTGGATACACCAAGTGCTAACATCCACTGACCAAAATTAAGGTCGGTAGTGTGTAAAACCCTATTTCCAAAATTTGTCTCAATGGCAACAAACTGTAATACAGAAACCAGCACAAACGAAGCTATTAAGAATTTATTGTTCAAAGGAACTTTAAAAATTGAGCGGTCTTTTGAGCGCACATTTAGTGCATTAAACCACTGGGTTGCAGACAGTATCAGCAAAGCCATAGTCCTGGCAACCGAAAGCGACGTTGAGTTTTGATAAAAGTAAAAAACCGGCATTGTTGCAGCAAACATCGCAAGTGCCAGAATCGACATCCGTAAAATCATTTTTCTGTCGACCAAATTTTCACTGACAATCTCGTTTTTATGCAAAAGTTTTTTCTCCAAAGGCGGATCCTGAGCAAGTCCTACAACAAAAAAGCCGTCTGTCACAAAATTCAGCCAGATAATCTGAACTGCAAACAGAGGCAGGGGCAGACCCAAAAATACGGCACCGGAAATAACCAAAACCTCACCAAAACTGGTTGAAAATAAATACAAGATAATCTTTTTGAGAGATTTATAGATTGCCCTGCCTTCGCCAATTGCAGAAACAATTGTCGAAAAATTACTGTCCACCAAGATAATATCCGAGGAGTCTTTGGCAACTTGGGTACCGGAACCGACTCCTATGCCAAGATTGGCAGCCTGCAGTGCCGGCGCGTCATTGACACCGTCGCCGGTCATAGCGCAAACATGCCCCCTCTTCTTATATGCATTAACGATTTTAAGCTTATGTTCAGGAGTAATCCTGGCAAAAACAGTAATCTTTTCTATTTTCTTCTCAAGCTCAGCTTCGGAAAGCTTTTCAACACTTTTGCCAACTAAGATCCCATCTCCCTTTTCGAAAATTCCAACTTTTGCGGCTATTGCCTTGGCCGTCTCAGGAAAATCGCCGGTTATCATAACCACCCTAAAGCCTGCTTCTTTGGCAGCCGCGACTGATTTGTCAACTTGCGGCCGTATCTCTTCTTCAATAGCAAAAAGCGCGTGAGCGAAAACCTGCCTGCCGGCAGGCAAGGTCTGATTATTTTTCGGCCCAAAGACAACCGCTCCGACTAGCCTGTAACCTTTCTCTGCTAAATTTTCGTAATCAGCCAAAATGTGATGGTCAACCTTGAGATTTTTGGCGATAAAATCAACGGCTCCGACAAACACATGCCACTTTTCTGCGCGATTGATATAAGAGGCCTCAATATATCTTTTTTCAGAATCAAAAGGCTTTGCAAAATCCACTCTGTACTCTTTTGACAACTTTTCCTTAGAAAGCCCTAATTTTTTACAGACCACTGCAATTGCGGCTTCTGTCGGGTCACCTGCCGGCTGCCAGCCTTTGTGTTCGTCAAAAACAATATCCGCGTTGAGTGACAGATAACACAGCGATAGGAGTTTTTTAAATCTTTCTTTATCCTTTTCCAAACCTTCGATTTTGCCGTCTGGTTCATATCCGTCTCCGTCAACCTTAATTTCTTGTCCTTCGAAATTTACTTTCTTAATAACCATTTTGCCGGTTGTGATAGTGCCGGTTTTGTCAACTAGCAAAGTATCAGCATTGCCCATTGCCTCAACCGCCGCCATCTGCCTGACGATTGCTTTGTTTTTGGCCATACGCCAGACGCCACCGGCAAGAACAATAGTTACGGCAACTGGCAAGCCCTCGGGAACAATTGAAACGGAAAGCCCGATTACTGCCGCCAATATTTCCCTGAATTCAATTCCCCTAAAAACGCCGACTAGAAGAGTGACTGACGCGATTATAAAAACCGCAAATGCGATAAAGTGAGTTAGCTTTAAAACCTTTTGGGCCAAAGGCAGGGGGATGTCTGAAGTCTGCTCGAGGCTTTTGGATATTTTTCCAAGTTCGGAAGAAAAACCCGTCTCAACAACGATTGCCTCACAAAATCCGGCAACCACACTGGTTCCGGCAAAAACCATATTTTTCTGGTCCCCGACAACCAAATCCTTTTGAGTGATTACATCCGAGGTTTTGGTAATGCTTTCCGCTTCTCCTGTCAAAACTGCCTCATCAACTTTGAAAGATTCTGCGTTGAAAATCCTGGCGTCGGCACCGATTCTGTCTCCCTCGCGAAGAATCAGAATATCTCCAGTGACCAGCTCTTCTGCAGAAATAAGGTTCTCTTCACCGTCGCGCCTGACAAGCACCTTATGACGTGTTAAACTTTTCAATCTTTCAAGCGAATTTCTGGCTCTGCCTTCCTGGACCGTACCGATTGCCGAGTTTAGGATAATAACGGCCAAAATGACAATTGCGTCTGTCGTTTGGCCAAGAGAAATAACAAACCCGGCTGCTAAGATCAAAATGTAAATTAGGGGACTCTTGAATTGTCTTGCGAAAATATCAAAGACCGTTTCTTTTTTGGAATGGGCCAAAACGTTAGGTCCAAATGTCACCAGCCTGTCTTTTGCCTGCTGGGGAGTCAAACCTTGTTCAGGCTTTACACCAAGTTCTTCCAAAACATCTTGGTAAGGTTTTTGGTACCAATTCATGGGCAGAAATAAATTTCTAACTTCTAAGTACTCTAATTTCTAAATAAGTCCCAAACAACGAGCACCAAATATTGAGAATTATGAACTAGAACTTGTTTGATTTTTGGAATTTGGGATTTGGTCATTTATTAGGTCAATTAGTCATTAGAAAAATTAGGTCAATTTCTATTGTAGCGCTTCCAAAGCAAGCAGTTTCTTGCCTGACAAAAACTCCAGCATTGCCCCGCCGCCTGAGGAAACAAATGAAAAATGAGAAAGGAGATTATTTTTTGCCAAAAACTCGACGGTTTCCCCGCCGCCGGCGACAGAATATGCGCCGGAATCAATTACTGATCCTGCAATTTTTCTCGATCCCTCAGCATGTCCTTCCTCAAAAAGCCCCAATGGCCCGTTCCAGACTACTGTTTGGGATTTAGTAATCACATCGCTAAATTGCTTAACTGATTCTTCTGAAATGTCTTTTTTATCGTCTGCTAAACTAGCAACCAAGACGTTTTGAGGAAATGTCATCTGTTTGTCTTTTATCTCAACGGGCAACTCGCCGCCGACTAAAACAAAATCCGCAATTTTGGAAAGATTGGAAACTAATGGCAGTTTTGTTTCAATTTTGGCGCCGCCTATAATTGCCACAAACGGCTTTTTAGGTCCCCTAATTAACTTAGTCAACTGATTAACTTCTTCTTCTAAATGCAGTCCTGCCGCATGCGGCAACAGGCGAGGCAATGCCACCATCGAGGCATGATTCCTGTGGCAATTACCGAATGCCTCGTTGACATAAATATCGGCAAAAGATGATAATTTTACGGCAAAAGCGGTATCGTTTGTCTCTTCACCCTGAAAGAACCGTAAATTTTCCACAAGTACTAAGTACCCCGCAACTTGCTTTTCTAAATTTTGGGCAAAATAAACGCTCCTTAAAAGAATTTGTTCCAGAATGAACCTGAGCTGTTTTGTTGAAAATTCCGGATCGGGTTTTTGGGGTCTATCTATGTGACCTGCAATAATAATTTTGGACGCACCCTGTTTATATAAGTAATCGATCGTATTTTTTAAATTCGTCAGTCTTGTTGCCCCCGAGTACTGCGAACTTTTAACCGTGAACTCCTTAACCGGCACATCCAAATCCGCCCTTACAAAAACTCTTTTTTGGGAAACATCAATGTCTGAAAGTAATCGCACAATTTAAGTATTAAGTATCAAGTATGAAGTATCAAGTCTAAAAATCCGGCAACTTCCAAATCGCCCTTGCCTCCCCAACCAAATACAGCGAGCCGGTGATTAAATTATCTCAATTTCCTAAATTCATCAGGGGAAAGATTAATGTCTCGAAGAATTTTTCTAAGCAGTCCAACCCCGACTTTTTCGCCGGAATGAATTGGGACTGAAGTCCTTCTGCCGTCTTTATGCCTCATTCTTACATGACTGCCTTTTTGGTGAACTTTTTCAAAACCAAGCTTTTCTAAAATTCTAATTAGATCTTTGCCCCGTATCGGTGACAATTTAGGCATAGCTTCGAACAGTCACTTCCTCAATTCCGAAGAAGTGGTATGGGGATTTGGGGGAAGCCAACTTTTCTTTTTTCAAGTCTTTATCGGATTCCAAAACTAAACCAATAACTTCCTTTATTCTTTTTCGCACTTCCTCAAGCGTTTTTGCCTGTGTATAGCAACCAACTAACTCCGGCACGGAAGCAACATAAAGACCGTTCTCATCCTGTTCGATAACTACCTTAAATTGAAGCTCTTTGGCGGCTTTTTTCATTTGGTGGTATTTTACCACAATCTAAATTTGAGGTATCTTCCAGATCGCCCTTGCCTCCCCAACCAAATACAGCGAGCCGGTGATGAGAGTCAGTTGATTAGTTGTGTAGCCATTAGAGGTTAGTGCGGAATAAGCTGCTTCGTGGGAATTTTTCTGACTTTCCACTTTGACTTTCCACTTTGACTTTATATATTTTGCAATTTCCTTCGGCTCCACAGCCTGATGCTTCCCCATATCGGTTACCGCATGAAACTTTGTGGCGGTGACTTTGGAAACCGGCAGATTTTTGATTAAAAGATCAACCATCTTCTTCCAGTCTTTACCCTTCTTAAAGCCGACGACCAAGATAACTTCGAACTTCGAACTTCGAACTTCGAACTTCCGCAAAAAATTGATTAGGAATTTAATTTTTTGCGGATTGTGTGCTCCGTCTATAATCACACCCTTCTCTATCTCTTCAAACCTTCCGGGAAAAGTTGAATTAAAAGCTTTGGTAACCTTGACTTTGCTCAAAGTAATCCCCAAAGTTTTGACAGCAGCAAGAGCAAGCAGTTTGTTAGAAGACGCGAAGCTATAAGGAGTAGATCTAAATATATCAATAGGTAAATTAATATTATTAAAAACTTCGGATTTTACGGCTTTTTTGTAAGATTGAGTATTGATCGTGATCAAAGGTGCTTTTTTTTGTCTGGCAGCCTTTTGGATAACTTCCAGCGCCTTTCTCGAAGAACCTGAACTATTGTGAAGGTTCAAAGATCCTGAGCGAACGAAGTGAGTCGAAGGACAACCCGTGACAACTGGCACCCCAACTTTTATTATTCCCGCCTTCTCATAAGCTATTTTCTCTTCGGATTTTCCCAAAATATCGGTGTGGTCCAAACCAATGTTGGTAATTACTGACAAATCGGGCTTGAGAATATTGGTTGCATCAAGCCTGCCGCCCAAACCAACTTCCACAACCGCCCAATCAACCTTTTCTTTTGCGAAATAAAGAAAACTTGCCGCAACCAAAATTTCAAAATAGCTCGGAGTCAACTCGGGCTTTGATTTTTGTATCTTCTCAACAACATCCCGCACTTCATTCATCAACTTGATAAACCTTGACACCGGCATTAGACTATCTGTCTGACTTCTGACTTCTGACTTCCGACTTCCGAATACTTGCATCCTCTCCCTTATATCAACCAAGTGCGGCGAGATATGTAACCCCACTTTCATGGGGAAATTCGAAGCACGAATATCGAAACTCGAAACAATATCAAAATGAGAATTTTCAAAACTATATTTAGATTTAGAATGTTTGGCTTTCTTATTTGTTTCGGATTTCGGATTTCGGATTTCGGATTTACCGCTTTCTTGCAGAAGCTTCGCAATTAAGAACGCCGTTGAGCCTTTCCCCGAAGTTCCGGCAATGTGAATTGACTTAAATTTGTTTTGGGGATTTCCAAGAAGTTTTAGAAGGTAACTGATCCTCTCGAGACCCAGCTCTTTTCTCGTCCAAACGTGCGGAATGAACCCCTCGAGCCAGTCTCGTACTCGTAAATAATCAGCCGGCATGCGCGCTGATTATAACTTACCAGCCTCTTTATTGTCCCTTGCCACACAAGCAATTGCCGCAAAAAAATTATCTGCCCCGAATTTTTCGCTAATCCGATTTCTGTAAGTTGGAATTTCTCGCATTTCGATGCCCAACGACTCACACACTTCAGAAGCTCTCTTACCTTTATACTGCATTACAAAAAAATGTATTTCTGTTCCGGTTAATTGCCCGGGATATTCGCGAGGCAGTTTGCTTGTGTCCAGTTTATCTTGCTTAATTGCTTCTATTATCGCTAAGTAAATTCCCCCGACATGACCATTTGGGCTAAACCTTGCTGCAATTGAGTCCCTAGTGGCTTTTAATACGATGCGCTTAATATCAAATCTAGCATCAAATTCTTGCCAAGTCAGGCCGTCAACAAGTCCCTGTAAGATAACAATTTCTCTTTGCGCAAAAACAGGAGAGCTTTCTTTTAAATCGAACGGCTTTGGTGCATCCGCCTCTTGCATCATTCTGCGGAATTTAACACAACCTATAGGAAAAAAGCAATTAAATTTAATTGCCATCAGTCTCGCTTCCTGCTACATTTAAACTATGGAAAATCTGCCTGGTCCAAAGGACCATCAGCCTCTGGCTGACGCCCAACAATCCAATCAAACTGTACTTCAAAAACCCAACTTTATCTCGTGGCATTATGCCGTATCTTTGCCGGAATTTATCCAGAGTAAAATCAAACAAATTCAAGAGACTCCCAAGACCTTCAATATCGCCGCAATTCTTAAAAATTTCCTTTCGCCTTACAGAAGGCTCTCTATAGAGGGCAAGGAAAAAAAGTTTGGCGTCTCGGGGATTTTTGACAAGATAACATTTAACCTAACTTCGATTTTTGTCGGTGCGTCGGTAAGAACCGTGCTTTTGATAGCCTGGATTTTGATAACGATTCTTTTAGTCCCGATAAACGCATTTTTGATTTTGTTATGGGCGGCAATACCGGTTTTTTCCTTCCCTAAATATCTGGAAATTACAAAAAACACGCTTTTTGATGAGGATTTTAAAAGCCGGGAGGCTTTTTTGAAAAAAATTGTGGATACGGATTTTTTCCGGCTCCTTTATATTTTTTTCGATGAGAAATTAATTGAGACATTCAAACAGATTTCCGATTTTCAAAGTTCGGGAATTAAGGCCGGCCAATCAATTGCGCAGATTTTTTTAACACTTTCCAAAACATTTCCTTTGGCAAAAAACTATCTGGACCAAAAAAACATCAAGGCCAAAGACTTCGAAATTCTGATAAATCACCTTGCCCATTATCAAAATAAGCCGCGTGGCGCTTTCGGGACATTGGGCAAATCGCTTTCTTTCGGCTACACCAATAATCTTGACAAATTCTGCGTCGAACTGACTGCCAAAAACCTGCCTCCTCCCCAAAAACAACAGCTGCTTCTCAGAATCGAAAAAGTAATCCTTAGGCCGTCTGCCAATAATGTGCTTTTGGTCGGTGAACCCGGGGTCGGCCGGCATACTTCCCTGACTAGTTTGGCCTCGGCAATTCAGCAAGAGCTGATGCCGAATTTGAAAGACCGAAGAGTCATGCTTTTGGATGCCGTGGCGCTTTTGGGAACGGGGGAAAATATAAATGAGACAAAGACCAATTTTGAGGCAATTCTTGCTGAGGCAAAACACGCCGGTAATGTGATTCTGGCAATCGACGCTGTTGATCAGGTTGTTTCGGCGCAGGAGGGACGCATCGACTTAACCGATGTCTTATCAACGATTTTGACCGACAATACGCTTCCCATAATCGGCATTACGACTCTTGACGATTTCAACCGCTTTGTTCGGCCAAACGGCTTAATTTTTAAGCTTTTTGAAAAAATCGATGTTGAAGAGCCTCCGCGCGAAGAAACTATCGATATTCTGATCTCCAAGGCGCTGGAGCTTGCCAAAGCGCAAAATTTAAAAATTGCATTTGAGGCAATTTTGGAAATTGTTGACAAGTCGGAAAAATTAATAGCCTACCGCAACCAGCCCGAAAAATCGATTGTTCTTTTAGGAGATTGCGTCAACCAAATAAACTCGCAAAAGCAGAATGTTATTACCCGCGATACAGTAAGCGAAGTCTTAAAACAGCAGACCAAGGTACCGGTTGGCGAGATTACCAAGGACGAAAGCACAAAGTTGAAAGACCTTGAAAGAATTCTGCACCTGCGAATCGTCGGCCAGGATGAGGCCATTGTTCAAATCGCCAAGGCAATGCGCAGGGCACGGGCAGAAATCGAAGCGGGAAACCGGCCAATCGGCTCGTTTTTGTTTTTGGGCCCGACAGGAGTTGGAAAAACCGAAACCGCCAAGGCTCTGGCAGAAACCTATTTTGGCGCGGAGGACAGAATGGTCCGGCTTGATATGTCCGAATATCAGGGAGGCGACAGTTTAAAAAGGTTAATCGGCGACTCGCAATCAAGAACTTCCGGCAATCTGTCTTCCTTAATTGCCCAAAACCCATTTTCCCTGCTTCTGGTTGACGAGTTTGAAAAGGCGGACTCTGATGTCCAGAATCTTTTCCTGCAGATTCTAGACGAAGGTTTAATGACCGATGCCTTGGGCAAAAAAGTAAATTTTGACAACGTGATTATTATTGCAACCTCAAATGCCGCGGCAGAATACATACGGGAAGAAATTCAAAAAGGTGTGCTTGGCGATAATTTGCAAAAAGTCTTGGTCGAGTACGTTTTAAAACAAAAGCTCTTTTCTCCCGAGCTGATCAACCGGTTCGACGGGGTTGTGGTCTACCGCCCGCTGACAGGCGATCAGGCAATTGCGGTCACTAAACTTATGCTTTTGAGGCTTGCCAAAGAACTTAAGGAATCTAAAAATATTATTCTGGAAATTACCGACGATTTGGCCGCGCGAATTGCAAAGAGCGGTTTTGATGCGCAGTTTGGCGCAAGACCGATTCGAAGGCTTATTGCCGACAAGTTAGAAGACGGCATTGCCAAGTTGATAATTGAAGGTTCTGCAAAAAGCGGCACCACAATCCCCTCCGCAGCGCTTGTAAAATTCCTTTCCTAATTAAAGTTTGACAAAATAAAATTGTACATGTAATATATGTACAATGATTGATCTTAGAAAGATCATCGGTTTTGAATGGGACCAAGGTAATATCGATAAAAGTTATCAAAAGCATGGCATTACTACCAAAGATGCGGAAGAGGTTTTTTTAGATAAAGGCATCCAGATAAAAAGGGATTTTAAACATCATGAAACTGAAGAAAGGTTCATCGCCATCGGCAAAAACCTAGAATCTAAAATTTTATTTGTAATATTTACGATGAGATATAGCAAAATAAGCAGAGCTTTTCTGCGAATTAGAATTATTTCAGCAAGAACCGCTAATAAAAAAGAAAGGAGGATGTATGAAGAAAAAACTAAAACCAATACCAAAATTTAACTCCGAAAAGGAGGAACGCGAATTTTGGCAAAGGGTTGATTCGACTGAATATGTGGATTATTCACAGACGGAAAATTGGCAATTTCCCAACCTTAGGCTTTCAACAAAACCGATTACTATCAGACTCCCGGAATCCTTAATCGATAGAGTAAAAATAGAAGCTCACAAGATGGATATTCCATATCAGTCCCTGATCAAGAAAATAATCTTCGACAGCCTTTCTAAGTAATCACCAAGAATCTAAGACGGCATCGCCAAGATGATAATTGAAGGATCGGTAAAATCCGCCAACTGGCGGAGGCACCACAATCCCCGCCAAGTCTCACTCGGCTGGCAAGTTTGACTTGCCGCCGCCACACTTCTAAATTTCCTAGGATAAAATTTAAAACGAGGACGGACCTCGTCATTCAAATATTTTTACGTGTGAGTCCGGGAAGGATCGAACCCCGTTGATTCTTACCTTCCGCCTTTTCAGTACTATTCGTACACGGCTCAAGGAGCGAATTTTACGGGGCAGGCCTACGACCTTCACATTTAGGCCCGCAACGAAGTGAGGACCGCATCAGGAATTTGTGGGTCTGTCAGGATTCGAACCTGAGACCTCGACATTATCAGTGTCGCGCTCTAACCAACTGAGCTACAGACCCACAAATTAGCTGATATATCAGCAGTTCACTTTGTGCTCCTCTGATATATATCAGATTGCGCATTTGCGCAAGGCTGATATATCAGTGTGATGCTCTGACTCTTCGAGCCTGAGGCTCTCAGAGCCGATGGCCAACTGAGCCACGGACCCGAATTCTTTGCAATTATACATTATTTTAGAAAAAGCTTTCGAATAAGACTACGCTGCTTTTTGAGGTTGCTGCACCTGTTTTTCCCGTCTCTTATATCGTCTTCTTTGAAGCTCACCGCGTGTCACCTCGTGAGATGCTAAACTGAAACCAGCTATTGCAGCCCCAGCAGCAGGATTGACAAACGCCAGAAGGCTTCCCCCCACTATTTGCCACTTATCTAGTGTTTTAGACTCCTCCATCGCACGGTCAACAATTGGCAACTTCTCGCCATCTTGCAATTCTTTTCTCTGAAACGGAAAGGGAATTATTCTTTCTGTCATTTTACAGCTATATTATACTCCCTATTTTCAATCTAAAATGAGGCCTGGACCGGAATATCTTCCTCTTTAGTTACCACTAAAGGGCGATATTTTTCGCTTTGCGAAAAAGCGAACCGGCTCCACCTTGAGGCGCAGAGGGGAATCGAACCCCTGTATCGCCGTTTTGCAGACGGCCGCGTTACCTCTTCGCCACTGCGCCGAATAAGCTCAACTTACCGAGTTAACCACTACGCCAATACCAAATACCACAGCAAGTGTGATAACGGCGGCTTTAACAAATCTATTGTCCCAAAGAGACTTTTTTTCGCCGTCAGCAACTCTTTCCGCCATATTAGCCTGATAATTCTATCAAAAACGGGAAGTAATTAGAAGTTGTTGAGGGTTGAGTAAAAAAATATCCCGCTGAATCTTAGCATTCGCCTTTTTACTATTATCCATAGACGGCTCATGCTGCGATTTTACGGGACTGCGTCACCCCTCACCAAATCGGTGAGGGATTCCTTGAATCCTGAAAAGTGGCACCCATTGCCGGATTTCAGACATCAGATTTCGGATATCAGACAAAGTCCGACTTCCGATCTCCGGTATCCGATTTCCGCCTCTTAGAGTTTCGGTTTTTAACGACTCCGAAAAGTCGTCACATCGAGACCGTGAAGACTCGATAAACATTGGATTGCCAGCAACTAGAAACTAGCTACCGGCAACCGTAATTCTCCTTAGAAAGGAGGTGATCCATCCCCACCTTCCAGTAGGGATACCTTGTTCATGTTTTTCCATCTGTTTCCAGTGGCATGGACTATATCTTCATCGCTCACCAATTTGGTGAGGGAGCCAACGTGTAGTCTCTACGGGGTTATTCGGTTATCGGTTTTCGGTTATCAGTTATCAGAAAATTGTCAATCGGTTTTCAGTCAGTCAGTCAAATCTTTGCCAAGAAGAGTGTAGCTTGTTTAACTTTCTCGAAAGAATTTTATACCTCTCAATTAACTTATCACAGTCTGCTTGTTTAATTCGAGTAAAAGTTTTAGCAACTATTTTGATTTCTCTGACATGGGTAATAACCTCATCTGATGAACCTAATGCCATTGAGAGAAACCTTCGGAATTCTCTTGGTGATTTTTTCTTTCCAAAACCTTCTGCAATTTGCGGAGCGATTTTCTCCGCGGCTTCTGTAACCTGATACCTAAGTTTTCTGTGAATCGGCGGAAGTTGATTTGCCAATTTGTAGACATCTTCAAGTAATTCTAAAGAAAGTCTATACACTTCTAAATCGGTTACGTCTCTAATCATGCTTCATCAAGAATAACCGATAAACCGTTAAACTGACAAACCTGAATCCGAAAACCGAAAACAGAAAACAGATAACCGGTAAACTTCCCTCGGTATTGCCCACGACTTTACGTTTGGGTTTCACCGATATAGTTGGATTTTACTAGCCAGTTACCCAGCTAGGTCGCAACTTACTTACGACTTAGTCCCCATCACCGATCTTGCCTTGGGCCCAAATAAATTGAGACTTCAGGCACTACCGACTTTGTTGGCTTGACGG
>Ga0209542_10011329_pt1 | contig 15830 bp, 11 predicted proteins | sample RifCSPhighO2_01_FD_184028 | JGI IMG/M metagenome (GOLD analysis project Ga0209542, IMG submission 184028) | Soil microbial communities from Rifle, Colorado - Rifle CSP2_plank highO2_0.1 (SPAdes) (version 2) | ecosystem: Environmental > Terrestrial > Deep subsurface > Rock core/Sediment ... | reverse complement strand
GTAAACAATATTATAATAAGTCGAAACACCGTCCTCGATTGCCTTAGTCGGACTGGGGAAAATAATTCCAGAAACAACCAACGAAAAGAAGACAAAAACGCTGATTCCAACCATTGCTCGCATGACCTAGTTTAGCAAAGCCCGTAAGAAATTCCCGGTGTGGGAGTTCGGGTTTTCTGCTACAGTTCTTGGACTTCCTTGTACAACAATGCTTCCCCCTCTTTCCCCCCCCTCCGGCCCCAAATCAATTACCCAATCGGCATTCTTGACCACGTCAAGATTATGTTCTATCACCACAACGGTGTTTCCTGCTTTTGCCAACCGGTGTAGAACAAATAATAATTTTTCCAAATCGGCAAAATGCAAACCAGTCGTGGGCTCATCTAAAAGATATACAGTCTTTCCAGTCGCTCTCTTTGTCAGTTCCGTCGAAAGCTTAACCCTTTGGGCCTCTCCGCCACTAAGAGTCGGAGCCGGCTGACCCAGGTGGATATAAGAAAGACCCACATCTTCTAAAGTTTTAAGTTTGGAATGAATCTGAGTATGATTAGAGAAAAAATCCAGCGATTCCTCAACCGTCATACCCAGAACTTCCGCAATATTCTGACCCCTATGTGTCACCTCCAACGTCTCATCGTTATAACGCTTTCCTTTACACACCTCGCAGTCTATATACACGTCCGGAAGAAACTGCATCTCGATTTTTATTTGTCCCTCTCCCTCACACACTTCGCACCTTCCACCCTTAACGTTAAATGAAAACCTCCCGGCCTTATAACCCCTAATTCTTGCTTCTGCTGAACTAGCAAACAAATCTCTGACAGGGGTAAAAAGACCGGTATAAGTTGCTGGATTACTCCGAGGAGTTCTTCCGATGGGAGACTGGTCAATTAAAATTACCTTATCAACGCATTCATCCGCTGGCCTTTCAACGCCGGAATCATCCACGGCAAATAATCTTTTATATGGCGCCGGTGTTTCTTTGTGATACTTATTAAAACTGCCGGCCAATGCATGGTACAAGGTATCTACCAGCAGGGTAGACTTACCAGATCCGGAGACCCCGGTGATGCATACCAAATTTCCCAATGGAATCTTAAGGTCGATGGATTTTAAATTGTGCCCAGAGGCGCCGGTCAAAAACAACCTACCCTGTCTGTGATTACCACCCGAGGTTTGGGTGGCACCATTTGTCAAAATCCGTTTTCTCCCCGACAAGTACTTCCCCGTCAAAGATTCCTTGCTTTTCAGTATCTGCTCATAACTCCCCTCGAATACAACCCTTCCGCCGTGCTCACCGGCTCCCGGTCCGAAATCGACAATCCAATCAGCATTTTCAATAGTCTCTCTGTCATGCTCGACAACAATAACCGTATTGCCCAAATCCCTCAATCTCTTTAAGGTGCTGATCAACCGCTTATTATCTCTTTGGTGTAACCCGATCGAAGGTTCATCAAGCACATACAATACCCCGGATAACCCTGAACCTATCTGCGAAGCCAGTCGTATCCTTTGAGCCTCCCCCCCGGCCAGGGTTGCAGCTTCCCGTCCCAAAGTAAGATAATCCAAGCCCACACTATTTAAAAAATCCAGTCTCAAGGATAACTCCTTGAGTATTGGTTTTGCTATCAGGGTTTCGCGTCCACTAAGCACCCCCTCTTTTATCAAATCTGCCACCCACCGCGAGGCCTCTGCAATCGAAAGACTTGTAATATCATTTATGCTTTTTGAGAAAATTGTTACACCCAAAGCTTCCTTCTTTAATCTTTTCCCTTCACATTCGGGACAGACCTCCTTTTTCATATATTTCTCTATCTCTCCTCGGACAAATTCCGATTCGGTTTGCGAATAGCGTTTCTCTAAATCAGGGACAACCCCGTCATATCTTTCTGAAATTGTTACACTTCTACCCTCGCGGTTTTTCCCAACCACTTTATAAATCTGCCCACCGGTTCCATGCAGAAGTTTATTAAGACTCTCCCCGTCAATATTTTTGATCGGACTTCTCAAGTCAACTCCATATTCCTGACAGAATGCTAATACTATTCTCGAATTCCAGGTATCTCTCTCAAACATATCCCCCAAGGGAAGAATTCCCCCCTCAGACAACGACAATTCAGAATTAATCAGACGTTGAGGGTCTATCTTCAATAGTAAACCCAGGCCAGTACACTTTCCACAAGCCCCGTGGGGACTATTAAACGAGAAAACCCGTGGCTCTATCTCAGGCAGCGAGATATTATCCACCGGACAAGAAAATTTCTCCGAGAAAAGATGATCGGTCCACCCGACAGGCTTTTCAGGCATTGAAAAACCTGAATCAGTGATAAAAGAAGCTACGCACAACCCGGAACTCAAACTCAAAGCCTGGTCAATTGCATCCGTTATCCTCGACCTAACGGACGAAAAAGATACAGAATCAGATAACAGCTTTTTATCCAAACTTATCCGATCAATTACCGCCTCCACCGAATGCTTGTTCGTCTTGATAAGACCCAAGCTCTCATCCAATTTAATATATCTGCGATCCACTCTTGCCCTGGTAAACCCCTTTTGTCGCAGGGTATCAAAAATAGCCTTAAATTCACCCTTTTTATCCCTTACAACAGGCGAAAGAATATAGACAAAAGACAACCTCCTTTCTTCCAGGTCGGTTTTGGCAAGTCTTACGACCTGCTCGGATATCTGCTGAGAGGACATCGATGCAATCTCCCGTCCGCACAAAGGGCAATGGGGATGGCCGATTCTGGCAAAAAGTAGTCTCAGATAATCATAAATTTCCGTAACTGTTCCAACGGTTGATCGAGGGTTTCTGGAAGTTGATTTTTGATCTATTGAAATCGCAGGAGATAGACCTTCTATCAGGTCCAGATCTGGCTTATCCATCACCCCCAAAAACTGCCTTGCATAAGACGACAGAGACTCCACATACCGCCTTTGACCCTCAGCATAAATAGTGTCAAACGCAAGCGATGATTTGCCCGACCCGGAAAGTCCGGTGAATACGACTAATCGTTTCTTGGGCAAATCCAAATCAATGTTTTTCAGGTTATGTTCGCGGGCTCCACGGATCTTTATCAGCTCTTCCATGATAGGTATTTGTTTTTAGTAAACGAGGAAATATTCTACACGAGTTTCGGGTTTTATTAAAGCCAGAATTCCACCCCCGACTACATTAACTTCAATTCTTTGACTTTGTCTCTGATTTTAGCTGCCGTTTCAAATTGGAGCAGCTTGGCCTGTTCTCTCATCTCTTTTTCCAATCTCCTGACCAAAAGCCCCCTGTCGTCAGGGGTCATATCGGCAGGATCAAACTCTGATAACAGTGAAAAGACTGGGTTTGTCCCATAATTAAACTCTCGGCTATAGACATCTTCCCGTTCTACCAACCTCTCTCTGATTGGCTTGGAAATAGACTTCGGCTCAATATTGTTTCTAACATTGTATTTCAATTGGGTTTCCCTTCTTCTCCCCACTTCGGCTATTGCCTCTCTCATTGAACCGGTGGTCTCGTCTGCGTACATAATGACCTCTCCGTTCAGATGTCTTGCGGCCCTGCCCATAGTCTGAATGAGCGAGGTTCTCGAGCGCAAGAACCCCTCTTTATCAGCATCTAATATAGCCACCAACGATACTTCTGGTAAATCCAAACCCTCTCTCAAGAGATTGATGCCCACTATCACGTCGTATTCACCCTTTCTAAGGGCAGAGAGTATCTCAACTCGATCCAACGTTTTAATATCTGAATGTAAAAAATTCACTTTAATTTTGCCTCCCCCAACATCTTCAGATTCTGCCAGATAGTCGCTTAAATCCTCAGCCAGACGCTTGGTTAAAGTGGTTACCAACACCCTCTCACCCCTCTTTTTCCTGATAAATATTTCCTTAAGCAAATCCTCCACCTGCCCCCCGACCGGTCTTACCGACACCTTTGGATCAATAAGCCCCGTAGGTCTAATCAGTTGCTCAACTACACCCCCGCCACCGGATTCCAAAGCCCTGGAGATCTCCCATTCATTTGGAGTAGCAGAAGTATAAACAACCCTCCTGACTCTTCTCAAAAATTCATCAAACTTAAGCGGTCTATTATCCAAAGCAGAAGGCAACCGGAAACCATAATCAATTAAAGTTTGTTTCCTCGATCTATCCCCATTATACATTCCCCGAATTTGAGGCACAGAGATATGGGATTCGTCTATCACCACAAGATAGTCTTCAGGAAAATAATCTAGCAATGTAAAAGGTGGATCTCCGGGGTCTCTCCCGTCAAAATACCTGGAATAGTTTTCAATCCCGTTAACATAACCCAACTCCTCAACCATCTCCAAGTCGTAATTCACTTTCTGATTCAGCCGATGAGCCTCTAATTCCCTACCGACTTCCCTTAACTCTTTCACCCTCTTTTCCAAATCTATTCGGATCTGGTTAAATACTTCGACCTTGCTGTTAAGACCCCCGACATAATGTTTGGCGGGATATACCACTATGCTTCTGAAAGAACCAGGCGGAGCAGGTTTAAACGAATCTTTATAAGATTTTTCTCCCCCTGCAACTTCCCTGCCCGATATGGGGTTAATATGTTTCAAAGAAACAATAAAATTTCCCTCAAGCTCTATCCTTATAGCACTGTCGGAATAAGCAGGGTAAACGTCAATTACTTCACCACGGACCCTGAAAGTTCCTCGCTGGAAAGAAATGTCAGACCTCTCGTACATCAATTCGCCCAACCTTTTCATTATCTGAGATCTCTCCACCTTAAGTCCTGTTACCAGTTCTAATATACTTTTACCGTATTCAACCGGCGAACCCAGATTATAAATGCAGGAGACCGAAGCCACCACGATAGTATCTGGCCGGGTCAACAGGTTTGTGGTTGCCGCCAATCTTAACTTATCAATTTCTGAATTGATATTTGTTTCCTTCTCGATATATGTATCGGTTGCCGGTATATAAGCTTCCGGTTGGTAATAATCATAATAGGAAACAAAATACGACACTGCGTTATGGGGGAAAAAGTCTCTGAATTCCTGATAGAGTTGGGCAGCCAATGTCTTGTTATGAGAAATTACCAAAACCGGCCTCTTAACTCTCTCTATTACATTCGCAATTGTATAAGTCTTGCCAGATCCGGTCACACCTAAAAGCACTAAATCGCTGGCTCCCTTTTGTAAACCCCTTGTCAGTTTATCTATTGCTTGCGGCTGATCCCCGGTTGGATCAAAATATCTTTGTAATTTAAAACTCGGCATTTTCAGTCTGGATTCACTTTTGCATCATACCACGCCGTTGCCCATTGACATATGGGTTATATTTGGCTATGCTTCGTGTTAGCTTTGGTTCAGCCCAGGGGGAACATATTAGTCCTTCTTTTAGATTTTCTAAGCTTATGCCGGTTACACTTTACAAAAGACAAAGACAGATTCTCGATTTCATCTCCCAATATATTCAAAAAAACAGCTTCTCTCCCACGTTACAACAAATTGCAGACGCCATAGGTGTTTCTTCGCTGGCTACAATCCACGAGCACCTGGAAACCATGGAAAAGAAAAAAATTATCAAACGTTTCGACGGTGCTGTTCGTGGAATAGAACTGATTGCCAACCGGCAATCAGACTCCTCGTTAGGAATTGAGCTTCCAATACTGGGGTTTATTGCTGCTGGCCAGCCAATTGAACCGCACACCGATCCCAATGCGTCAGTATCTGTTTCACCTTCAATGGTGAGCGGAAAGAAAAGAGCTTTTGTTCTTCAAGTAAAAGGAGAATCAATGATAGAAGAGGGGATTCTCGATGGCGACTTCGTAGTCATAGAACAGCAAGAGGAAGCAAATAATGGCGATATCGTGGTCGCGCTTCTGGATAATGGGTTAGCGACCTTAAAAAGATTCTATAAAGAAGCAACTCGCATCAGGCTCGAGCCCGCCAACTCCAATATGTCTCCAATCTTTGCAACCAGAGTCAGGATCCAGGGAAGGTGCGTCGGAGTGATTCGCAGGTTTGGTAATTCTAAAAACTAGCGTTTTAAAGATCTTGTGGTTTGGTATACTGAAACTCCGTGCCAAACATCAAACTTCTAAGTCCCGAGTACCTCATTTCGAGTTTTGGGTATGCCGGACTGTTCTTCATTGTGTTTGCCGAATCCGGCCTTTTGTTTGGATTTTTCCTGCCAGGCGACAGCCTCTTGATAACTTCTGGGGCAATTGCGGCAAAAGAGCTATTTGGTATCAAACTCATTCCGCTTATAGTAATCACTATTTCAGCTGCAATCACAGGTGATTCGGTCGGATATTGGTTTGGCAAAAAAACAGGACCAATGATCTTTAACCGGGATTCGTCCCTTCTGTTCCATAAAGAAAATCTTGTCAAAGCTCAAAAATTTTATGAAAAGCACGGAGGGAAAACGATAGTGTTGGCAAGATTTATGCCCTTTATCAGAACATTTGCCCCAATCGTTGCCGGCATCGGCCAAATGAAATATTCAACTTTCCTTTTCTATAACGTTTTTGGGGCTTCTCTGTGGGTCTTGTCGATGACCCTTCTCGGGTTTTATCTTGGAAAAAGGTTTGAAAAACAACTCCACTGGGTGATTATCCTCGTAATCATTATTTCAGTTCTACCCCCCGCATATCATTTCGTCAAATCCAACAAAGAAAAAATTCTAAATCTGGCCAAAAGACTCTTTTGGCCCCTTTTAAGCTAAATAAGCAGACTGCGGCCGAACATGGTGGGGGGCTTCTGGATCTGCATCAAAGAAAAAATTCTAAATCTGGCCAAAAGACTCTTTTGGCCCCTTTTAAGCTAAATAAGCAGACTGCGGCCGAACATGGTGGGGGGCTTCTGGATCTGCATCAAAGACAAAATCGTCGGTGCCACATCAGCCAATATTCCCGAAGGCAAAGTTCTAGGACCCGTTAATTCCCGGTGCAGCAAGATAAACGGAACCGGAAACGATGAATGCTCTGTATCTATCTGGCCGGTTTTAGGATTGATCATCTCCTCGACATTACCGTGATCCGCAGTGACTATCACACATCCCCCCAGTGGCATCACTGTTCTGGCAATTTCTCCCACACACTTATCGGTGGTTTCCACAGCCCTGATAGCTGCTTCCAATACCCCGGTATGGCCAACCATATCAGGATTGGCAAAGTTCACTACCATAAAATCATAAGTTTTAGAAAGCACCAACGCTTTAATCCTTTCAGTTAGCGCAAGAGCACTCATCTGGGGCATAAGGTCGTAAGTTGCCACCTTAGGAGAAGGGATTATCAACCGGTCTTCACCGGGAAACGACCCATCTCTTTGTCCGTTAAAGAAAAAGGTGACAAACCTCTCCTTTTCTGACTCTGAAGCGTGTAACTGCCTCAAGCCGCGGTCAGAGACAATCCGGGATAGTGGCATTTCAATGGTCTGTGGCGGATAGGCCACATTTACCGGCAAGCCCTTCTGGTATTCGGTCAGGGTGACAAAATACAGGTTCTTTATTTTTGGACTCCTTTTAAAAAGAGGCCTCGATGTTTCATCTTTTTGTTCATGTTTTTTAAAGTACTTAATCGCGTAAGGATCGTATCCCCCAGACAAATTAGCCTCGTTTTCAAAGTCATCAAGACAAAAACCTTTAGTCAACTGTCTGGGGCGATCTATTCTGAAATTAAAAAAGATTACCGCATCGCCTTCCCCTATCAGCCCCAACGGTTTCCCCTCTCCATCAACCATTACGGCCGGTTCCACGAATTCATCAGTCTTTCCGGAATCATAGGAGGACTGAATAGCTTCCTCCGGACTGGAAAATTTATTTCCCTCTCCCTCCACTAGTGCCCGATATGCCCTCTCGGTTCTCTCCCATCTTAAATCGCGGTCCATGGCGTAATATCTCCCCATCACGGTAGCAATTCTTCCCACACCTTCTCTCAATATCACATCCCTGATTTGTGAAATATAGGTGGGGGCAGACGTGGGCGGTGAATCCCGACCATCAGTGAATAGATGCAAGTACACCGAAGTTAACCCCAGCTGTTTGCAAAAACTCAAAGTCGCAAACAAATGTTCAATGTTCGAATGTACTCCGCCGGCTCCAATCAATCCCATAATATGCAATTTCCCCTTATTCTGGGAAGCGTGTCTTGCTGCCTCAGCCAATATTTTATTTTGGTAGAAAGAGCCGTCGGCAATGGACATATTAATCCTCAGTAAGTCCTGATAGACAATCTGTCCAGCCCCCAAATTAAGGTGACCTGTCTCTGTATTCCCCGGTTCACCCCGTGGCAACCCCACAGCCTCTCCGCTGGCTGTCAATTGGGTATGAGGATAAGCTGCCCAAAAAGAATTAAAATTAGTCGTTTCGGCCAGTGAAACAGCATTCCCTGGTCCGGCAGGAGCCAACCCCCAACCATCCAAAATAAGCAAGACCACCGGCCTGGGAATTCGCATCAGGTTCATAAAAGTTTTAATACAAAAAAAGATCTATTCCAGTTCCAAGTCAATTGCTTTCAGTCGATTATATTTTGCCATCCTCTCTCCGCGACTTGGCCCACCAAATTTCACAAAGTCAGCCCCCACGCCCACCGCAAAATCAGCAATAAAAGCATCGTTAGTCTCCCCACTCCTGTGGGAAACTATTACCTTCCACCCTGCAGTCCTGGCCAGTTTAATCACCTCTAATGTTTCAGTCACCGTCCCCACCTGGTTTGGTTTTACCAAAATCCCGTTACAGGCCTTCTCTTTGATTGCAGTTTTAACCCTGGTAACATTTGTGACCAGCAGATCATCTCCCACAATTGTGGTTTTTCCTGCTAATTCTTCCGTGATCTTTCTCCAGTTCCCCCAATCGTCCTCGTACAACGGATCTTCAAGCAAAGTCAACCTATATTGATTATTTAAATCGCGGTAGTAGTCTATAAACTCCCCAGGTTCTAAAGGACTGCTCCGGTCCTTAATAACGTATTTGCCATCTTTATAGAAGTGGTTCGCAGCCACATCAAGTCCCAAGTTAACATCTCTGCCCGTAGTATAGCCGGATTGTGAGATGGACTCAGAGATAATCTCAAGCGCATCTAGGTTGGTAAATAAGTTAGGAGCAAATCCCCCTTCATCGCCAACGCTGTATATAGCTCCCCTCCTGGCCAGGGCTCTTTTTAGTGTGTGGTATATCTCCACCCCGATCTCCAAAGCAACTGAATAAGGATATGTAGTTGCCGGAATTACATGAAATTCTTGAAATTCTAAATTTCCCGCCCCATGCAGGCCTCCATTTATGAAATTGAACAAAGGAGTAGGAACCTTAAGTTCAGACGTAAGACCATATAATTCTGCTACATGCCTATACAACGGTTTCTTTTTTTCAATTGCGTTGGCTTTACATACCGCCACAGACACAGTCAGGATTGCATTTGCCCCCAATTGAGACTTATTAATGGTGTTATCTAGATCGATTAAAGTTTTATCAACCACCTCCTGGTTCTCCGCCTCTTTTCCTACCAGTACTTTTGAAATTAGGTTGTTGACGTTCCCGACAGCCTTGATAACACCCTGACCATGAAATTTTTTCTCATCCCCATCTCTCAACTCCAACGCCTCATGACTTCCAGTCGATGCGCCTGAAGGAGCCGAGGCAACGCCAACTGCCCCAGATTCAAGGACCACAATCGATTCAACAGTCGGAACTCCCCTAGAGTCAAATATGTCCCACGCATACAATTGTTTGATTTTCGACATGGGCAGTTAAGTCGCTTTTTATCTTACCAATCTCTTCTCCGCCAAAGCAATCACCTCTCTTGTGCGCTCGATGGCGTCTGGATTAACCGATATTCCCGTAATTCCCCATTCAACAAGCTTCTCAACCAGTTCAGGATACTCGGAAGGAGCCTGTCCACAGATACTCGACGAAACACCCAACTTATTGCAGGTCTTTATGGTTTTCTCAAGTGCCCATAACACAGCAGGATTTCTTTCATCAAAAACTGATGACATCTCGCTGTTATCACGGTCAACTCCCAAAATTAACATTGTTAGATCATTGCTGCCTATCGATACTCCGTCAATACCGACTTTGATAAACTCCTCCAGCAAAATTACATTTGCAGGAATCTCCACCATCATCAAAAGTCTAAAAGAAGGAGATCTCGAGAGTCCTGCAGTCGTGATCAACTTTTTTACTTCAGCCAACTCGCCAGGGGTGGAAACAAAAGGAATCATCAGCCATAAATTCTTCAACCCCAACCTATTCCTCACTATCTTTATAGCTTCAAGTTCCAGATCAAAAACTTCCGGCGTCTTTATATACCTAAAAGCCCCCCTAAACCCCAGCATTGGATTGGGCTCAATTGGCTCATACAATTGGCCACCTTTTAAATTTCTATACTCGTTCGACTTAAAATCAGTCGCCCGGTAAGTGACCGGACGGGGATAGAAAGCCTTACAGAAAGTAGCCAAATCGTCAGCCAATTTATTTATAAACTCAGCTCTTTTCCCATCGGCGATCATCTTTTTAGGATGAGTACCGATGTTGGCGATCATAAACTCAGCCCTCAAAAGCCCCACTCCGTCGACATGGCGTTTGGCTATGGCATAGGACTGGTCAGGTTCAGCCAGATTAACATATAATTTAGTGGCAGTTTTAACCTCATCGTTATTTAGAACCTTCGTCGCAGGACTAGGTTCATGTCGAGGAAGATTCAAACTTTTCATCGTGAGCCCTCCTCTGTAAACTTCTCCTTTGGATCCATTCACAGTTATAACCATCTCGTCTTTCAAAATCTCTGTGGCATTTCCTGTACCGACTACGCACGGCACTCCCAATTCTCTTGAAACTATAGCCGCATGAGAAGTCAACCCGCCGGCATTTGTGACAATCGCCGTAGCCCTCCTCATGGCCGGCACATAGTCAGGCGAGGTCATCTGGGCAACCAGTACCTCCCCAGATTTAATTTTCCCGATTTCTCTCGAAGATTTCAGTATTCTCACCCGTCCGGAAACGATCCCGGGAGATGCTGGTGATCCTTTCAGAATAAGTTGCAATTTTTCTTTTTTTAAATCAACATCTGCCACTACGTTCTGTAAATCATTTTGACCTAGCGTGGTAATGGGCCTGCTTTGAGTTATATAAAACTTCCCTCTCTCATAGGCCCACTCGATATCCTGGGGAAAATAGTAATGTTTATGAATTTCAAGCCCAACTTTTGCCAGATAAACGACTTCTTTCTCAGAAAGTTTCGCCCTATTCTGTTTGGACTTTGGTACTTGGACCCTTTTCACCTCATTTCTTGCTTTAACCTCCATTATCTTTTGCTTCACTACGTCGTATCTGATCACCTTCAAATCCCTTTTAAACACTTCGTAGTGATCCGGAGTGATTACACCCTGGACGATATAATCCCCATAACCCCAACCAGCTTCAATAATCAAATAGTCTTTATTTCCCGAGACGGGGTCAACCGTAAACATCACCCCGGAAATTTCTGAATTGACCATCTTTTGTACCACCACAGCAATTCCCACCTTAAAGTGATCAAACTTTTTTCTCTCCCGGTAATAAATCGCTCTACCTCCAAACAAACTTGCCCAACACGATCTTACCCTCACGACAACACTGGCCTCTCCCGAAACATTTAAATAACTGTCCTGTTGGCCTGCAAACGATGCGTCCGCCAAGTCTTCAGCCGTGGCTGACGACCTGACCGCTACTGGACAATCGCGAAAGACGCTTCCCATCTTTAAATAGTTATCCATTATGTCTTTTGCAACCTCGACCGGAATTTTCGAGCCCGTTATCAGCTTTCTCACCTCACCTGACCTTCTTTCTAATTCTTCTGCATTCTCCACATCGACCCCTTTCAACATTTCCTTTATCCGGGGTCGCAAATTACTAGCATCCAGAAACCTAAAATAAGCTTCTGAAGTAACGATGAAACCCTGCGGAATTGGAATCCCGGCTCTAGTCATCTCCCCCAGGTTAGCCCCCTTCCCTCCCACCAACCCCCCGTCATTTTTACCCACCTCTTTAAAAAGAACAGTATTTGGTTTATTCATGTGAGAGAGAGATTCTTAAAATAGTCTACCCAAGGAATAGGACCGGGGTCAACCATATTGAGAGTCGCCAAATAATAACTGACATAACCGGATAACTGCGCTATTTCAAACGCTTCGGTATAAAGTTTGCCGGATCTTACAAAAAATCTCGAAGAAGAAATACCATTCTCGTTAACTATCTTTATTGTTTTTTTGAACCTTTCTTTCGTTTCCGGATGGAAAACATGGGATTCCAAAAATAGAAACATTAAATTGTTTCGATTCCCGACAGGAAACTGTAACCCCTCAAGCAGATGGTGATTCAATTCCGGAATTTCGAAAACACAGGCAAAATTCTTTCCATTCTCATGCAGCATATTTCTCATATAGACCGCCCCGCCCAATAAATGACCGCTTGAGACAATAACCGGAATCTTCCCCCACATGCTATTTGCCAGCAATTTTGCAGGATTATTCTGATAAGGCACCCTCGCTCCAAAATTCCCATTTTGTCCTCCCAGAAAATGAATAACAGAATCAGCCTGATCACGGTTAAAATCAACCAACTCCATTTTGGACAAAAGCCCTAAAGTTCCCATAATCAAATACCCTCCCCCCACTCTGGGCTGATTCGAGGGGTTATAACGGGGGTCGAAAAAATATCCTGGCAGGTTATAAGTCTTTGCTATCTGGGATAGCTTTCCACCCTTTCTAGTTATACAAAAAATTTGCGCTCCCCTTTCTCTCGCCTCGGAAACTGTATTCAACACTTCTTCCGTATTTCCTGAATAAGAGACAGCAATCACCAGAGTCCCCAATCCCACATAAGCAGGCAGGTGAAAGTCATTGACCGTCTCAAATGGCACCTTAAGCATCCAGCCTCCCAGGCAATCTACAACTCTGCCAGGCATGCCAGATCCGCCCATTCCGCAAAAGACGACGTTGTTAACAAGGTACTTGGAATGGGGAACAACTGTTTCGTACGATCCTTCCCACGCATCTCTCAACTGATAAGGAAAACTATAAACCGAATCCAATATTTTAGATCGATTAAATGAATTCAGAAACCGCTGGTCGTCAAGCATTAGGGCAGGGGAGCGCATATCCTACTATTTAATTTTCATTATACAGTTCTCACATCTGCAGTCATTTGCTCTTTCCCCCCAAAGCAACATTTTTAACCATATCAATTCCTCCGGCAGCCAACTCACTTGCCCGACTGTGGCTGGAGCTTTCTGCCATTACCCTAAACTCGTCTGCATTCCCGGACGCCCTAAATAATATCCATTCGTCAACTCCCAACTTAACTTTCACCCCATCCAGTTCAGACACCTCGCCCCGATATCTTTTTTTTGCCTCCTCAAGTATCGCTTTTTCAAACGACCTTGGGAAATCAATCTTCATTTTAGACAAACAAAAATGCGGCAATCCGTCGTAAAGTTGGCTTAATGTCTTTCTGCTGCTCCCCAAAAGATTGATCAATTTGACTGTCGTCGCGCCCCCGTCTCTGGAAAACATAACCTCTGGAAATATTCCTCCGCCATTCGCCTCAAATCCGAACGCCGCTTTTCTCCTTTTCATCTCTTCAATTACATAAGGAGAACCGATTTTAGTCCTAAACACTCTTTTACCCAACGACTCGACCACTTGCGAAGTATTAACAGGTGTAACCAGGACATCTCCCAGGATATACTTTCCTAAAAGTGCCCCTGAAAAATCTCCCGGCACAAACCTGCCGATATTGTCAACAAATACAACCCGATCACCGTCGGCGTCAAAAGCGACTCCCAAATCAGCTCCTGTCAAAACAACCTTTTTCTGTAGATCGAAAACAGCATTGTCCGTTTCGGTGTCCCTGGTAATAAATTCCTCCTGAATAGAGCAGTTTTGTCTGATTACATTCATTCCCAATCTTGTTAAAAGGCCCGGCATTATTTCAGACTGGGCACCATTTGAGCAATCGACAACTATTTTTAACTTGGGCAAATCATTTTGGGCCAAAACCAGCAACATTTCTTCATAATCATCCGCCGCCTCCCCCGAAATAACTGCACTCTCCTCCTCCTTGCTAAATGGTCGCGCTGGATATCTACCCTTAACCAGTCTGAAGTAAATTTGTTCTATCTCCCCCTCGTCTCTTTTAGAAATTTCCTCGCCCCCAAAAAAAAATTTGATTCCGTTTAGCTCCCCCTTGATATGGCTGCCCGACACCATAACAGAACCATCAATATTTTCAGTCTGAAACAGATGGCACATAGAGGGCACAGGCGTAATTCCAAAGTCATAAACTGTCCTTTGCCTAGTCATCAACCCCTCGGTCATTTTGCCTTTTATTCTTGGACTCGATCCCCGCGGATCCATTCCGATACCGACCGGCCCTTTCAGACGATGTCTTTCCAGGAAAGTGTCAAATGTTACCCCCAATTCAAAGCTAAACTGATCAGTAAAAAAATTTTCTCCGTGCCCTCTTATTCCAGAGGTCCCGAATAACTTAGTTAACATGATCGTGTTTACTAATTACTCTGCGAAAGCTCGATTTCGACAGCCACAAGAAGATTCATATTTGTCTTTCCGGTTTTCACTGCCAACTCTGTGCTCAATAATCTTTTCATCAAATTACTGATTCTCGGTAACCCCATCACTCTTGCTTGAGATATTAATTTCGATCTGTAATAACCGGAAGCATTTAGATTCTCTGGAGCTGTTCCTGCAACTAAAAGCCAGTGCAATCTAGTAAGCACAGCGCTAATTATCAATTCAATCGGTTCTTCATTAAGGGCTTTGTTTAAATTAGCCAAAACTCCCCGGCGTTCCCCACCCAGACTGTCAAGCAGAGAAAATACCGCGGGTGTCGATTTAAACTCCTTGAATTCAGCCGGAACAGAAAACTCCTGTTTTTTAATAGAACCAGATTCCCACAGAATAATATCCTCTTTCGAGGAAGAAATAAGTTCCAATAACACTCCCTTTTCCTTGCTTTCTTTTTTCGACAATAGATTTTCGATTACCACCAATCTTTTCTCTTTCAACAGGGATTCGGAAATAACCAGATTGCTCAGCTCCTCAAAATCAAGCCTCGTCCCGTCTATAGTCTTGACCTCACCCCCATCACCGCGGAATTCCTCGATCTTGAAAAACAGAAAATTCCTGCTCGAAACCGAATCTGCGCCGTGAATGACTGTTATCATCCCCCCTCCTCCTGGTAAGAGTAGCTTGTCAATTTATTAAATAACCCCTCTACTTCATCGTGGTAATGTCTAAAAGATTTTCTCCTCCCGCTTCGATGAGGCACCAAAGCACCCGAAAAATTTTTTGGGATATGGATCAATTCATGAATTAAGACCCGTTCTTGTTCTTCACCTGAAAGCCCATCAAAATTTTCAGAAAGAACCTCTAGACAATAAACAGGTGTCGTTTCCAAAGCCATCTGCCAAATCTTAGGAAACGACCAAATCCTTGCCCTTGCCCGGCTCGACGAACCTAAGCTCCTGAAACACTTTACTCTAACCGGATCTATGTGCGACATGCCCAAAACCGACACAAGAAACTTTATCCTTTTTTCAACATCACTAGCACGCACCAACTCCATGCCACCCAATTCTGGCCTACTCTACAAAACATCTCAAGGTCTAGAAACATCTAGACATCACCTAATCTGAAAACCTCGTCTCCCTTTTGGGTAGGTTGATCCACCTTTAGACCGATTGACTGGCCTTTTTTGGCCGATTCGACCTTCTCATGCTCAATTTGTATAGAGGAAACAGTCTGGGTAAAACCTGGACTGCCCAATCTTATTTTTTCACCTGAGGCCAAATCACCGACCAA
>Ga0209542_10011328_pt1 | contig 15830 bp, 17 predicted proteins | sample RifCSPhighO2_01_FD_184028 | JGI IMG/M metagenome (GOLD analysis project Ga0209542, IMG submission 184028) | Soil microbial communities from Rifle, Colorado - Rifle CSP2_plank highO2_0.1 (SPAdes) (version 2) | ecosystem: Environmental > Terrestrial > Deep subsurface > Rock core/Sediment ... | reverse complement strand
TTGATGTTCCTGCAGGCCTCGGCGAGCCGGTCTTCGATAAAATTCCCGCCGACCTGGGCAAGGCGATGATGAGCATCAATGCGGTGAAGGGCTTCGACATCGGGCTCGGCTTCCGCAGCGTAGGCCTCCGCGGCAGTCAGCACAACGACCCGTTCTACACCGAGAACGGCAAAATCCGCACGACCACCAACAACGCCGGCGGCACCATCGGCGGCATTTCAAGCGGCGAGACCATCCACTTCCGCGTCGCCTTCAAGCCCGTCTCGACCATCCAAAAGAAGCAGCAGACCGTAACGCGCGAAGGAGTTGCCGCCGAGCTCGAAGCTTCGGGTCGCCACGACCCGTGCGTCTTGCCGCGCGCGGTCCCCATCGTGGATGCCATGTCCGCGCTCGTCATCATGGACCACGTCCTGCGCCACCGCGCCCAAAACTCTTAATTGTATGCGCAAATGGGACAAGAATCCTTTAGCTTGGGCCGCGATTATTGTTATCGGTGGCTATATTTTTGTCCAGGGAAATCAGTTTGAATCATTCGTTGTGGTTGCCTTTGCTGTTGTTGTTGCGAAGTTAGTAGAGATTATTGGGCGGCTTGATAAGGATAAAGACTGACTCATTTGTTTAGGTTATCCACAAAACTCTATAGAAACCAGTAGAATGTGCCCAAGGGCAAGGTGTACAATGCTTGTACGGTCAGATTTGACCGTGGGTCGTCCTTCGCAATGCAATGCGAAGTAAAACGGTAAGAAGTGTTTGGAAATTGCGGGTGGGGAGTCTGGAAAATTGCATCTAGCCCCACATCTTGGGTGTTAGAGTTGGCTTTTTAAAACAAAGCTCACTTTACCGACCAGGCCCCACACCCGCAGTTTCTAGGGCTCCTTATCACGCCGAACCTGCCCATCACGGGCGTTCTCCGGTGAGCGTGGTGCGCAGGTCGAGGTGGAGCGATCCATCTGGATGTTCTTTCACAGTTTCGGGATTTAGTTTCTCCTTCCGAGCACATCGTTGGCTCCGAAGGGGTCGCTAAAAATTCTCGGATTAGTCCCCTCCGAGCGTTCGACAACGTAAAACGGCATCAAGTGAGCACGCTCACCAACTGCTTCCCGGGTCGCGATGGTCTGGTCTGTTGCCAGCATCCAAACGGGAACTGGATTTGTTTTCCAGGCTCAGACTCGAAAAAGGGCAAAAAGAACAACGAAAAATCCCCGCCCGAGAGCGAGGATGATTCGGAGGAGACCAGTTAAATCTCTCGACACATTGCGCTCCGTCAGGAGCGCTTTGTGTTTATCCAATTGTACCCCGCTCGCGTGAACGAACGGTGAGGCACAATGGTACCTGTGTATATTCTGGCATGCAACTGAACAACCAGCACCCGTTGAGTCGTAAGCAAGAAAGACCCCTAAATATAAGGACGTTTGACACTTAGCCAAATAAATCCCGCATTACTTTTTCGACTGCACGAACCCCTCCAGCCTTAATAGCATCTACGAACACGCTCCCCGCAATGACGATGTCGGCGTGCTTAGCGAGTTGCTGGACGTCGCCGCGGGATTTTACGCCGAAGCCCACCGCGATGGGGAGGTTGAAAATGTTTTTCAGTTCGGCGACGAAGTCGAAAAGCTCTTTGGCGAATTTGCCGGTGGCGCCCGTGATGCCCTGCCGCGTCGTGCAGTAGACGAATCCCTTCGAGTCTTTCGCGAGCTGTAGAAGTCGCTCTTTCGGAACTCCCGGCGAGACGACGGGAATGAGGTAGATGTCGTTCTCTTTGCATGCGGCAAGCAAGGTCTGACCTTCTTCGGTGTCGAACGGGCAATCGGGTACGATGAGCGCAGAAGCGCCAGCATCTGCAATTGTCTTCACGAACTTCGGAATGCCGTAGCGGAAGACGGGATTGGTGTAGCTCATCACGGCGACGGGCTTCCCCAATGCCGCAACTTTACTAAGTAAACTGATAGCATCTTGGACGGTGGCCCCGTTTTTTAATGCCTCCTCGGACGCGACCGCAATCGTCGGGCCGTCGGCCATGGGGTCGGAGAAGGGGATTTGTAGCTCGATGATATCGGCACCGCCTGTAGCAAGCGCCTCGGCCACTTTTTCGGACTCGGCCATTGAAGGGTAGCCCGCAATCATGTGCGCCATGAAAAGAGGCTCGTTCGCTCGGTACGGGTTGGAATCATTCATACCTGTTGTATTCGTCCTTCAAGAAGTCGCGGAAGCTTTCGTCTTTGAATGCGCGGGCGAAGTTGAAGAGGTCTTTATCGCCGCGGCCGGAAAGGGTGGCGACAATAATGGAATCTTTTGGCATAGTCGGCGCAATCTTTTGCACATGCGCGAGCGCGTGCGCGCTTTCGAGCGCGGAAATAACACCCTCCATGCGGGCGAAGTAGTCGGCCGCAGCGACGGCCTCCGAATCGAGCGCGTAGACGAGTTCCACGCGTTTCTGCTCGTACAGCTCCGCAAGCTCAGGGCCGAGGCCCGGATAATCGAGCCCTGCCGATATCGAGTGCGTCGGCGCTATCTGGCCGTCCTCGGTCTGCAGGAAGAGCGATTTGTATCCTTGAAAGATGCCAAGCTCGCCGGCAATCCTGCGCGAGGCGTGTTCGCCCACATTCTTCCCCGTGCCGCCGGCCTCGACGCCGATGAGCTGCACACTTGTGTCGGGGATAAAGTCATAGAAACTGCCTATCGCATTACTGCCGCCGCCCACGCACGCGACAACTGCATCTGGGAGTCCGCCAGCTGGCGGAGCCTCTAGTTCTTTCAATTCCGCACGAATCTCGCGGCCGATGATGGATTGGAAGTACCGGTTCATCTCCGGGTACGGCTTGGGCCCCAGGACCGAACCGATGCAGTAGTGCGCTTCTGCGAGATGTTCCATCCAGAATTTCAGCGCCTCGTTCACGGCGTCTTTGAGCGTCTTCGAGCCGTACTCGACGGGCACCACCTTGGCGCCGAGCCGCTCCATCAGGAAGACGTTGGGTCGCTGACGGCGGATGTCTTCGCTTCCCATAAAGACGATACAGGCGAGACCGAGCCTCGCGGCCACCGTCGCTGTGGCAACGCCATGTTGCCCTGCGCCTGTCTCCGCGATGAGCATCGTCTTGCCCAGTCGCTTCGCTAGGAGCCCTTGCCCGAGACAGTGCGTTATCTTGTGTGCGCCGGTGTGGTTGGCGCCTTCATTTTTGAGGTATATTTTCGCACCGCCGAGGTCTGCGGTCGCGCGGTCGGCGGAAATGAGCGGCGTCGGACGTCCGGAATAATTCTTGAGCAGGTCCTCGAATTCGCTTTGGAACGTCTTGTCTTTTTTCGCGCTCTCAAAAGCCTCGGTCAATTGCCGGAGTGTCTCCCAGAGCATTTCGGGCACGTATGCGCCGCCATAGTTTATTTTTTTGTTTGCCATAGTTATTTCAACGCCTGCTTCAGTTGGTTGATTTTGTCGAGCGGGTCGGATGACTGCAAGATGGAAGTTCCTACAAGGATACCGCGAACACCCCATGCGCGCACTTGCCGCGCCTGCGCCGGGGTCTCGATGCCCGATTCGCTCACGACAGGAAGGCCTGCAGGAATCCGCCGCATAAGCCGCTCCGTCATCGCGAGGTCCACATCAAGCGTTTGCAGGTCGCGGTTGTTGATGCCGAGGAGTTCCGCTCCCGCATCGAGCGCTTTCTCGACGTCCGCTTCATCGTGGACTTCAACGAGCGTATCCAGGCCCAGCGCCGTGCCCATGCCGATGAGGTCTCTCAATTCTTCCGTGCGTAGCACGCTTGCGATAAGGAGGTACGCGTCGGCACCGGAAAGAAGTGTCTCGTACACCTGATAGCCGTCGATGATGAAATCCTTGCGCAAAATCGCCTGCGGCACGCGTGCCCGGACCTGCTTGAGAAGCTCAAGCGAGCCGCCGAAGTATTTCTCGTCGGTAAGGACGGAAATGATATCGGCCGCACTTTCCGCATACACCTCGGCGACGTCGAGCGGGGAGTCGTGGATTATCTTGCCTGCAGACGGGGATTTGGGCTTGATTTCTGCGATGAGAATGCCCTCTTCGCGCTGGAAAAGGCTCTTGAACGGGCGCCGTTGCGGCTTGAAGTTTTCCGCCTCCGCTATGAGTGCTTCGAGCGGGTGTGCGGCCTTTGCGGCTGCGATTTCCAGCCTCCTATTTGCCACTATTTCGTCTAGTACATTCATTGTGTCATTATAGTCTGTATATGGTGCTAGTGAAAATCTGCGGCATTAAAAGCATCGAAGATGCGCGTGCTGCCGCGGCGGCAGGAGCCAACGAGCTCGGATTCCATGTGGGGCTCACCGGAGCCCGCGCGCCGCTCGAAGCGGAGCAGGTCGGGAAAATAATCGCGCAGCTTCCGGCCGGCATATCGAGCGTGATGGTCACGAGCATCACGGAGCCGGAAGAACTCATTGCGCGTGCACAGGAAACAGGGGCGGACGTCTTACAACTCTACGGAGATGCGATGCCGGAGGCGATACGGGAAGTCAAAAAGGCCATGCCGGATATAAAAGTTTGGAAAGTTCTCAATGTCTCCGACGAAAGCTCTATTGCAAAAGCAAAAGAGTACGAGGGAGCTACGGATGCAATCGCACTCGATACGCTCAACAAAGAAACGGGCGTGCGTGGCGGCACGGGGAAAACGCATGACTGGAACATCAGCCGCAAAATCGTCGAGTCAATTTCAATCCCCGTCATTCTCGCGGGCGGCCTCACTCCGGAAAATGTTGCCGATGCGATACGCACCGTGCGACCGTATGGGGTGGATGTGAATTCCGGCGTCTCCAACCCCGACGGCTCGAAAAATATCGAAAAGGTAAAACTTTTTATCGAAAGGGCGCCGGCTGATTAGTTCAGCCAGCGCCCTCCGCATCATTCGTCTCTAGTTGCTGGCGCGTTGCACTGGCCAGTTCATCGCCGCGGTAAGGAAAATTGCCCTTGCGATTCTCAAGCTGCTACCGACCGGATTTTGAGAGACAAGCAGAACCCGCTCTATTTCGTTCGGGCCCAACCGCGTGCTCTTCAGATGGCCGTGTTCGTCTGAATTCTGGAACACGATCACGTTGAGGTTGGGGAAAAGCGGCTCGAAGCTTTTGTCGGCACTTAGCGCACTGTGTTCCGAAAGAACACCTCGCCTCGCCCTATCTCTTCCTGGTTCTTGTCGGGTCAGCGCGAATGTTTCGATTTCGCGCACTTCCGGACCAGATTCGGTCGTCATTTCGACGAATAGCAGGTCGAGATTTGGCAGTGTTGCCGTAATCAGTTCTTTCGATACGACGGGCATGTCCCTCCCGGCGTATAACTGTGTTACTGACAGCCCCAATAGCGTGAGCTGGAATGCAATAGCGTCACGCACATGGGGTATGCTGGCGTGACTGAGGAGTCCAATGCGTGGCTCGAGTTTTGACGGCATGGCCTTCGCTTCCTTCTGGCTGGTTAGACGATATGCAGTCGTAAAGAGCTGAAAGAGCAATGCAGCTCTTTCGACTGCATCCTTCACGCATTATTGCGTTCCAGGCTTAAAAGCCTACTCGCATCACGATAATTGTCAATTCTAGAGCCAAAATCGGGTTGTGGTACTCTCCGAACGAAGTGATATCATGTGTCAATGAAGCCCGAGCGGTACTTCGTTATCGATTTCGACAGCACGTTCACGCAAACCGAATCGCCGGGCGAATTGGCGGCGATTTCGCTCAAGGGCAATCCAAATAAAGACAAAATAGTGAAAGAAATAGACGCTATCACCGACACCGCGATGGAGGGAAAGATGTCTATGGCGGAAGCGCTTGGAAAGCGGCTGCGGTTGCAGCAGGCAAACAAAAAACATCTCGACGTCCTTATTAAGACGTTGAAGAAAAAAATAACGCCCTCGGTCGCGCGGAACAAAAAGTTTTTCAAAGAGTACGGAAAGAATATTTATATTCTCTCCGCGGGGTTCAAAGAATTCATCGTGCCCGTGGTGAAGCCTTTCGGCATCCCGGAGAAAAATGTGTTCGCCAACACTTTCGTCTTCGACAAAGGGGGCAACATCGTCGGGCTCGACGAGAAAAATCTTCTCTCGCAAGACAAAGGAAAGTTGAAGCAGTTCGAGAAGCTTAATCTCAAGGGGGAGGTGTACGTCATCGGCGACGGTTACACGGACTACGAGCTCAAAGAATCCGGCAAGGTCGCAAAATTCATCGCGTTCACGGAGAACGTCGCTCGCGATGTCGTCGTGAAGAATGCGGACTACGTTGCCCGGTCGTTCGATGAATTCCTCTACCTCAATGGCCTGCCGCGCGCCGAGTCGTATCCGAAGACCCGCATACACGTACTGCTCCTGGAGAACATCCACGCCGATGCAGTCGCAGAGTTCAAGCGGGAGGGATACACTGTCGAGACGGTTGCGCGCAGTCTCGACGAAGACGAACTCATCGCGAAGATAAAAGACGTCGCGGTGCTCGGCATCCGCTCGAAGACCGAAATAACGAAGAAGGTCCTTGCAAGCGCCCCCAAGCTTCAGGCTATCGGGGCCTTCTGTATCGGTACCAATCAGATAGATATCGACGAGTGCTTGAAGCGGGGCGTCGTCGTCTTCAACGCGCCGTACAGCAACACGCGCAGCGTGGTGGAGCTCGCGATAGGGGAGACCATCATGCTCATGCGCGGTGCGCTTGATAAAAGCATGAAATTACATCAGGGCGTCTGGGACAAATCCTCGAAGGGTTGCTTCGAGATACGCGGCAAGACGCTCGGCATCGTCGGCTACGGCAACATCGGCACGCAGCTCGGGGTCGTCGCCGAGTCGCTCGGGATGCAGGTCTGTTTCTACGACATCGTCCCGAAGCTCGCAATGGGCAACGCGCATAAGTGTGATTCGTTTGAAGAACTTCTGAAGCGCTCCGACGTCGTAACGCTTCACGTGGACGGAAGTCCCAAAAATACGAACCTCGTCGGCGAGCGCGAGCTCAAGCTCATGAAGCAGGGTGCTCTGCTCATCAATTTGAGCAGGGGGTTCATCGTCGACCTCGCGGCGCTCGCGAAGCACATCAAGAGCGGGAAGCTGCGCGGAGCGGCCGTCGATGTATTTCCGAAAGAGCCCAAAAGCAACGACGAGAAATTTGTCTCCGAGCTGCGGGGCCTCCCCAATGTGATCATTACGCCGCACATCGGGGGCTCCACCGAGGAGGCGCAGAAGAATATCGGCGAGTTCGTTTCCTCAAAGCTCACGAGCTTTATCAATACCGGCGACTCGTTCTTGAGCGTGAATTTTCCCGGCATACAATTGCCCGAGCTCAAACACGCGCACCGGTTCGTCCACGTCCACCGCAACATGCCGGGCGTCCTGGCGGCTATCAACGGCATTCTTGCGAAGCGCAAAATAAACATCCTCGGCCAGTACCTGAAGACCAACGACACGATAGGCTACGTTATCACCGACGTAGGCACAAAATACGAGGCTGGAGTCATAGAGGAGCTTCGAGCCGCCGAGCATACAATACGATTCAGGGTCCTCTATTAGCATGAGCAAGACCTTTTTCACCGTCGGTCCGACGCAGGTGCATCCGCAATTGGAGACGTTCATCCGCGATGCGCTCGCGGAACATATCCCCTCGATTTCTCACCGCGGGAAAAGCTTCAGCGAACTTTACGCACACACAGTCGCCTCGGTCAAAAAGTTGCTCAATGTGCCGGAGGGACATCATGTATTTTTCCTCGGCTCCGCGACGGAGGCGATGGAACGCGTCATCGAGAATTGCGTGGCGGAGCATAGCCTCCACTTCGTCAACGGCTCGTTCTCGAAGCGTTTTTTCGAGACCGCGGAGGAACTTAAGAAAAAGCCGCAGAAAGTCGAAGTGGCGCAAGGGCAGAGTTTCGATTTCTCGAACGTCGCGGTTCCGCCTGAAGTAGAACTTGTCTGCATCACGCAGAACGAAACCTCGACGGGAGTCGCTGTCGATATGCAAGACGTCTACGTGCTCAAGCGAAAGCATCCGGAAAAACTCTTCGCGGTCGACATCGTTTCGTCGGCGCCATATGTCGATATCGATTATTCACTCATCGACTGCACGTTCTTCTCCGTGCAGAAAGGGTTCGGCATGCCTGCGGGCCTCGGCGTCCTTGTCGTGAACGACGCGTGCGTTGAAAAGTCGAAGACGCTGCAGGAGAAGGGAACGAACATCGGCAGCTACCACAATTTTCCGGTGCTCCTCGGGTACGAGGCGAAGCACCAGACGCCTGAGACTCCCAATGTGCTGGGGCTTTACCTCCTCGGCAGGATATGCGATTCATACATCAAGCAGGGCATTGAGCGTATTCGCGAAGAAACGGACGAGAAAGCCGATGCGATCTATTCCTTTTTTGAAAAGCACGGCACGTACCATCCGTTCGTGAAGAATGCCGCGTGGCGCTCGAAGACGACCATCGTCATCGACACACCGGAAGGTTCGGGGCCGGTCACAAAGACGCTTGCGGACAATGGGTTCATCGTCAGTAGCGGGTACGGGAAGTTCAAAGATACACACATCCGCATCGCCAATTTCCCCTCGCAAACACTTGAAGACACGCAGCGGATGCTGAAACTCCTGAAATGAGTTCTATTGACAACGTACGTCTTTGGGTGTACAATTCACACATGCAGAAGTCAGCGCAAATCGGCATTATTTCCATTATCCCGGTCTCCTTGGGAGCCTGATTCGCGCTTAGTTGGAAATCAAATAATCGCAAACCAGCCTCCCACAAGGAGGCTGGTCTTTTAGAGGTTAACTTATAGAATGACCACTATGATGAAATCGGTAGAGACAAACAGCGCGCCAAAAGCGATAGGCCCATACTCGCAGGCGGTTGTCACAGGCGACTTCGTCTTTTGTTCCGGGCAGATAGGACTCGACCCTTCGACGGGGGAGTTCGTACCGGGCGGAGTGAAAGAACAAACGGTGCGCGTCTTTGAGAATCTAAAGGCAGTGTTAGAGACGGCGGGCGTTGGGCTCGATGATGTCACCATGGCCAACGTGTACCTCAAAAGCATGAGCGACTTCAAAGATATGAACAATGTATATGCCGCCGCGTTCGGCGAGCATAAGCCCGCGCGCGCGACCGTTGGTGTTGCGGAATTGCCGAAGAATGCGCTCGTCGAAATATCCTGCGTAGCATCACTGAAATAATATGAAACCGGCATTTGATGTAGCAATGGTAGACGAGGCGCGCGAGGCGTTGCGCGGCGTCGTGAAGGAAACGCCGCTCCAGTTCAACCGCGGGCTCTCGAAAAAGTTCGGCGCGAAGATATACCTGAAACGTGAAGACCTGCAGGTCGTACGCTCATACAAATTACGCGGCGCGTACAACCGCATGCGGCTCCTCTCGGCTGCGGAGAAAAAACGCGGCATCGTGTGCGCCTCGGCAGGGAATCACGCGCAGGGTGTCGCCTTCAGCTGCGCCGAGCTCAAAGTCAACGGAACCATTTTCATGCCGCGCAACACGCCGCGACAAAAAATAGAACGCGTCCGCGCGCTCGGCGGCTCGTACGCCACGATAGAACTCTCCGGCGACACCTTCGACGAAGCGTACACACAAGCCTGCGCGATGGCACAAAAAGAGAAGATGACGTTCGTGCATCCGTTCAACGACCCCGTAGTCATCGCGGGGCAGGGGACGGTCGGCGCGGAAATTCTGGAGCAGCACACGGAGCATACTGATTACGTCCTTGTGCCCATCGGCGGAGGCGGCATGTGCTCGGGCTTGGGCTCATACATAAAGGCGAAAAGTCCGAAGACGGAGATAATCGGCGTCGAGCCGGCGGGCGCGCCCGCGATGGATGCCGCGCTCAAAGCGGGGAAGGTAGTAACGCTTGAGAAGCTGGACACCTTCGTGGACGGCGCAGCGGTCAGGACGGTGGGCGACCTCACGTTCCGTCTCTGCAAAAAAGTTCTCTCAAAATTGCTTCTCGTCCCGGAGGGCAAAGTATGCGAGACGATGATACAGCTCTACCAGCGCGACGGCATCGTCGCGGAGCCTGCGGGCGCACTCTCGGTCGCGGCACTCGACGAGCTCGGTCCCAAGCTCAAGGGCAAAACGGTCGTCTGTATTCTCTCCGGCGGCAACAACGACATCAGCCGCTACCCCGAAATAATCGAGCGCAGCTTGGTATACCAGGGTCTCAAGCATTATTTCATGGTCAACTTTTCGCAGCGTCCGGGAGCGCTGAAAAGCTACCTCAACGAGGCGCTCGGCCCCGGCGACGACATCACACTCTTCGAGTACACCAAGAAGAACAACCGCGAGAACGGCCCCGCGCTCATCGGCATCGAGCTCACCAAGAAAGAGGACTTGAAACCCTTGCTCGCGCGCATGGATAAGCTCGGCATGTCGTACGAGCTTCTGGCGACCGACAGCCCCATTTTCCGCTTTTTGATCTAGCTTGACTTCTTTTGGGGCGCCTCCTACAGTGCCCTCGGGTCATAAGTGAACCCGGAAAGAGAGGGTAGGCAGATGCCGGTGATCGAATCGGTTGCCCAAAGACGTCGGATTGCCAAACGCATCATAGCGGAAGCATTGGGTATCAAGATCCCCTCGGTCTCCTTCGGCATGGATCTCGGTGCCAAGGCGGGGCAGGTTTACACCGCTTTACAGGAAGAAACCGGGTACGTCGTCAAGCTTGAGGAAGGAAGGAGATTGGTCGGACATCTCGCGGCGCAACTCGTCGGAGATCAACGCCCCGTTTCTCCGAAGTAAGCCGCTTTGCGGCGGGCGTCAGTCGCCCGTATTCGCGAGCGGCTTTCGTCTTGCCAGTGTTTAAAGCTTCTGGTACATTCAACTTATGAACTTGATGTCCATCAACCTTCGCCACCTCCTCGTCCTCCCTATTCGGGGGTAGCGGATGGCTATTGTCTAACATTTCTTCCGCTCCCCCGGGGAGTCTCAATTCCTACCTATGTCAACACTCACCATCAAAAATCTTCACGTCCAACTGGCCGATAAGCCGATATTGAACGGTATCGATTTAGTCGTGCCGAAGGGCGCGACGTGCGTCTTGATGGGGCCCAACGGCTCAGGCAAATCAACGCTCGGCAACACTATCCTCGCGCATCCCGCCATCACCATCACGAAGGGGAAAATCACGTTCGGCAAAGAAGTTCTGTCGAAAATGAAAACCGACGAGATAGCGCGCGCGGGCGTCATGCTGGCGATGCAGCATCCGCAGACCGTCTCCGGCGTTTCGGTGACGAATCTCCTCACCATCGCGATGCGCAAATTCGCCGCGAAGCAGAAAAATTTCAAGATGGCGCATTTTCGCGAGAGCATCAAAGACACGGCAAAAGCGCTGAAAATGGACAGCGAATTCCTCTCGCGCTCCCTCAACGAAGGATTTTCCGGCGGCGAAAAGAAGAAAATGGAGATACTGCAGCTCGCGCTCCTTCCGGCCAAGTGCGTCATCATTGATGAGATAGATTCCGGTCTCGATATCGACGCACTGAAGCTCGTCGCCAAGCAAATCTCGAAGCTTCGCGAGCGCGGCGTCTCCGTCCTTCTCATCACGCACTACAACCGCATTCTGCGTTGGATCAAGGCCGACCGTGTCCACATTCTGCACAAGGGAGAGATCGTCAAATCGGGCACTGACGCGCTCGCCAAAGACATCGAGAAGAATGGCTACAGCAGGTACATTAACGCCTAACATCATTATGAAAACGAGCGTCACAGCACCCATAGGTTCACACGCCAAAAACGGCGGCTCTCAAGCCTTGCCGGAGCGGTTCTTATTCCAGGCAAAGCGCGGTATCTCGCGCGAGATAGTCGAGGAAATATCGCGTCTGAAGAACGAGCCGGACTGGATGCGCGAATTCCGCCTTAAAGCCTACGAGGATTTCGTGCGGCTGCCGGTGCCGACCTGGGGCCCGGACCTCTCCAAGCTCGACCTCCAGTCGCTCACGTACTACCAGCGCACCGAAGAGGGGCGGTACAAAAGCTGGGATGAAGTGCCCGCCGACATCAAGAACACGTTCGAGAAAATAGGCGTGCCGCAGGCCGAGCGTGCATTCTTGGCCGGTGTCATCGGGCAGTACGAATCCGAAGGGTTCTATCAGAAGCTCCGCTCGAAGTGGGAAGACAAGGGTGTCATCTTTTGCGATACCGACACGGCGGTGCAGAAATATCCTGAGCTCGTGAAAAAATATTTCATGACCGATTGCATCAAGACGAGCGAACACAAATTCGCCGCGCTCCACGGCGCGGTATGGTCGGGCGGCAGCTTTCTCCATGTGCCGAAGGGCGTGCACATGGACATGCCGCTCCAGACCTACTTCCGCATGAACGCGCGGGCCTCGGGCCAGTTCGAGCACACGCTCATCATCGTGGATGAAGGAGCGTCGGTGCAATACATTGAAGGCTGCACGGCGCCGATGTACAACACGTCGTCCTTGCACGCGGCGGTCGTCGAGATATTCGTCATGAAGGGCGCGCGCAGCCGCTACACGACCATCCAGAACTGGAGCAAAAACGTCTACAACCTCAACACCAAGCGCGCCATTGTCGAGGAAGACGGCATTCAGGAGTGGGTTGGCGGCAGCCTGGGGAGCGGCGTCACGATGCTCTATCCGTGCTCGATTCTGAAAGGTCGCGGTGCGCGCGCCGAACACCTCAACATCGCGGTCGCGGGGCCCGGCCAGCACAAAGACACGGGCGCAAAAGTCATGCACCTGGCTCCCAATACGACATCCAACATCATCTCGAAGAGCATCAGCTTCGGCGGCGGCATTTCCACCTACCGCGGGCTCCTCAAAATCATCAAAGGCGCCAAGGGTTCCGTCTCACATGTGCAGTGCGACGCCTTGATGCCCGACAACATTTCCGTCTCCAACACCATTCCCTACATCAAGGTCGACGAAGAGGACGTAACGCTCGGCCACGAGGCCAAGGTCGGCCGCATCTCCGAGGAACAGGTCTTCTATCTTATGAGCCGCGGCCTCTCCGAGCAGGAGGCCATCAATCTGGTCGTGCAGGGCTTCATGGAGCCGATAGCCAAGTCTCTCCCCTTGGAATATGCAGTCGAGCTGAACCGCCTTATCAGTATGGAGATGGAGGGCTCGCTCGGCTGACCATGGAAACGAAAACCATTCATGTGAAAGAGGGGGAGATGAAAATCGTCCCCATCCTGTGGTTCGGGGGTGCCGACCGCACGCTCAAAACGCGCGTTCTCTTGGACAAGCGCGGGTCGTCGGCAAAAGTGCTCTGCCTCTTTTTCGCCAAGGAGGGCACGCTCACGCTTGAAACGGAAGTCGTCCACGATGCGCCCGACACTTTTTCCCGTACCTTCATCAAGGGTGTTTTGGACGGTACAGGTGTCGCCAACTACGAGGGGAAGGTCCTCATCAAGAAAGGTTCGAAGAATGCCGATGCGGACCTCAACGAGCACGCCATTCTGCTCTCGCCGCTTGCCCGCGCCAACGCTATTCCGCGCCTCGAAGTCCTGGAGAACGAAGTGAAGGCCGGGCACGGGGCGACGGTGGGAAAGGTGGGCGAGGATGAGCTTTTCTACTTGGCGACGCGCGGGCTTGCGCGCGACGAGGCGAAGAAGCTCATCGTACGCGGCTTTCTCGAATCATTCGCCAATGAATTTCCTCCCAAAGAAGCGCAGGAAATACGCGCCGCCTTGGCACATATATGAAGAACATCCGCGGCCAATTTCCGATATTCAAGAAGCGAGCTAAGCTCGCGTATTTCGATAACGCCGCGACGACGCAAAAGCCCGACGTTGTCTTGAAGGCGATGGACATATTCTACCGCGAGGGGAACGCGCCGGTGCACCGGAGCGTCTACGCGATCGGCGAGGCCGCAACGACCTCCTACGAGAAAGTGCGCGACCAGGTGCGCGAGTTCATAAATGCCACGCATCGTGAAGAAATTGTTTTCACCGCGGGGACGACCGCGAGCATCAATGCGGTCGTTTCCGGTTTGAGTGAATCATTCAAGGCCGGGGATCATATCGTGCTCTCCGACATGGACCATCATGCGATGATAGTGCCGTGGCAGGCGGCGGCCTTGCGCAAAAAATTGAATGTTCACTTCGCATCACTTACACCCGATGGCCGCATCGACCTTCCCGCGTTCAAGAAATTGCTCACGACACACAAGCCAAAGTTTGTCGGGGTTACCCATGTTTCAAACGTCTTGGGCACGATAAATCCGGTGCGCGAGATGATAGCGGTTGCGCACAAGGTCGGCGCTATTGTCTTGCTCGACGCCGCGCAAAGCGCGCCGCATATGCCGCTCGACGCACGCGCGCTGGATTGCGATTTTATCGTCTTTTCAAGCCATAAAATGTATGGCCCGACGGGTGTGGGGGTGCTGTATGGCAAGAAGGAACTGCTGGAGCGCCTGCCGCCCTTCATCTTCGGCGGACATATGATAGAGACCGTCAGCCGCGAAAAGACCATGTACGCGCCCCTTCCGGCGAAATTCGAAGGTGGTACGCAGCCGGTCGCGGAGGTCGTCGGCTTGGGTGCAGCGATCTCGTTCGTCAAGAAAATCGGATTTAAGGCAATCCAAAAACACGACCGCGAGCTCTCCGCGTATACGCTCAAAGCGCTGCGAACGGTTCCGGATCTCGCACTGCTCGGACCCACCACTAGCAAAGACCGCATTCCCGTATTCAGCTTTACGATTGCAGGCATCCACGCACACGACATCGCGACCCTGCTCGATAGGGAAGGCATCGCGGTGCGCGCCGGCCATCACTGTGCCGAAGTCCTGCACGCGAGCCTCTCGCTCAATGCGTCGGTGCGCGTGAGCCTGGGTGTGTACAGCACGACTGCAGAAATCGACGCGCTCGCACGGGCGTTGCTCAAGGTACAGAAAAAATTCTATGGATGAACGAGATATGTACCGCGAAGAAATTCTGGAGCAGTACCGGCACCCGATGAATTTCGGCGCGTTGAAGAAACCGAACCACGAGGCCGTTGCGGCGAATCCCTTATGCGGCGACCGCATGAGCTTGCAGCTGCGCGTCAATGCCAAAGGGATCATTAAAGATGTTGCCTTTGAGGGCTCCGGCTGCGCGCTTTCCATTGCCTCCGCATCGCTTTTCACCGAATGGATGAAGGAGAAGCGCGTCAAACATGTCCGCAAAGTCGGCGAGGCGCAAATCCAGAAACTCATCAAAGCGCCCATCGGCCCCGCGCGCCTCCACTGCGTGCTTCTGCCCTTTACGGCACTTCAGAGAGCATTTCCGCAAACAGGGTAAAAAAGACAATAGGGGACATTGGTAGCGACGGGAACCATCATAGGAACCACCGTACTGATGCGGAAGGAACGCAAAAATCAACCATCCCAAATTTTACACCATGGCGTATAAAAAGGGATGTTTGTTCACGCGAGTTGAAAGTGCTTTTTGATCCAACCATCGTTCTCAATCTGTTCCACGACGACATAGAGGACGTCTTTGCCGAGACGCAACTCCGCTTTTACAAGCGCTACCAACTCTTCGCAATCATAGGGCGAGAGCCAGACACTGTATTGAACCCGCAGAAAACCAAAGTCGAGCATCATTCTACGAAGCCGGTCTCGCGTACTTCTTCGGTGTTGTGGTATGTCAAACATAACAAGGCGATATCGCTTATCCCATCGGCGCTTGACTCGCGCCGGAGCAGACGTCCGCGCATGTTCGAGCGCGATAGTGCGGCGACCGGCTTCGGTGATCTCGAGATGTTTCTTCCCGTTTCTTTCGACGAACCTGACCAATCCCTTTTGGGCAAGTCTTCCCGCGGCGGTCTTCGCGCGGTACCGGACTCGGTACCCGCTTTGCTTTGCAATACGGCCTATCGCAACGACAAGAGGGAATGCGACCGCGCTCACCGCA
>Ga0209542_10011327_pt1 | contig 15831 bp, 9 predicted proteins | sample RifCSPhighO2_01_FD_184028 | JGI IMG/M metagenome (GOLD analysis project Ga0209542, IMG submission 184028) | Soil microbial communities from Rifle, Colorado - Rifle CSP2_plank highO2_0.1 (SPAdes) (version 2) | ecosystem: Environmental > Terrestrial > Deep subsurface > Rock core/Sediment ... | reverse complement strand
TAAATAGTAGGACGTAGAAGTGTCATAGTCATCGTCCATAGTAGTTCGTAACAGAAGTCCCCGCTTCATGAAGTGTCTCAAGAAAATATTAGCAGTAGCCCTCGTCTTCTCGTCGGTAATGTCTCCGCTGGCATTCGTTTTTGCCCAAGATGCTACCAATACAACTACCACGACCGCCCCAGCGCCGGCTTCTTCCTCAACCCCCGATACGCAAACTCCGCCTCCCGCACTTCCTCCGGCTAGTAGTGCCTCTTTAGATACACCGCCTCCATCTTCTAAGAGCTCAACCCCGCCTCCGGCCACCCTCACGTCTTCTCCGGACGAACGCATCACGCCCGTTGATCAACGAGATCCTTTGCGACACGCCAAAGAACCCGAAGCCATCGACGGGTCCTTTTCATATAGCTTTCCGTTGCGAGTGCCGCCGGGCAGGAACGGAATGCAGCCAGATCTAGCGCTTCAATATAATAGCAATGGAGCAAGAAACGACGACCTCTTCGGATACGGCTGGTCAATAAACATTCCCTACATTCAGCGCATCAACAAAACAGGCACGGAGAACCTGTATTCAACAACATCAACTCAATACTTCACCTCCTCTCTCGATGGAGAATTAGCTACAACCTCCGCAAGCTCCACAGCCTCTTATGGGCCACGGGTAGAGAACGGCAACTTTCGAACATACATATATTCAACCACCACCGGCTGGACGGTAACCGACAAGATAGGGAAGGTCTTTACGTTTGGAACCACGACCGCTTCTCAGCTGAATAACGGCTCTTCACAAGTGTACCGGTGGATGCTCGATAGTGTCCGCGATACGAACGGGAATTACATGGTCTTTACATACTATCAAGACTCGAATCTGATCTATCCGAATACGATTACCTATACGTATAACACCGCCTCTTCGAGCAACTTTGAGATCGACTTCACTCGGGCGTCAGCAAGCGGAAGTCCAACGTACTTCTACACCGGATTCAGCACACAACGCAAATACCGTATCAGCGACATTCAAATGAAAGTGGGTGGCGTCCTTGTTACAAAATACAGTTTGTCTTACGGGGTTCGGGACAACGGCCACGGAGAAGTTCTAAATTCAATTATCGAATCAGGCCAGGATGAGAACGGCACTACCCTTGCTCTTCCTCCCACAACATTCGGCTATCAAATTCTGTCATCAGCCCAAAAGGGATGGACGGTAGATAGCACCTGGGATGTGCCGACAGACTTTACAAGCTCAACAGGGACCGTGGATTTCGGCGCACGCTTCGGCGACGTCAATGGGGATGGGATTGCGGATCTTCTAAGAAGCGATCTCAACGTCTCACAGGCGTGGGAAAACGAGAGTGCCTCAACATCATGGCTGCAAAACGCTTCATATATACCGCCAACAAACTTTGTTCAAGGCGCTGCGGATACCGGCCTGCGTTTTCTTGAGGTGAATGGCGACGGTATAGCCGATTTGGTCAGGTCGCAGGCGGGAACGAGCAGTCGCGTGTATTTCAACGACGGCACCGGGTGGACTGCGAGCACGAGCTGGACAGTACCGGTTGAATTTACAAGTGCCACAGGGACTACAGACTACGGGGTCCGGTTCGGCGACGTAAATGGGGACGGGCTTGTCGACATCGTTCAAGCCTTAACAGGAAGCACGAGTGCTGTCTACACAAATAACGGCGACGGAATGGGTTGGACGAAAAAAACAAGCTACGCACTTCCGACCGGCGTCACATTTACGGGTGGAACGGACGATCGGGGTTTGCGTCTCGAAGATGCTGACGGCGATGGACTAGCCGACCTTTTATTCTCAACCGATGCAAGCAACACAGTCTACAGAAACAAGGGTGATGGCACCGGGTGGGCGCAGGATACAGGGTGGTCAAACCCCGTCCCTTTCATTGATTACGGTGTTGATACCGGCACGCGGCTTGCCGATGTGAATGGAGACGGGCTTGTCGATGTTGTCCGGCGTGCAACTACCGCGAGCGGCACATACATCAATACGAATACAGGGTGGCAGCTTGATCCGAATTGGAGGGATGCCGTTGCGGAGTTTGCCGATGATAGCGGAGCGGACGGCGGAACGCGAATCGTAGACGTCAACGGAGACGGATTACCCGACCTGATACGGGGTATCGACGGCGGTACTCACGCAATCTATCTGAATAATGGCAAAGCCGCCGACCTGCTTACGAGTATCACGGAAAGCACCGGCGGAAAAACCACCGTTACATATACGGCGACAGCCGCGCAGTCAAGCCAGGTCGGAACGAGCTCTCTCATGTTCCATCCCCATCTTCCATTTACGATTCAGACCGTCAACACAACTACAAAAGACGACGGCTACGGAACCGTCGGAACGTCGACATACGGTTACCGGGGAGGCAATTACTATTACAAGAACGCGCGCGACAGGAAAGTGGCCGCGTTCGAATCGATTACGAAGACTGATCCGTTCGGACATTCCACTAAGACCTACTATCACCAGGGGAACGTGTCGAACTCCACAAAAGGGGAATACAACGATGGTGCGTCGAAAATAGGGAAACCGTATCGGGTACTGGTCAACGACTCAGAAGGAAACCAAGTGTCCAAAACGATAAATAAGTGGGACATGGTTGACCTTGGGAACGATCGAAAGTTTGTGAAACTTACCAACACGCTGGAGTTCTCCCACACCTTCGCCGCGTCGTCCGACTCCGCCGATCCTCATTACCCCAGCTCATGGATCGCCGAAGAAAACTTTAACAGCTATACCAGCGGCGATAATCTGAATGGTAAATCAGGAGGCTCGGGTTGGAACGGGAACTGGACAAGCGTAGGAGGTTCGGCCATAACCGTTACGAATGAACAGGCCTATGAGGGTAGCTTGAGTATAAAGACGACGGGAAATAACGCGCAAGCGTATCGGTCACTATCCGCCATTTCCGACGGAACTCTTTATATCGCCATGCGGAAGGCGTCCAACTCTGCCGGGGTGTGGTATGTGAGTTTGGGGCCAACCTGGGCGACTAGAAATATGTACATCAGGGCTGATACAACCGGCAATATTCAGATGTACGACGGTCAAGCATATCAAACGATCTCCTCCTATAGCGCCAACCAGTGGTATCTCATAAACATAGAGTTTGATGATTCGAATTTTCCCGACCAATATCGCGCTCGGGTTTATGGTGGCAGTGCATGGACTTCATTCTCTCCGTGGTACACCGTTAGCTCATATTCGGCGATTGGCGTTCTTGGTCTTGAGGGGGACTGTAGCGGGACGATCTGCTATTGGGACGACATAACGGCGACGAATCCGAACAGTCCTCCTGCCGCCGACCCAGCGGCTTCATGGGGGAACGGAGTGCAAGCTCACTCCTATACGTACGATTCGTACGGAAATATCACAGGAAAAAAAGATTGGGGGGCGGTCTTTGGTAATGACGATGGAACATTCGGCGATCTAGAGACGGACCTTGCCTCGACCTCCATAGCGTATGCCGCAAGTTCCACCGGAAACCTGGTGGGCCTCCCTTCGGATGTGATAATGACCGACTACGGTTCATCCACGGTCAAAGAGACCAGATTGTATTACGACAACCAATCGTTGGGGAACATTACAGCAGGCAACCTTACAAAAAAAGAAGACTTGGTATCCGGGTCTACATACGTAAACACGCAAAAGTCCTATACACCTTTCGGTCTTGTCTCTCAAGACGTGGACGCTCGTGGAAACGCGACGACATATCGCTACGATAAATTTCAGCAGTACGTTGCAACCACAACAGACTCTCTCGGCCACATAACGCAAGCCTACTACGATTACTCTCTCGGCAAACCGAAAGCAACCATTGACGCCAACGGCCGCGAGTCCGATACGGTCTATGACTCGCTTGATAGAGTAAGCGCGGTCAAGGTCCCCGATCTTTCTAATCCTTCAACACTTGCCACAACTACTGCATATGCGTACACCGATACTGCGCTACCCAACGTGGTTATAGAAACGCAGTATCTTAATTCGGCATCAACCACGACATCCTATCGTTTTCTCGACGGCTTTGGTCGGGCGTTTCAGGAATGGAAATCGGCAGAAGCCACAAGTACCTATGCGGTGCGTGACTTTGCTTACGACAAGCGCGGTCTTCTCGCAAAAGAATCCATTCCCTATTTTGCCAGCACAACAACTCCGCCTGTGGTATCGGGGGGCGGATTTACCGCGTCCGAGACTTTTGAATCATATTCTACCGGTGCTTTGAACGGTGACAATGGAGGCTCCGGATGGGCCGGAGCGTGGGGTGACTCCGGACTTGTGTGCGAAACGGATATCGGGGTTGATAACTCGTCGCTTATTGACGGCAAGAACTCTCTCAGTGTGAATGTGGATCTTGATACCAACGACACGTGTGAGCGTGAATTAAGTACCTATGTGGTGGGAACTCAAGCATACCAGTTCAAGGTTCGTGTCGCGCAGGCGACGGATAGATTGTTTGTTTGGCTTACGCAAGATAGGGTTGCCCAGGGAGCAAACGAGCCCGGCATTCAGATTAATTTCTGGAGCAATGGCCAGATTAGGGTTATCGACAACGTATCGTGGGTTGATCTGCAGGCATATTCAGCGAATACCACGTATACGATAACTGTATATCCGAATGTTCCGGCCGAGACATACACGGTGTCGATCAACGGCGGGGCTCCATATGGCCCGTATCATTTCAATTCTTACGGAAGCATAACGTACACGGCTCTGAAGTACTTCCACGTGCAGGACGGGGCCGACATCTCGTCCGGAAACCTTTATCTCGATTCCATAACTAACGCCGCAACACAACCAATACCTTTTAACGCAACGACTACGTCTTCGGCGTTCACAAACTACTACTACGATGCACTTGGGCGCCCGGCTTCAACCTCCAACGTCTTCGGTGTTACCACCTTCACGTATGACGATTGGCATGCAACAACAACTGACCCACTTGGTCATGTGAAGGAAATAGAAAAAGACGCCTTTGGCAATCTCATTCGTGTTAACGAAGTTAACGCCACAAGTACGTACGCAACTATGTATGCGTATGACCGCCTTGGCGACCTTACAAAAATAACAGACGCTCTCGGCAATATCAGGAACTTCACATACGAGGGGCTCGGCAGAAGACTGACCGCCGAAGACCTCCACGCTTCTGGGGACTCGACGTTTGGCACCTGGACGTACACGTATGACAACAACGGGAACGTGAGTTCGGTTGTCGATCCAAAGAATCAGACTATCAATTATACCTACGACAGCGTCAACCGAGTTCAGACGGAAGACTTTACCGGGCAGTCAGGCACCGAAGTCCAATATGTGTATGACTCCTGCGCTGACGGCATCGGCCGATTATGCAGTGCGAGCACAACTCAAGCCACCACAACCTACACATATTACGCGAATGGTCAGAAGCAAACCGAAACACAGCAGATTGGCACTACAACAGCTACCACAACCTTTGCGTATGACCGGCAGGGGAACGTAACCACTCTTACATATTCCGATGGGGCGCAAACGACATACACCTACAACTCCGCAGGCCTTATTGAAGCAATCGCAGAAAAAGAGAACGGTTCAGGGGCAACCACGACCATGGTGTCAGACATTGACTACGGTCCCCACAGGAAAACAACATTTCAAAGTTTCTTCAACGGCCTCCAAAGCAAGTACACGTATGACGCCAACGCCATGTGGCGCCTTACGAACAAAAAAACAGGAACATCAACTCAAGTCCTGGGCTGGTCTTGGTTTATGCCTCACTACAAAATCGTTCCATACGACATTCTCTCTCAGTGGTTGCCTTCCGCTTACGCTCAAGACGCAGGAGTGCCAGAAGGAAGCACGACGATTACCGATTCGAACCAGCTTATAGCTCCTCTCATACCGGACGTCTCTCCTGACCAAGGCGGACTTATCTTTGGAGCAGACACATCAACCATTTCGGTTGAGCCTCAAGTAACGCCGCCAGATACAGCGCCGAGCACGACAGCCTTGGATCTGCCGCTGCCTTCGGATCAAATTGAATCGACGACGCCTCAAGCAACATCCAGCAACGTAGTAACAGAAACACAGGTAAGCTCATCCATTGAAACGAGTCCCCCTGCCACTTCTGGCTCAGAAGTCCAAGGCCAGGCCACAGATACCGCTCCAATCTCGTCAGTAGATGCAATGATGATGACCGTAGATGGTCGAGACATTCCACTTGAGTTTGCTGACAATAACGATGGCGAAAATCTCATCATTCGAAGCGATGCAAAAGACTACTTCGGATGGGGATCCGTTACGGTTTACTTCGGAGTAGAAAATACTTCGGCGGATACGCAGAATATAGATATCGCATTTGCCCTGAAGGGTCAGCCTGGATGGAAGGTCCGTTCTGTACGGAAGCTCACAGGAGAGAAAATATCGGAAGAAGCGACAACAACCGTTCCCGCTGTCATCGACGAGGATGGTTCAACGACGCCCGAGGTTATCATTCCTGCAAGAACTATCAGAACGTCAACGTGGGAAGACAAAACAGAAACGACATTCAGCCATTGGTCTGACCGTAAAAAGAGCGTCGGAGAAGACGAGTCGGCATACGAATACCCAATATCGTCTTTAGCGCCAGGAGAGCGGGCGTACTACGAAGCTGTTATTGACTATCCCGTGGCTTCACAGGGCGGGGAGTTTTTCATTGAGGCCTTTGGCGACAAGGGTGGCTACGGGCACCTTGACCCTAACGCGTGGACTTCGGAAGACAATTTCAATAGCTATTCGGATGGAAACAACCTGAATGGAGGAAGTGGTGGCTCGGGGTGGGGCGGCAATTGGACGCAATACAATAGTAACCAGATAACTACCGAAACATCCGTAACGTATGAGGGCGCTGCGGCGGCCAAGACAACAGTTAACGCCGCGGTATATTACCGCAACCTGAGCTCCTCTCTTACCTCGGGCAGTGTCTACGTTGCTATGCAAAAGACGTCAACGTCTTCCGGTAATTGGTATTTCACTCTTGAACAAGGGGCGTTTCCAAACGATAGAATGGTTATTCGGGCTTTTACGGACGGGAACATAGCAATATACGACAACAGCCTCGGCTATCAGACGATAACGACCTACAACCCCAATCAATGGTACGTCATCAATGTTGAGTTTGACGACTCGGGACATCCGGACCAGTACCGTGCCCGGGTGTATGACGGCAGTTCCTGGAGCTCGTTCTCTTCGTGGTACACCGTCTACACCGGCTCATACACAGGGATTAATTATGTCTCCATTCAGGGAGATTGCAGTGGGACGACCTGCTATTGGGATGACATAACTCCGAACGACCCGACGATACAACCACCTCCTCCGACCGTATCGGTACGTATTCAAGATCTCACCTATACCTATGATGCGGTGGGGAATATAACCAGCATCGTGGATTCTTCGAATTCGTCGACGACTAAGAACGTGTACTTCGGCTACGACGACCTCTACCGGCTGACCTCTGCCTCGACGACGAACGCTTCGACGTCGCCTGACTACTTGCAGGCGTGGGGGTATAACGCTCTCGGAAACATGGCGACGAGCTCGACGCTGGGGACGTACTCCTACGGGAGCACGAACTACGCGAATCCGCATGCTCCGACGACTATAGGGTCGATGATGCTTGCGTATGACAGTAACGGGAATCTTGCTTCAACGACGAATGGCGCTACTGTGTGGCGATATGGATGGGATTACAGAAATGAGATGACTTCCGCGGCGAGCGGGACGGCGACCACCACGTTTGGGTATGACCATGTGGGTAACAGGGTGAGTATGAGATCGACAGGAAGTGCGAGTACGACTTTTGCCAATCGCTTCTTCAATCAGCAGGGGGCAACTATAACCAAACATATTTTCGCTAATGGAGAGTTAGTGGCAACCATTGTGGGAAATGGTAGTGCGACATCTAGTTATATTGTTCATACCGATCACTTGGGCGGAACTCACGTCATGACAAATGCTAGCGGAACCGTTGTGCAGACTAATGACTATTATCCGTATGGTGATACAAGATTGAGTACGGGGAGCTACTCTGACCAGCGAGGATATATCGGTGAGCAGTACGACGCGAGCACAAATTTAAATTATCTTAATGCTCGTTACTATCAAAACGGGAGAGGGCAATTCTTAAGTCAGGACCCAGTGTTTTGGGAAGTTGGGCAAACAAAAGACGGATGGAATGTGCTTGCAGATCCACAACTTCAGAATAGTTATTCGTATGGAAGAGACAATCCGATTACAAATAAAGATCCGAAAGGCAGATGTCCGTTCTGCCCAATCTTAATCGGTGCAGGAGTTGGAGCAATTGGAGGAATCGGAGTACAAGCATTTGACGACTACTTCTCAGGAGAGTTTAGTCAACGAACGTGGGGAGAAACATTCAGTACATATTCAGTCGCAGCGGGTCAAGGTGCAATAGTTGGGGCCAGTGTAACAGGGGCTGGTATGTTAACAGCAGTAGCTGGTTTTACGACCATTGGGAGCGCAATAACGGTTGGCGGAACCTCAGGTATTCTTACTGCCGGGACTACGGTTGTTGGCAACCGCCTACTTGGGAAACAAACAGGCCCATCCTCGCTTGCGGTGAGTACCGTAATGTCAACTCTTACAGCTGGAGTCTTAGATACAGCTCCAAAAGTGCCTGGACGTTTGCCGAACTTCAGCACAAATGCCTTCTATACGGGAGCGCATGCGACACGACAAGGTGCTGGAGAACTTGTATCGAGTAGTATGCAACTTTATGGACAGACAGTGGCGCGATATTCTTCACCAACGACTTTTTCAGTAAGTGGCTCAGGGGGAGGTGGTAGTGGTGGTTCGAATAGTTCTTTGATACAACAACTCCAATCAATTGTGTCTGCACTACAGAGCTTAGTGGCAAGTCTTTCAGCATCAAGTGGTAAAAAGTGATAAACATTCTTCCTGTTATGCAAACACGATTTCGAATAAATGCTATTGATATAAAGGCCGTGTACGCTCTTATTGGGTGTCTTGCCCTTGGTTCTTTATTAATGCTTGTTCCTCTGATTATAAATGTGGACTTTAGTAAATTAGCCATTGGCATCGGCACAGTTACGGTTCCGTTGATAGGATTGTGGTTCGGTCTTAGTCGGGGCTCGTACATAACAATTGATGAGAACAAGAACTTGTATGGCACCGTGTTGTTTATTCGTTGTAGGAAAACGCCACTAGTCGAGGTTTCCACTCTGGGAACTCGAGGACAATTTATGGGAGGAATGACTGGAATTACTCTCACATTTCGGAATAAGAAAGGACAACTTGAAACGAGAGGCCTTGTTTCTAAAACTGCTTTAGAAAAAAAAGACCTGATGCAGCTAATTGCAGCGATCCGTATGGCGAACCCAAACATAAAAATTCCTGAGGAAATATTAAAGTAATTTTGTAACCGGTAACCGTGTCAGGTACCCTTTTTTCTATTAAAGTAATTTTGTAACCGGTAACCGTGTCAGGTACCCTTTTTTCTAAAGTAATTTTGTAACCGGTAACCGTGTCAGGTACCCTTTTTTCTTCCGTTTCAAAATAAATACTTCATTATTAACCTTGCTAATTAAAAAACTCCTTTTTTTTCTCTTACTCCTTCTTTTCCTCGCCCAACCCCTCGAGGCAGTTTTTGCATTCGATGAAAACTCTTGTTCGTGCCAAGCATTTTCGATAAACGAACTATCGTCTGATGACGAAGTACTAATTTCTGCATATCTTTTTGCCAACGAACAGGGCGATATTCTTGCCATTACACCGTTGTCAGAGAACTTTTTCCTCTGAAAACGGGGTCAGGAGCCCTTTACGTAAGAACTCACCCATGCTATCGATAGGGAATGCCTCGCATTCCACGAGTAGACGTCGGTAATCTCGTCTATCATGTCATAAACCGTGCAAACGGCCGTATTCAGATATTCCACAAAGACAAGGATTATCTGCTTTTTGAATCAGTGCTCGCGGAAGCAAAAGAGCTCAATGGTATGCGTATTCTCGCATACTGCATTATGCCAAATCACTGGCATTTAGTACTTCATCCCCGGAAGGATGGAGATCTCCAGGAGTTTATGCGTTGGCTTACAATGACGCATACTCAGCGCCAGCACGCGGCTCATAAGACCGCAGGGTCGGGTCACCTGTATCAAGGAAGGTACAAGTCGTTTCTCGTTGAGAAAAATAACTACTTCTTACAGCTCTGCCGCTATGTTGAGCGAAACCCCCTGCGCGCAAGGCTGGTTAAAAAAGCAGAGCACTGGAAGTGGTCGAGTCTCTGGAGGCGGGAGAAGGGGAGTGATCAGCAAAAGAAACTGCTCTCATCCTGGCCGGAAGATATGCCGGAGGGGTACCTGGACTATGTAAATATGCGCGAGCCGGATGATGATTTGCGGGATATACAGTATAGTGTTAAAAGGGGTAAGCCATATGGCGCTGATGCGTGGGTAAATAAAATGGTTGATATGTTTGACCTTGAGCCGACGGTCAATAATCCATGGAGACCAAAAAAGAGCTCCTGACCCCGTTTTTTGCCGTTTTGACCCTGTTTTCCAAGGAAAATTGATTGACAACACGCCTCCGTTCCTTATGCTGAAAGGAGTTCGTTTTTAGTGGTTCACATGAGCGGGGCCGTGGACGGGAAAAAGTCGAATCTTTATTTTGCGTATTCGAAAGAACCACTACCGCTGAAAAAATTCCGGGGACTTGACCGCTACGGACGGCTTGAACAGCGCGAAAAACTCACGAGAGAATTCGCTAAAAAAATAGAGGAAAAATTTCCCGAGGTTAAGATTTTTGATATCGCGCCAACCGTTGTTCTTTTGGACCTGGCGGAAGAACAGGAGCGAACGCTCCTTCAAAAAATGGAAGAAGAGTGCAATTGTTTTCTTGTAAAGAACAGGCCCTTTTCATTCGTGCGATAGAACGGCTCCTGCGGCCGTTTTTTTATTTGTTTTCCCCTAAGCTCAGTTTTCAAGTGGCGAAATCTTGTGGGCGAAATTAAAAAAGGAGCTTACGGCTCCTTGAGGAAATACTATTATTCAAAAATAAGAAGAATGACGGTAATACCTACGGCTGTCCAGAATCCGTCATGCAGGATCTTTCCGAAAAGTTCGGGGGACTGTCCGGAAAACGCCATGGCGGCAATGACGCCCGCATATGCAAGCCACACCATGCCCATGCCGATGTATTTCATTCCTTCTTTCCCGCCTTGTTTTGGGAACTGTTCTCAATGCTACCACGAAAAACGAAAAATGCAACCGGCTCTTTGCCCGTTAGAAGTTCATAGGATGGTATTTTGCCGCTGTCTCCGTTATGCGAATCCGCCTTGTGGCTCGCTTCAGCTTTTTCTAGTGCATACTCTTAACACGTCTTATAGGCCTTGTCATTTTTTTGTGTCCATGGTAATATGATTCGCGAAGGCACTGCCTTCAAGTTGTTCACTCACAACCAAAGGGGGAACCATGCGACATTCCTTCAGTCGTACGCTAACCGCTGTTCTTGGCGTCGCCATTCTTTCATTCGTGGCCATGCTTGGCACGGCCTCTGCCCAGACTCCTTCGCAGGAAACCCCACAGGTTCCAACTCCGGAGTCCGTGAAAAAGGCCACTCCCGAACAGGTCGCGAAGCTTAAGCAGGACGTTGCCGAAGCTGTAAAAGGAATGCAGATGGATATGGAAGATATTGCGAAAGACGTGGAGAAGAACATGGGACCTGTTGTCGGGACGGGTGCCGAATTCAGCGCCGCTCGCTACAAGGATGGGTATGCCTTCGTCGTGGCTAGCGTTCGGAAGGATAGTCCCGCCGAGAAGGCTGGCCTCAAGATGGGCGACTATGTTGTCGCCTTCAACGGCAAGGCTCCTCTGATGAACGGAAAGGACGCGCTCGTTACGGTTCGCACGGCCAAGGCCGGCTCAACCCTAACACTGTCCGTTGTCCGTGAAGACAAGCCGATGACCGTCAAGGTCCCCGCCGTTGTGCTTCGCGCTGACAAGACCGCTGAAGGGAAGGCCCTTGCGGCCTCTATCCGGACCGAAGGTAAGGAGAAGCTCGACAAGATGAGTACGGCGCTCGATACGCTCGTCAAAGCGGTTGAAGCCGGCGAGGTTGGGCTCGATGGTCTGCGGTATAGCGCGGAGTTCAAGGCTTATGCGGTCGTGATGAGTGAACTTGACGCGTGGCTGAGTAAGAAAAGCGAGGCCGTGGAAACTCTCCTCAAGTAATAATATATTTTTTTGAGCCCCCACAACGGGGCTTTTTGTTTTTGCCTATTGACTTAAATCTTCGCCAATATATTATAGGGAAGCGTTCTTGAAAAGTTGGTGGAAGGAGTAAAAAGGTGACAAATCCGTATGACCCTTCGGACTATGATCCTGAGGATACTGTACTTATTATGCAGATGAACAACTTTGTCTTGCGTTTGCGAGAGGAGTTTCCCGCCATTGTTGCTCCGGGCAAGTGTATTGACCGGGATCGCGAGGCAGAGAAGGGCATCAAGTTTTGCATTCTTGCTACGAACGAACTTTCAGATGAAGATGTCGAAAGGATTAAACAGCGATTCGTAGAAACTTTTATTGAAGTCAAGCGTGTTTCGGAGCCTATGCTCCGCATGTCAGAATAGTACCGGCTCATACAGCCGGTTTTTTTGTTTGACTTTTCAAGAAATAACTGGTACCCTTTTTAAGGTTTCTTTCCCAATAAGGAGCTTTCTATGGAAGCAGTTTTCGTGCCGGAAAAGACGCAAATCAAAGCAATCTTTTTCGACTTCGGAAAAACAATTCATGATTATCATCTGGATTATTTTTTCAACTGGCTTTCTTACAAGTTTGGTCTTCCGCGGCATTATTTCTGGAGGATATTTAACGGTTCGTCCGGGCTTATCATGAAATACGAGGTTGGCATGCCGACCAAGCGTTTTTTAAAAGAATTCCGCGCGCGTGTTGAATTGCTTTTTGCGGAACTTGCCGGAAAAGAAGGGAAGCGGATAGCGTCCGCGGAATTTACCGACGAAGAATTTATTGACGCATGGAACTCAATCATGGACCCCTCTCCTTTAATCCGCGACCGCATGGAACTCATCCGGAAGCTGAAGGGGCATGGCTATAAGATTTATATTCTCTCGAATACGAACAAAGCTCACATTGAGTATTTCAAAGGAAGCGGCAAGAAAACCGGATACCATTACACGCGCTTCAGTGAGCTCTTTCGGGTAGCGGACCGCTTCTTTGCGTCTTCCGACCACGATGTGCGAGCCCGCAAAACCAAATTTGACGGAAAGAACAGAAAACTCTGCGAGAAAGTTTTTTGGAAGGTTTTGAATGCCACAGGCCTAAAGCCCGAGGAAGCCGTTTTCGTCGACGATTTTGTTGAATATGTTGAGGTGTTTAAGGCGATGGGAGGGTACGCAATCCACTGCACAGGAAGCTGGACAAAAGTTGAGGCTGAACTGTATCAGATGGGGGTTCGGTGGGAATGACGCTCGAACAGCATATTTTTCTCACCAAGAGGGTGACTGTTGCAACACCCCTATCATAATTGTCGTTCCGACATTTTTGACTCCCTCTTGAGTTCCAAAAATATACTGTCCTCGCTAGTAGGCTTTCTTGAAAGGAAAAACTCCGCAATGAATGCGGAGTGTTTTTTTATTTAGATTTTAAAGCCGTGTTTGGCGAGTAGCTGACGCGCGATGACATACTCCTGGATTGCAGATGTTCCTTCGTAAATTTTGAGAACTCTGGCATCTTCAACAATTGCGCCGATTCTTGCTTCAGTGGTAAAGCCCATACCCCCGTGAAGTTCGGCGGCGGTAGACGCAATTTCTTCGACAACCTCCGAGGCATAGAGTTTTGCCATTGAAGCCTCCATCATGAAGTCCATTGCCTGCATCGGGCCGAGTTCATCTGTGAGCCACGCCGCGCGATACCCGAGGAGGCGAGCGGCGTCCAGCTTCATTGCGATGCGGGCAAGCTGTCCCTGCACCCGCTGGAATTCAGCGAGATGCTTTCCGAATTGCTTTCGCTGGGTTACATACGTGAGCGCTTCGTCGAGGGCCCCTTGCGCAAGTCCTACGCCCTGGGCCGCGATCATTGAGCGCGAGCCCGTAAGGGTTACCATGGCGATTGGCCAACCCGTGCCTTCCGCGCCCAAAATGTTTAAGGCCGGAACTATGCAGTCCTGAAAAACGAGGGTTGAGGTGGGGGAACAGTGGATCCCCAGCTTGTCGAAATCTTTTTCAACAATGAGCGTTCCTTCTTCTCTCGCTTTTTTTGCGTCCACCAAAATACACGTAAGGCCGTTGTACTTGTGTTCTCCTGTGCGGGCAAGAACCAAAAGAAGGTCCGCGATGCTGCCGTTCGTGATGAACTGCTTTGTTCCGGTAATTCTAAATGTGGTGCCGTAAGAGTGTTGATGCGCCCGGGTTTTAATGGAAGAAACGTCCGAGCCGCTGTCCGGTTCTGTCTGGCAGTATGCCGCGAGGATTTCGCCGGATGCGATCTTCGGAAGCCAGTAGTTTTTCTGCTCATCTGTTCCGAAGTTCTGAATAGGCTTTCCGACAAGCGACTGCGAAGCGCCTATGGAAAGGCCGACGCCGCCGTCTGCCCGGCACATTTCCTCGGTTACGAGAAAAAATTCAAACATGCCGAGTCCCGCGCCGCCGTAGCGCTCTTCAATCACTCCGCCGGCATATCCGGCTTCAACGAGCTTCCGATAGATGTCCCATGGAAATTCCTTTTTCCGGAGGCGTCTCCAGTGTGGGAGGATTTCGTTTTTCGCAAAATTCCTGGTCTGTTCTTTCAAAGCGAGCTGTTCACCCGTCAGCCGGAAATTCATGGTTTTTGCCCTTTTGTTCTCAAGGTTCGACACTACTTAGATAGCATAAAAGGGTTGCGTGGGCAATACGCGGTCTTGCGTTTAAGAACGAATATACTACGGTGTACTCGGTACCTTTCGGATGACGAGGACGCCGTGACAAGAGAAGAAGAGATTATCTCGAATGGGGCTGAAAAACTGGTAGAAGTTTTAACGGAAAAAGGGGGAGCATTACATATGGCCGCTCTTGAATATCAGATGCTTAGGGCTCACGTGTTTCCCGGCGGTCCTGTAGGCCGTCTGCGCGACCCGCAAGTCATGTTTAATGTGTCGGTGCGTACGGCGGAAAAAGATGGAAAAGTTTCCTACGACAAATCAACGGGCGTATTGTCGCTTGCGTCCCCCAATAATCCCGCAGTTGCGGGGTAGTGAAATTTCGAATTAGCCGCCAGGCGGCTCACATTAGCGCTCCGATAGCGCTAATTTAATTTTTTAAAAATCATACGATAAAGACCCCCTTTCCTGTTTGAAATTCTACTACCCGGTTGCAAAACATGCCGATTTTTATTACAATAATTTCTGTTAGTGCTTTTAGCGGGCGTGTAGCTCAGTGGTAGAGCGCATCACTGATAATGATGAGGTCCCAGGTCCGATCCCTGGCACGCCCACTGACGATATTAAACACCGAGTGAATCTAACCAAAGGAGGAAGTAATGTCTTTTGGGGCTGTGTGTAAATGCGGGCTTGCTCGCTTTCGCGGTTGGTTGTATACTGGCACTAGTGTATTTTTGAGATTTAATAAATAACTAAAAAAAAGATACTATGTCAAAAATGACAAAGTCAGCGGTCTTGAACGCGCTTGCCGAAAAGACCATGCTTAAGCGAAAGGAGGTTGCGGGCTTCATGGATGCCCTCGTAGAGCTTGCATATAAGCAAGTAAAGACAAACGGCGTTTTCCCCATCCACGGGATAGGAAAGCTAGTTAAGGTTAACCGAAAGGC
>Ga0209542_10011326_pt1 | contig 15831 bp, 18 predicted proteins | sample RifCSPhighO2_01_FD_184028 | JGI IMG/M metagenome (GOLD analysis project Ga0209542, IMG submission 184028) | Soil microbial communities from Rifle, Colorado - Rifle CSP2_plank highO2_0.1 (SPAdes) (version 2) | ecosystem: Environmental > Terrestrial > Deep subsurface > Rock core/Sediment ... | reverse complement strand
CCCGAACGGCAGTGGCAAATCCAATGTGGCTGACGCCCTGCGCTGGGTCATGGGCGAGCAGTCCCTCAAGCTCCTCCGCGGCAAGAAATCCGAGGATGTGATTTTTGCCGGCTCCGACAAGAAATCCAAGCTCTCCATGGCGGAAGTGGCTTTGACTTTTGACAACAAAGACCGGAAAATCCCGGTGGAGTACGGGGAAGTCGTGATTACCCGGCGGATTTTCCGCAATGGGGAGTCGGAATATTTGATGAACAACCAGAAAGTCCGGTTGCTGGACGTAGTGGGCGCGCTGATGAGTTCCGGGTTTGGCGCCACGAATTACGCGGTCATCGGGCAGGGGACGATTGACCAGATGGTTTTGGCCGGGCCAGCGGAAATTAAGAATTTGGTGGAAGAGGCGGCCGGGGTCAAGCCTTATTACCTTAAGCGCGAAAAAACTTTCCGACGCCTGGAGCAGACCGAAGAAAATTTGTCCCGCGTTTCCGAGCTCCTGGCCGAAATCGAGCCGCGTCTGCGCTCCCTGCGCCGGCAGGCCAAGCGCATGCAAGAGCGCGAGGCCGTATCCCTACAACTGCGGCAGCTGCAAATGGAATATTTCGGGCAGCAGACCCATGTATTGCAAACCGAACGTGCAGCTATCATGAAATCACTGGCAGCCAAGCAGGAAGTTTTGGCCCGGCTCAAGCAAGAGATAGAGTCGTTCCAGAAAAATTTGGAAAAAGAAGAGCAGCACGCTGGCCGTGCTGATAATTTTGTGGATGAGATGGACCAAAAGCTGAAAGCCCTGGAGCAAAGGCGCCTGGCCCTGGCTGAAAAATTGGCGGAAACCAGGGGGAAGATGCGCGCCAACGCGCCCACCGCAGTTAATTTCGATGAATTCCAGCGCGAGTTTGAGGCGATTTTGGAAGATCTCCGGCCCGAAACTGCCGACTCCGTAAAGCAGCAACTGAAGACGCTCATTGGCCGATTTAAAAAGCCGGCGCAGGAGGGATTATCCGAGGAGCAGGCTTTATTAACCCGGGATTTGGAGCAAATCATCAAAGAAATGCAGGAACAGCAGCGGCTCAAAGACCAGATGATTGCAGAGGAACGGCAGAAAAAAAGTTTTTTGACCCTGGAAGAAAAAAAGTTCCGTGGCAAATCAGCAGAACTCGGCCAGTTGAAAGACGAACACAACTTGCTTCTAGTGGAGAAAGCCAAACTTGATACTCGCCTGGAAGCGATTAATAAGGAATTAACCGAAGCTTTCGGCGGTACTTTGCCGGATTTAACCCCGTACCACAAGACTCAAATGGCCGCGGACGTGCCTGGCAAAATCAGCCGGCTCAAGCACCAGCTGGAACTGGCTGGAGGAGTTGATGAGGCAACCATGCGCGAATACCAGGAAACCGAAGAACGGTTCAGCTACCTTTCAACCCAGTCCCAGGACTTAAATCAGGCCATGGTGGACCTCAAGTCCGTGGCAGAGGAGCTGGACCAAATCATCAAGAAGCAGTTTGACGAGGCGTTTCAGCGGATATCGGGTAAGTTTGAGGAATACTTCCGGATTTTGTTCAATGGTGGCCGGGCCCAGATGACCTTGCTTAAGGCTTCGGTGGAGAGTGGGGATGGTATGCAGGAACTTGATGCTGAAGAGGCCTTGGCAATCCACGTGGATGGGGTCAAGCATAAGAAACCGCAGCAGGAGATTGTGGGTATAGAAATCAAAGCCACGCCGCCAGGCAAGAAGCTGGCCACCATCGCAGCCCTCTCCGGCGGCGAACGGGCGCTGACTGCCATCGCGCTCCTGTGCAGCATGCTCGCCACTTATCCGTCGCCCTTCGTGGTGCTCGATGAAGTTGATGCGGCATTGGATGAGGCCAACTCCATCCGGTTTGCGAAAATTTTAGGCACCCTCTCCCACCAGACGCAGTTCATTACCATTACCCATAACCGGGAAACTATGCGCCAGGCGCATACCCTGTACGGTGTGACCATGACCGAAGCGGGGATTTCAAAAATTCTGTCTCTTAAGCTTGAGCAGGCAGAAGAGGTGGTGCGCTCATGATTGCCGATATGATTGCGGCCGTGACGCACTTTATAACCGGCACGATTGATGCCTGGGGTTACATCGGCGTTGGTCTGCTCATGGCCATAGAGTCAGCGGCCATACCGTTACCCTCGGAAATCATCATGCCGTTTGCGGGAGTCTCGGTTGAATCCGGCCGGTTTACTTTAACAGGATTGGCTCTGGCGGGGGCTTTCGGTTCGGTCATCGGGTCGCTGGTCACTTACGCCGTGGGATTTTACGGCGGCCGGCCCTTGATTCAAAAATATGGTCGGTTGGTTTTCATCAGTGAGCACGATTTGGCCGCTACAGAAAGATTTTTTTCCCGTTTTGGCAAATGGTCCACCCTGGTCGGCCGGATCCTGCCCGTGGTCCGAACATTCATTTCCATCCCGGCCGGCATCGGCAAGGAACCGCTGCTTCCATTTACGGTTTTCGCCTTTGCCGGGTCATTTGTCTGGTCATACTTCCTGGCCTGGCTAGGCCTGAAACTGGGGGATAACTGGCATGTGCTCGAAAGTTATTTCAGGAAATTGGATGTCATCATAGTGTTGGTAATCGGGGGGTTTATCATTTTTTTGGGCTGGCGTCATTGGAAACACCGTATGCGCTAGCGGTCTTGTCAAAGTGGGCGGTTATTGTTATACTACGCAGGCTAATATTTTACCTAACTCATGTTAACTATCAGATTACAACGGACAGGAACCAAGAACAAAGCCACTTTCCGGGTGGTTTTGGCGCAGGCTTACCGTAGTGCCAGTAAGAACGCTTTGGAAGTTTTGGGCCACTACAATCCCCGGTCAAAGGATTTCGGCATCAAGAACGAAGAGCGATTGAAATACTGGATTGCCCAGCACGTGAAGCTTTCTCCAACGGTGCATAACCTTTTGGTAGAAAAGAAAATCATCACCGAGAAGAAGGTCAAAGCCTGGCAGCCAAAGAAATCCGCCAAGGGCGGAGAAAAGACTAAAGAGGCCGCCGCTCCGGCTGCTGCAGCCAAAACTCCGGCTCCGGCTGAAGCCCCGGCAGAGTAATTGACACCGCGAAGCCCTTTGTTATAATTTAAGCAACAATTAACATTACAGATATGGCACAAGAACAAGATCAGGAATTCGTAGAGTATGTAGTTAAGGGATTGGTTGACCATCCGGAAGACGTGAAGACCGAACGCACGGTTGATGAGATGGGGGTCCTGATTACCCTGTACTTGCATCCGGAAGATATGGGCCAGGTCATCGGCCGCCAGGGCCAGACCGCCAAGTCCATCCGCACATTGCTGCGCGTGGTCGGCGCGAAAAGAAAATCCCGCGTGAACCTGAAGATTCATGAGCCGGAAGGGTCCATGAGGCGCGCCCCGCGCGAAGAGTCTTCGGCCTCATCTCCCGCCGAGCAGGAAATGGTCAGCGACATCGACGAATTCAAACTATAAAACAAAAACCCGCCGATGAGGCGGGTTTTGAAATTATGAAATTCCTCATTCTCTCCCTTTTTCCGGAAAGTTTCCAGTCTTACCTCAACGTTAGCTTGCTTTCGCGCGCCCAAGCGCATGAATTGGTTTCCATCGAAACGTATAACCTCCGCGACTGGGGCGAGGGTCCGCACAAAACTGTGGATTTACGGCCTTACGGCGGCGGCGCTGGCATGGTCCTGCGGGTGGATGTCATAGCCAAAGCCCTCAAAGCTTTGAAAGTTAAGAAAGGTAAAAAAGGCCAGGCGATTATTTTAATGACCCCGCAAGGCCAACCCTTCAAGCAATCAGAGGCCAGGAAATTGGCTAAATATAAAACAATCGTTTTGATTTGTGGTCGATATGAAGGTTTTGATGAGAGGGTTCGCGACCTCGTGGACATGGAGCTTTCTCTTGGCGACTTTGTGCTTACCGGCGGGGAAATCCCGGCCATGGCGATTTTAGATGCGGTCGCGCGGCTGGTCCCGGGAGTGGTTGGCAAAACTGAGTCCCTGGTCAACGAGAGTTTCAGTGAGGCATTGCTCGAATATCCGCAGTATACGCGGCCAGAAGTTTTTGCGGGTAAAAGGGTGCCGAAAGTTTTATTGTCCGGCAACCACGCCAAGGTCGCTGAGTGGCGAAAGAATGAAGCGCTCAAGCGCACCAAGAAACGCCGCCCGGATTTATTGAAATAGAATTCAAAAATTAAGATGTTAAAATTTACGGCTTTAAAAAAAGACCGGCTGGATAAGTTCCTGGCTGGGCTCATTCCCGAAGTTTCGCGGGGCAAGATTCAGAAAGCCATCAAGGATGGTCTAGTTTTAGTTGGCGGCAAAAAAATAATTGAAACGGATTTTCAACTCCAAGAGAATGATGAGGTGGAATTGCCAGAGTTTGGCAAAGAGGAACTCAAGCCTTCCTTGCTTGAATTAAAGGTTGTGTTTGAAAATGACGAGGTGGCGGTGATTGATAAGCCGGCGGGGATGGTGGTGCATCCGGGAGCGGGCAACACGGAAGATACCCTGGCCCAAGCCCTCATGTCCCGCTACCCGGGGATTGAAAAAGTGGGGGAGCCGCATCGGCCAGGCATAGTCCATAGGTTAGATGAGGATACTTCGGGCTTGATTCTGATTGCCAAGACCCCAGAGGCTTTTGATTACTTTAAAAATCTTTTCTTGGAGCGAAAAGTGGAAAAAGAGTACCTGGCTTTGGCCCATGGCGTACCTGCAAAGCAACATGGTTTGATTGATTTGCCTATCCAACGCGTGCCGCTCAAGCAGAAGATGAAGATTGGCTTGGGCAAGCCTGCCCAGACTGAATACTTTACCCTTAAAACCGGAAAATTGAGCGGCCCCGCCTCCGCCAAGGCTTCGGCGGGCGGGCTTGACCAGGTCACCCTTTTTAGGGTAAAATTGCATACAGGTCGCACTCACCAGATTCGGTTGCACCTCGCGCATATCGGGCACCCGATAGTAGGCGATCAATTGTATGGCAAATCCCGCAAAGCGGGATCCGCCTCCGGCGGAAAAGAAGATTTGCAGTTCCTCAATAGGCAATTCTTGCACGCTTATAAACTGAAATTTCAGTTGCCTGACGGATCGTGGATAGAATTATTCTCTCCGTTGCCTCAAGATTTAAACGAGACACTTAAGAAAGCGAATATCGTATATGATGATCAAAACATTTAGAGCCGCCCAACTCAAAGAAACCCCTGTGCTTAAGGCTGGATTCATCGTGCGCGTCCACCAGAAAATCAAGGACGTATCGCCGGACGGCAAGGAAAAGGAACGCGTCCAGATTTTTGAAGGCCAGGTCATCGGCACCAAGGGCGGCAAGGCCATGAACGGCACCGTGACCGTGCGCAAAGTCACTTCCGGCATCGGCATTGAGCGCATTTTTCCAATCCATTCCCCAAACATTGAAAAGATTGAAGTGGTCAAGGCCACCCCGGCCCGCAAAGGCAAAATCCTCTACACCCGCAAGGGTAAAGAGGCTAAAGTTAGGGAATAACAAAAAACCGCCATTCGGCGGTTTTTTTCTGGGTAAAAACAACAGGAGGAAACATGGATGAAAAACTCTGGTCATTCGCCGAGGCCTTATATTCAAGGGATTTGCAGATAGAATTGCGGCAAATCGACGAAGACTTCGGTACCCCAGGGACTCAGTATTTTGAATCCCAGGAATCCAGAAATGCAAAAGTATCCAAGATTTATCTCCAACTAGTTCTCCTGCTCATGCTTTTGGAGAGACTGGATACGTTACGACAAGGACCTGATGTCTAATCAGGTCCCGTTTATTTATATGAGTCTTAACACTTTTCAAACATTAAGCAAATATTTCAAAATCTTGCATAAGCCTATAAAAAAGAACGGCCTCCTATCTCTAGGAGGCCTCGGAACTCCTTTTTTCAATGTATTCTGGGCGCCGGCTGTTCCACCTAACCAGGGTGGTTTTATTTTGACTGACACTTTAAAGAATGGTAATATATGAATATGACACTAGAAGAAGTAAAAGAAAAAATAGTCCCAGTCTTACAAAAATCTGGCGTGGAATACGCTGGCGTGTTTGGCTCGGTCGCGCGTGGAGAAGCTAAACCTGACAGTGATGTGGATATTTTAGTTAAGTTTAAAGTTCAACCAACCTTTGCGTCTTATTTACAGCTTGACGACAGGTTAAAACAGGCGCTCAATCTAGATATTGATTTAGTAACTGTCGGGGGGGTTAATAAGTTTTTGCGTCCTTATATTGAGCGTGATTTGAAACTGATTTATGGACAAAGATAAAAGATACATCGAAGAGATTAAAGAATTTTGTAATAAAATTATTGGATTTATTTCTACTGCTCATTTTGAAGAGTTCGTTGAAGATGAAAAATTGCATTTGGCTGTCGTTAAACTGATTGAGAATATCGGTGAGGCGTCCAAGCGGATTTCGCAGGAAACGAAGACTAATCATCCGAAAGTTGATTGGAAAAAAGCCATGGCCATGCGAGATAGACTTGTCCATGACTATATGGATGTGGATTTGGCGATAGTATTTGATGTCGCAACAAATGAAGTCCCAGCATTATTGAAAAATTTACAAGCTTAATTCCAGATTAAAAAAATCGTCCAAAGTTGGGCGATTTTTTGTCTAGATATTTTTTATAGCAGTTTTATCACATTCCACCAAGCGGCGATATAGTCAGGTCGTTTGTTTTGATATTTCAGGTAGTAGGCGTGTTCCCACACGTCCAATCCCAGCAGTGGTTGATAGAGGTTATCCATAATTGGCGCGTCCTGTAGTTTAAAGTTTTGGATTACCAGTTTGGAATTTTTAGTATCGCGGACCAGCCAAGTCCAGCCCGAGCCGAACAGTTTGGTGGCCGAATCATTGAATTGCTTTTTGAATTCATCAACAGAGCCGAACACAGACACAAGTTCCTTGCCCAGCAGCTCGTCTTTTTTATTGGCTGGGTCCATATACTTCCAGAACAGGGAGTGGTTGTAATGCCCGCCGCCATGATTTCTGATGGCCGTGCGGTCAGCTTCTTCGACTTTTAGGTTGGAGAGGTCCAGCAATAATTCTTCAACTGGCCGCCCCTGCAGCTGGGGGTATTTTTCCAAAGCGGCGTTTAGCTTATCGACATAGGCTTGGTGGTGCTTACTATGGTGAAGCTCCATGGTTTTGGTGTCGATATAAGGCTCGAGCGCATCGTAAGCGTAGGGCAGTTCGGGTAGGGTTTGTTTTCCGCCGGAGGCGGATCCGGTCGGATGACCGGACATGTGCGTTGATAACATATTGTTTATATTAGCTTCTTTTTAAAGGTACTATAATTATACGCTATTCTGCCTATTTTGTTACGATTGACACAGGACGGGTTTATGGTATAGTGAAGTTGGCCTTACAAGGCCCGCCTAGACTCGCTAGGCGAGGCTGGCCATTACATTGAATAAAGCATTAGTAAAACCGTTGATTGCATCTTCAAATTCATGAATTCCAGAGTTGTGTCCAATTTCATCCTCAAAATTTCAACCCTTTCTTTGAAAAGGGAATTTTCCGCGTTCTAATTTGATACAAAAACCTTAAGAATGAACAAGATGTAGCCAACGAAATTTGGAAAGGTTTTGTTATGGAAATTATCATAGGTCTGATTGCCCTGGCGGTTGGCGCGGCTGTTGGATATGCGGCCCGCAAATACCAGATTGCCGGCAAGGTTAACTCCGTCGAGGCCAGGGTCGCCCGGTCCATTGAAGAGGCAAAAACCAAAGAGAAGGAAATCCTGCTGGAGGCCAAGGGCAAGGCCATGGAAATCGTCGAGCAGGGCAAAAAAACCGAAGAGGACTTCCGGAGCCAAATAATCAAAGTTGAGGAACGGTTAACCCGTAAAGAGTCTGACTTGGAAAGGAAGCTTTCGGAAACCGATAAATTCAAGGAAGATTTGGCATCCAGGAAAACTGAAATCGAAAAAACGCAGGAACAACTCCGGGAGCTTAAGCAGCAACAGGCTGAGAAGCTTCAGAAAATCGCAGGGTTGACGACTGAGGAAGCCAAGCGTGTCCTTTTGGAAGCCACGGAAAAGAGCATCCGCGAAGAACTCGCTCTCCTAAGCCATAAGCTTTTGGGGTTGGCTCGCGAAGACGCGGACAAGAAAGCCCGGGAGATTGTGGCCCTGGCCATCCAGCGCTGCGCTTCGGAAGTGACCAGCGAACAGACCACTACCATCGTCAATTTGCCGAGCGATGAAATGAAGGGCCGCATCATCGGCAAGGAAGGCCGCAACATCAAGACATTCGAGCAGATGTTGGGCGTGGAAGTGATCGTGGACGACACTCCGGACGCGGTGGTCATCTCCGGGTTCAATTCGGTTCGCCGCCACATCGCGAAAATCGCCTTGGAGAAACTCGTCCAGGACGGCCGCATCCATCCGGCGAAAATCGAGGAAGCGACGGAGAAAGCCAAGAAGGAAGTGGCGGAAATGATGCGCGAAGCCGGCGAGGCGGCCGTGTACGAATTAGGCATCGCGAATTTCCCGCCAAAATTGGTGCAATTGGTCGGCCGTCTGAAGTTTCGCACCAGCTATGGGCAGAACGTCCTGAAGCATTCGGTCGAAATGGCCAAGCTGGCCGCATTAATCGCGGAAGAAGTCGGCGCCGATGTATCAACCGTCAAGCAGGGAGCCCTCCTTCATGATATCGGCAAGGCCCTTGACCAGGAAATGGAAGGCACCCATGTGGAAATCGGCAAACAGATTGCCAAGAAGTTCAATTTGCCAGACAAGATTGTCAACGCCATTGAAGCGCACCACGGCGACGTGGAATACACTTCTATCGAGGCGGCAATCGTGGATGCGGCGGATAATATTTCCGGTTCCCGCCCGGGCGCCCGCCGCGATACCTTTGAAAACTACATCCAACGCCTGGAAGAACTGGAAAACCTGGCCCACAGCTTTGAGGGCGTGGAAAAAGTTTATGCCATCCAGGGCGGCCGTGAAATCCGGGTGTTCATTACCCCGGGCAAAGTTGATGACTGGGGCGCGGCGAAGATGGCGCGCGAAATTGCCAATAAGATTGAACAGGATTTGAAGTACCCAGGGGAAATCCGGGTCATGGTCATCCGCGAAACGAGAGTAATTGAATACGCAAGGTAAAAATCCGAAGCACGAAATCCGAAATTCTAAACAATATCAAAATTCAAATGCTCAAATATCCAAACAATTTTGAATTTAGAACATTAATACATTTTGATTTGTTTCGGATTTCGATATTAGGATTTCGAATTTAGACTAATATGTTAAAAATCTTATTCTTCGGCGACATTACGGGAGAACCGGGGCGCAAAGCGTTAAAGCTTGTCCTCCCTGGTTTGATTGAGTCCGAAAAACCGGATTTGATTCTGGCCAACGTCGAAAACCTGGCCCACGGCAAGGGAGTGACAGTCAAAACTTTGGAAGAACTGATTCGGCTCGGCATCCACGGGTTTACCGGCGGCAACCATGTTTTTTCCAAGCGGGTATTTTCCGATGAGGCAATCATCAAATATTCGGATCGTTTGGTCCGCCCGGCCAATATTCCTGACACTTATGCGGGTTCCGCAAGCATCAAAATCGATACGGCCAAAGGAAAGGTTTTAGTCGGTAATTTCCTAGGCGGAGTGTTCATGGAAAAACAGTTTCATGACCCAATCACTCCGGTTTTTGGCATGATTGATTCCTGGCTTACGGTTAACAAGACCCCCGACGTGGCCGCGACCTTCATAGACTTTCATGCGGAAGCCACCAGCGAAAAAGTGGCCATGGGGCATTTCCTGGACGGCCAGGTTTCAGTCTTGGTCGGCACGCATACCCATATTCCCACGGCCGATGCCAAGGTCCTGCCGCAAGGGACGGCGTACATTACCGATGTCGGGATGTGCGGCGCCGCAGGTTCTGTGCTGGGAGTGAAGAAAGAACTCTCCATCGAGCGGTTCACTAGTGGTAACTGGGTTTCGTTCGATATGCCCGAGGATGCTTCCGAAGCCGAAGTGAGTTATGTTATCATTAACGTAGACGAAACTACCGGCAAATCCACGGATATCAAGGGAGTGCACAAAATAGTCGCTTTAAAATAAAAATTATGAATAATTTCCTGTTTGACCCCTCAGCAAAGTTCAATGACCCGGAAAAGATCCTGTTTGCCGCAGGTCTCTCGTCGGGACAGACTTTTGCGGATTACGGCGCGGGCAGCGGCTTTTATACTTTTGCTGCAGGCAAAATCGTGGGAGAGCAGGGCGCCGTGTTTGCGGTGGACATCCTCCAGACCGCCCTGGACCATATCGCGGCTGAGGCGCGCCTCAAGGGCCTGCGCAACATCAAAACTGTGCGCGCGGATTTGGAGGACACACAAGCGCTGAAGGCCATACCAGTTGGCTCGGTTGATGTGGTGCTGTTTTCCAATATCACCCACCAGATAAATAATAAATCCGTCCTGTTTACGGAAGCTTACCGGTCCCTTAAAACCGGCGGCAAGCTCCTGGTAATTGACTGGAACGAAACCCCGAGTCCAATCGGCCCGCCAGCCACCAGCCGGCTTTCGGCCCTGGAGGTGGGCAAGCTGGCTCTAGATAGCCACCTCAAAGCCGCGGGCGAACTTCCCTCGGATATTTACCATTATGGTTTGATGTTCATCAAATAACTTATGCTCAACCAATTCACTGATTATTATTTCTGGACTGCCGCCCCACCCCTCACCCTCACTGCCCCAGAGAAAGCATTGATGTGGCTGTTTACGACCATTGCCGCCCTGGGCCTTGCGGCTATAATTTTTTCTTATGTCAACTCTGACAAGGTTCGGGACATTGCTATCCGGAAATTCAAGAATCTCGCTCTCTTTACCGGCCTTTCCGGCCTGGTCTGGTTTGCCATCCGCTATGAAAACACGCCAATCTTTGGCAGCCGCTACTGGGCGGGCTTGATTCTGGTTGTGGGCTTAATCTGGCTCGGGTTCCTCCTTAAGTACCTGATTTTTGACTACAAAAAAACCAAGGTCGAGTATGAAAGGGAAATTTTGAAAAAGAAATATCTCCCGAGACAATAATATGGAAAATCTAGGCCAGATTGGAGAGGGAATCGCGGCTGAACATTATCGGAAGCTGGGTCTTCAGATAGTTACCCAAAATTACGTTTTTCGCAAAGGAAAACAGACTGGCGAATTAGATTTGATTTTTTTGAACTCCGCCAGTCGCGAACTGGTATTCGTGGAAGTGAAAACCCGGCGCAGCAAAACATTCGGCGAAGCGGTAGAATCGATTGACAGAAGCAAACAGCGCCGGTTAGTCAGAACGGCCAAGTTGTTTTTGCACCTGCATCCGGAGTATCAGGATTTTGATTACCAAATCGACGTGGCCATCGTGGATGTTGACAACCTGGCCCAACCTGTTATAATAATCCCGAACGCTATTGATGATACTGACTAAACGAGCATTAAGCTCGTTTCTTTTTTACTCCGGCTACGAATCTACGAATCAGTACGAAAATACGAAATACAATATTCGTACTTTCGTAAATGTTCGTAATTCGTAGAAAGAAATTATTAATGAGCTTTAAAAATCAATTTCTATGAATAATGAATTCGAGTCAGCCTTAAACCAGCTGGTGGAAGAAAAAGACATCAACAAGGAGGAAATCCTCAAAATGATTGAAGCGTCCTTGGCCGCGGCCTTCCGCAAGGACTATGGGGAAAAAGACCAGAACATCGTCGTGGAGCTCAACCCGGAAACCATGGGCACCAAAGTTTACGATGTGAAGCAGGTTGTCGAAGAAGTGGTAGACACGGTCAAGGAAATCGGTTTAAAGGAAGCGAAGAAAATCAAGAAGACCGCCAAAGTCGGGGATGAAATCCGGGTGGACATCACTCCCAAGACCGGCGCCACCTTCGGCCGCATCGCGGCCCAGACCGCCAAACAGGTAATTGTTCAGAAAATCCGCGAAGCGGAACGCGGCGTGCTGTTTACCGACTATAAATCCAAAGAACGGCAGCTTATTTCCGGCATGATTCAGCGCATTGAAGGTGAAGCCGTGCTGGTAGACTTAGGCAAAGCCACGGGCGTGCTGTTTCCGTCAGAACAAATCAAGGGCGAGAAATACAACATCGGTTCTCGGATTAAGGTTTTGATCCTGCATGTTGAACCCACAGCCAAGGGCCCGAAGATTACCCTGTCGCGTTCCCATCCGGATGTGGTCCGCCGGCTGTTTGAACTGGAAGTGCCGGAAATATTCAATGGCATTGTGGAAATCAAGGCCATTGCGCGGGAAGCTGGCAGCCGCACTAAAATTGGCGTCTGGTCATCCCAGGACGGGGTGGATCCGATTGGCGCGTGTGTGGGCCAAAGAGGCACCCGGGTCCAGATGGTCATGTCAGAGCTCAGCGGCGAGAAAATTGACATCATTTCCTGGGCTGAGGATCCGGTCAAATTCATTGCCAACTCCCTATCGCCGGCCAAAATCGTGAACGTGACTTTGAACGAAGACACGAAAGAAGCGAAGGTCGGTGTGCTGGAGGAGCAGCTCTCATTGGCAATCGGCAAAGCGGGACAAAATGTCCGGCTGGCCGCGCGCTTGACTGGCTGGAAGATTGACATTGCGGAAGAGAAAATTGCAGGCCAAGAATCCACTGAAGAAGTTAAGACCGAAAACGAGGCTCCGGCTGAAGATCCGGTGGTTACCCCAGAAGAAGCAAAGTAAATCTGAAATCCTAATATCGAAACTCTAAACAAATTCAAATGACCAAAATCATAAATTCAAAACAGTTTCAAACATTTGAATTTTGATATTGTTTCGAACTTCGATATCCGTACTTAGAATTTATCATACATCTATGAAAGAAATCACTATGCCATTAGTTCCTATGGTGGTTGAAAAATCCCAGATGGGGGAGCGGGCGTTCGACATCTACTCCCGGCTCCTGCGCGAGCGGATAATTTTCCTCGGCGAAGGCATTGATGATCATGTCGCCAACCTAGTAATTGCCCAGTTGTTGTTCCTGGAAGCGGAAGACCCGAAAAAAGAGATTAAGCTCTATATCAATTCCCCCGGCGGCTCAGTGACAGCCGCCATGGCCATCTATGACACCATGCAGTATGTCAAACCGGAAGTTATCACAGTATGTATTGGCCAAGCCGCCTCGGCGGCCGCGGTTCTGCTGTCCGCGGGAGCCATAGGCAAGCGTATGTCCTTGCCGAATGCGCGGGTAATGATTCACCAGGTCATGGGCGGCGTGGAGGGCCAGGCCCGCGACGTGGAAATCCAGGCCAAGGAGATGTTACGGATTAAAAATCAGGTTAATGAGATTTTAGTCAAACACACGGGCCAGACCGTTAAGAAAATTGAAAACGACACAGACCGGGATTTCTTCATGACCCCGGAAGAGGCCAAGGTCTACGGAATCATTGATAAAGTCATCACTTCCCTCTAAAAGGACCTGACAAAACCCCCTGATCCGCCAGCTGGCGGAGGGGTTTTTCTGTGGATGGTTTGGGGAGAAGAAGGGGTTGACAATAAGGGGGTATTCCCATATAATTCCGATACCGTTTAAAACCCAATAACAAACCGCCCGAAAGGTCGGATAAGGAGACCTAAAACAACTTCTAAATTGTTTTGAGTAAATTTTTCGCAGCCCCACTGTTTACGGGGCAAGAGAACACGAAAAAGCTCGTGTTTTTATATTCCGCCAAAAAGGCGGACAGGCGCAAAATTCCGGGTTTACGGCGAACCTTCCCAACTAAATGAGACCAATAAACTTTGCAAATAGTTTATTGGGAGTAAGTGCAATAACGTCAACTCCAGAAAGCAATTTCTGGAAGTTCTGCCATCCCAATGGCAGAGATACTTTGAAACTTTCCATAGGTTTTGCAAATGACCTTAACAAAAAATATTTGCGCCAGTTTAATCTGATTCACAGATTAAATTCAACACACAATTCCGGCAGAGAATGTCGTCCTCCTTCGCCGCAAGGCTTCGGCGGACAGGCAAGATAATCTTTCAACGGAATTTTATGAAGAGTTTGATCCTGGCTCAGGATGAACGCTGGCGGCGTGCCTAAGACATGCAAGTCGAGGGGGTTTAGACCCCCGGCGAACGGGTGAGTAACGCGTGGGAACTTTCGTTAAGTTTGGGATAACCTCTAGAAATGGAGGACAATACCAAATGTGGCCGCAAGGCTAAAGATTTATCGCTTAACGTGAGGCCCGCGTCCCATCAGCTAGTTGGTAAGGTAATGGCTTACCAAGGCTATGACGGGTAGGGGAACCGAGAGGTTGATCCCCCACACTGGGACTGCGACACGGCCCAGACTCCTACGGGAGGCAGCAGTTTGGAATTTTGGACAATGGGCGAAAGCCTGATCCAGCGACGCCGCGTGCACGATGAAGGCCTTCGGGTCGTAAAGTGCTTTTGATGGGGAAAAATTTTTGATTGTACCCATAGAATAAGAGGTTGCTAACTCTGTGCCAGCAGCAGCGGTAATACAGAGACCTCAAGCGTTATCCGGAATCATTGGGCGTAAAGCGTACCGATAGGTGGTTGAAATAGTCTTGGGTAAAAGCCAGAAGCTCAACTTCTGCGTTTGCTTAAGATACTTTTCGACTAGAGGGGCAAAGAGGTGATTGGAACGAATGGTGTAGTAGTGAAATGCGTTGATATCATTCGGAACACCGAAAGCGAAGGCAGATCACTGGGTGCCTCCTGACACTGCTAGGACGAGAGCGTGGGTAGCGAATGGGATCAATCTGGTCCCTTCTGACGGTGACGTCGGAATGAAAATTTGGCTATATGCTGGAATATCTGTGTATCTCAGACTACTTATTTGATATAATTATTGAGTAAGTGAAAATGTTTTGAGTGCAGACAATCAGCAGGAAACTATTTGAATAGGATCCTCAGAGACTATACGCCGAATATCTTAATGAACAAAACCACCGCAACATTACTTGGACTTATTTTTACCGACGGGTGTTTATCGCCGAAAGGTGTAAACAGCTGGCGGTTCTACTTTGCCAATAAGTCACAACGACTCGTTTCGATCTTTAAGGAGTCTATGATGCAAGTCTTTGCATTACCGGAAGATCGTGTCCGATTGGGCATGACTTCTGATGGACTCTATCGAGCGATTGTTGACTCAAAAGAAGCAGGCCAATTATTTACTGACAAGTTCGGAACATTCCGGACATTGAGGTATAAAAATGGCCAACTTCCAAAAACTAGGTTGCCGATTAAAGAGCTCATACGGCATGATGTCGTTAAGGAATTCTTGCAAGCGGCATTCAGTTGTGATGGCGGAGTAAGTTTGTATGTAGCGCACAGAAAGACAAAAAAGAATCAAGCCAGATGGCTGATTCGAGGAGTCTATCTTGCCTGCGCTCATCCAAAACTTCGCAAAGAATACATCACTCTCTTGAAGTCATTAGGTATTAAATCCAGTGACGCGGGAGATGGTAAGGTAAAAATAAGAGACAAGGAAAATATGAAAATGTTTTATCAAAAAGTCGGCTTCGTCGATGGTGTGCGTATTACTCACACATCAAGATTTTGGCCGAATATTGAAAAACAAAGGTTGTTGGAAAAAATGATAGAATCCTATCATAATCCAGCAGCAACATATTCGTTGCAACAGTTCGCATTAAGATAATGATATAGTCCGACCTCTATGGCGACATGGAGAGTTAGAGCAATTACTGGATGTTCTAACGTTCACGATTTAATTTAAATTGTGAAATAACAAGTATGTAGATACCCCAGTAGTCCACGCTGTAAACGATGAATATTAGGCATGCGCGAGTATCGACCCTCGTGCGAGCCGTAGCTAACGCGTTAAATATTCCGCCT
>Ga0209542_10011325_pt1 | contig 15834 bp, 17 predicted proteins | sample RifCSPhighO2_01_FD_184028 | JGI IMG/M metagenome (GOLD analysis project Ga0209542, IMG submission 184028) | Soil microbial communities from Rifle, Colorado - Rifle CSP2_plank highO2_0.1 (SPAdes) (version 2) | ecosystem: Environmental > Terrestrial > Deep subsurface > Rock core/Sediment ... | reverse complement strand
CTCCTTCCGATTCCTGCTCGCTGGTTAATTCCAGTGAAGAGCATGATAACCCAAAAGTTATTGGAATATGAAGACAACCAAGACAGTTCGTTCGTGGTGGACACAAGTCAGAGAAGAATTCAACAAGAGTCCAGTCGTTTACTGTTCTATTGCGGGAATTTTATTTCTGATTTGGGTGTTTGGTCCAATCGTTAACTGGTGGTTTGCAAATTACCGTCACCACTAGGCAATAATAAAATTGGAATTAAGGCGTCAGAGGTCAATCCCTCGACGCCTAGTTTTTTTCTAGAAATTTTTATGTCGCTAGAACGTAAACTTCCCATTTTTGTAAATGACTTTGGTTGAGCCGTCACGCATGTGAGCGGTTACTGTACGGGGTGTAGTTGAGATGATATCAGTGTGGACTGACGAATCATTATAGCCAAGCTCTTCCCAATCATGAGGAGACATTTCTCCTGGGTCGCCGATAAAACAGTCGTGATACGAACGACCAAGAGCCAAATGTGTGTTGCCATGCGGGCCACCGATGTTTTCATCAAACAGAGTTTCCGCCATAAATTTTGTGATACGCGAGAAGCGTTTATCTGTAAGTGAATATTCTCCAATTTTGTCTGCGTGTTTAGTCCGGATCATTTCCTTTAAGACATGTTCGTTTTTACGCGCTGTTGATTTCACCACGCGGCCGTTTTTAAACCACAACTGGATTCCTTCGATAAGGACACCGTATCGATAGAGCGGTTGGTTGAATCTGATCCATCCTTCCGTACCACGCCAGTCCGGCGAGGTAAACAATTCAAAAGAGGGAATATTTCTGCCGCTGCCGCCCATCCAACGACGTTTCTTCCCGAGGTGAATCCAGAGATCGGCATCAGACCCTGTTACATGCATTTTCTGGATCGGCAAAGAGTTGAGCTGCGCGCGCGTTTTCTCGAGTTTCTTATAGAGCTTTTTCCACTCGCCGATAGGGTCGTGCTTGTCGAGCATGCACGCTTTAATGATCTGATTCCAAAACGCACGCAAAGACAGACCTGCTTCTTTTGCTTCTGCTTTGGTGCCATAGAGCGCCAAAGTCCAGGTATATTTTCCTTTGTTCTCTTTCTCATTGCGCCAGTCCATATATGGCTTCCATGCGAGGCCACGCTGCATCATTTTCTTGGGCGCAATCCCTTCGAGCTCGTGCTTATCAACTTCGCTTAAAATGAAAATCGAATGGTCAACTTGTTCTACCAAACCACGTGCATATTTTTCAGGAAAAAACTTTAATTGATGTGGCTGTGCATATTCGTAAAAATCGCGATCGAACGGAAATCGGTCGCCTGAGTCCGGACGATAATCACCGATAACATGCCCACCAGCCTTAAGAATAGCTATTTTAAGTTCGCGATAAAGCGGTTTAGCAATTTCATAGGCAATAAGATGGACCACTTCGCCTTTTTTAATTCCTTTTCCACTGTTGAGCGCAAAATTCACTAACACGTCGGCGTAGCGTTCTAAAATTTTTTTTGGTGGTTTGTACATCCCGTACGAAATTATATTAAATTAATAAATTAACCCCTTTATATACGATACTTTGTTCAGTAAAATTTCGTACGGGATACATAAAGTTATTGTGCCAGAATCACTTGTGATAGTCAAAGACTTTCTTTCTTTACGTGATTTTTCTTTTGCACAAAGAAATGTTAACATATAAGGGTGGAAACCCAAAGTCGTCAGAGTTACAAAATAAAAACGGGAAGTTTTGAGGGTCCGTTCGGGCTACTTTTAGACTTGGTGGAGAAGCGGAAACTTTTTATTAATGATGTATCGCTAGCGACTGTTACGGAAGATTACCTGAATTATATGAATAAGTTAGGTGGCTCTCATTTGATGCCTCCTGCGGAGATTGCTAGTTTTGTTCTTGTGGCATCAACTCTTATCTTAATTAAATCCAAATCGCTTTTACCAAATTTAAATCTTACAACAGAAGAAGAAGGGGATATAAAAAGCTTAGAAGAGAGATTGCGCTTGTATGAACTATTTACCAGATTGGGAAGCAATATAAAAAATAATTTCGGTAAGAAAATAATATTTGCTCCGCTAGAGCGAAAAAATGATACTCTTGTGTTTTTGCCAGATGACCAAATTACCAAAGAGAGTATGATGAGTTTTGCTCAAAATGTCCTAGGGTCAATGCCTAAAAAAGTATTCTTGCAGGAAGTGGAAGTACAAAAAGTTATAAGTATTGAGGAGATGATTGGTAATTTAACACAAAGAATACAAGATTCTGTCAAAATGAGTTTTAAAGATTTTGCTGGAAAGGCGAAGACCCGTGAGGAAAAAGTTTTTGCAATTGTCGGGTTTCTAGCGATATTAGAACTTATCAGGAATGGAATACTGCATGCTGTTCAAGAAAGTGGTGGGGCAGATATTATTATTAGCAAACAGGGTCAAGATCAGAATGTTTTGTAAAAATTTTAAGAAACGTGTGGGTCCCCTGCCCTTATGACTCCGAGGGCGCAGTTTTGAAAATTTTTACAAAACATTCTGAGATATCAACAATGAATTTAGAATCAAAAATTGAAGCAATACTGTTTTGGAAAGGAGAGCCAATTTCACGAAAAAAACTTTCAGATATTTTGAAAGTGGAGGAGACTGAGATAAATAGTGGTCTAGAAAAACTCAAAGAGAATTTAAAAGATAGGGGAATAGTGTTGCTAGAAAAGGATAAGCCTGCCCGCCCTCACGATGATTCGGGAGCAGGCGGGGAAATTATGCTTGGTACAACGTCCGAATTATCTAAACTTTTTGAAAATTTACAAAAAGAAGAATTAAATAAAGAACTTTCAAAGGCCAGTCTAGAAACTTTATCTATTGTTCTTTATAAAAACGGAGTGAGCCGAGCCGAGATTGATTATATCAGGGGAGTAAACTCTAGTTTCACCTTGCGGGCGTTGTCAGTCCGCGGGCTTATAGAAAAAACATTAGATCCAAAAGATAACAGACGTTATATTTACAAACCAAGTTTTGAACTCATGTCTTATATGGGCATAAAATCAATACAGGATTTGCCGGATTATGCAGAAGTCAATAATTCTATAAATATTGCGGCAAAAATTTTAGAAGAAGAAAAAAGAGAAGAAAATTAAAATTAAATACACTCTGGATTTATACTAAGTACATAATTATTTATTAAATCTTGTTCGGCTACATATTCATCTCCTTCAAATCCTCTTATATCTTCATTTTTCATTAAATTCTTATATTCTTGTGTAAATTTTCGCGAGAGGGGTATATATGACCAATGCCATTTTTCTTCGTTGTAACCAGTTGGTCTTTCACTGCCTTTTAAATTATAAGTTTGGCAAAATCCAAATAAATAAGCATTTTTCTTAAGCCATTCATATTCTTTTTTACCTTTATCCTTTTTAAAATATGAAAGATTCGCGCCGTTAATATCTATATCTGTGCCCCAATGATGACGGGAAGTGCCTGGAACGGCGATATACTCCAATATTTTTTTGAACCTTTCTTGTTTATCAGGAATGCTTTTTAATAAATTTTTTCCATCCACGAGAGTGGTACCATTCCATTCTTTACCCCAAAGATCTTTTTGATAATAAAAATTTCTAGTTGCAGAAGCTATTTTTAAATCAACAGAGTCGAGATCGGCAGCATTTTTCATTTGTAAATATGCTTCGAAGGCCTCTTTTCTTAAGTATATTTTGTATTGGTTCATTTGTTCAATTGTATATTCAGACGGTATCAGAACAAAATCTTCTCTAAGAGCCGGATCAAATTTACCCATTAAATAAATTTTTTCCTGAAGTTCTTGTTCTAAACGCAGTTCATTCGCCTTTTTCTGCTCTAAATCTAATAGGGAAGAAGTGACTACTGGTATTAGAAAGATAATAAACACTAATGCCGGCAAGATACTTTTTAAAATATTTCTAATCATCTTTGTTATTATTGAACAATATCATACTGATGTATTTTAATCAAAAAAGTGCTATATTGTATGAATGTATTTGAATTTAATCAAAATTTTTCTGCCGACAGCAGTGGCCTTTTTTTTAGGTCTGTTGCTTACACCGATTGCTACGCATTTCTTCTATAAATACAAAATGTGGAAAAAATATTCTAGAAATGCTGGGGCAACCACGTTAGACTTCAGTAAAATTCATAACGAAAAAGATGAATTAAGAGTACCTAGAGTGGGCGGAATGATAATTTGGATTTCTGTATTAACCACTGTACTTATTTTCTATTTGATATCAATTTTGCTTCCGGGAGCAGATACTTCTGAAATTAACTTCTTAAGCCGAAACCAGACCTTGATACCTGTTTTTACACTTTTAATAGGTTCACTTCTAGGGCTTTGGGACGATTTTATTCAAATTTACGGTACTGGGAAATTTGCCCGCGATGACAAATCTTGGCGTGTATGGAAAGTTTTTATTATTGTGATTATGTCTCTCTTTATCGGTATCTGGTTTTTCTATAAATTAGATATGACCGCGCTCCATATTCCATTTTTTGGAGACATAAATTTTGGTATTTTAATTATTCCGTTTTTTATAATAGTTGCTTTAGCTACTTTTTCTGGGGGAGTAATTGACGGAATAGACGGGCTCTCTGGCGGAGTTCTGGCATCTATTTTTGCCGCATATTCTGCGATAGCTTATGCCAACAACCAAATGGACATAGCTTCCTTCTCGGCTGTTATTACTGGGGCAATATTGGCATTTCTGTGGTTTAATATTCCGCCAGCCAGATTTTACATGGGGGAGACAGGCATTATGGGGCTGACGATCACTTTAGCTACATTGGCATTTTTGACTGACTCTGTTTTTATTCTTCCCATTGTTGCATTGCCTTTGGTGGTCACATCTCTTTCCGTTATTTTACAAATAGCTTCAAAAAAATTAAGAGGTGGGAAAAGATTATTTCGGCTCGCACCCCTCCATCATCATTTTGAGGCAATTGGCTGGTCATCTCACAAGGTGACTATGCGTTTTTGGATTTTGTCTGTTGTCTTCGCAATTATTGGCATAATTTTAGCAGTTATTAGTAGGTGATGCACGACATAATTTTTCTAGATCAATCATGAAAGGAAAAAAAGTAGACAGATTTTTTTTAATAGTTGTTGGTCTCTTACTTATTATTGGCATTGCTATGTTTATTTCTGCATCTTTAGGGCTTTTAGCTAAAAATCCAAAAATTTTTTATTCCGTGCTTTTTAGCCAGCTAATCCTAGGGCTCGGTTTGGGACTTGCCGGCATGTATCTTTGTTTAAAAATAAATTACAAATTCTGGCGTAAATATTCTTTTTTTATTTTTTTGACCTCAATACTTTTAACTGCAGCTGTTTTTTTACCCCAATTTGGCTGGAGTCACGGAGGGGCGCAGAGATGGATACAGGTTGGGGGTTTTTCTTTCCAGCCGGTGGAACTTTTAAAGTTTGGATTCGTTATTTATTTTGCAGCATGGTTATCTTGGGTAAAAAACAAAGCCCAGGATTTTAAATTTGGTATTTTGCCATTTAGTATAATGCTTGCACTTATTGCTGTAATTTTACTTAAACAGCCTGATACCAAGAGTTTTATTTTAATTGCGGTAACTGGAATTTTAATGCTTTTTATTTCCGGTGTTCCTATGAAATATATTTTGGGTGTGGGGGCGGGAGGTGTACTTCTTCTAGGAACTCTTCTTATTTTTACACCTTATCTCCAAGAACGGGTAAAAACTTTTATTGATCCGTCAGTTGATCCACGAGGGTCTTCTTATCAAATTCAGCAATCATTAATTGCATTTGGTTCGGGTGGAATATTTGGACGAGGATTTGGTCAAAGTATTCAAAAGTTTAGTTATCTTCCAGAACCGCAAGGCGATTCTATTTTTGCTGTTTTGGGTGAGGAATTGGGTTTTGTCGGAGCTATGGGAACGATATTCCTTTATTTGCTTTTTGCTTTGCGTGGGTTTCGTATTGCTAATAATTCTCCAGATATTTTTAGTAGACTTTTGGTCTCTGGAATTGTTATACTGATTACAGTGCAGTCATTTATGCATATTGCTTCTATTACTGGAGTTTTTCCATTGACAGGAGTGCCGTTGCCTTTTATGAGTCATGGAGGTACTTCGCTTATGATATATCTTATGGCAATAGGTATTGTGCTTCAAGTATCAAAGTTTAATAAAAATTAATTATGAAAATAGTTTTTACAGGTGGGGGGACAGGGGGGCATTTTTATCCTATTATTGCTGTCACTCAAAGAGTCAATCAGATAATAGATCGTGAAAATATACTAGGAGCGAAGCTTTATTATGTTTCCAATAGTCCTTATGACAAGGAAATGCTCTTTGAAAATGGACTTTTATATGAAGAAGTTAAAACAGGCAAGATGCGTACCCATTTTTCCTTTAGAGATTTTTTTCTGAATTTTTTAGATATTTTTAAAACGATTCTCGGAATTATAAATGCCATTTATAAAATTTTTTCTATTTATCCAGATGTTGTTTTTGGTAAGGGTGGCTATTCTTCATTTCCGACAATTTTTGCAGCCAGAATTTTACGTATTCCCGTTGTGATTCACGAATCAGACTCTACTCCTGGCCGAGTAAATAAATGGGCTGGGCATTTCGCCAAAAAAATCGCTGTTTCTTTTATAGAGGCAGCTGAGTATTTTCCTAAAAAGAAAGTCGCTTGGACGGGCCAGCCAATAAGAACAGAAATAGAAAGTCCTGCTCCTAGAGCTGAAGCGCTTGAGTATTTTAAACTAGAAGGAAATGTACCAGTTATTTTAGTCTTAGGAGGTTCTCAGGGTGCAGAACTTATCAATAACACTGTTTTGGACGCGCTTCCAAGACTGGTAAATAATTACCAAATTATTCACCAAACTGGTGTTAGGAATTTTAAAATGGTTACCGGTAGAACTGAAGTTGTATTAATGGGTAATAAACACAAATTAAGATATTTATCTATGGCTTTCTTGAATCCTCTGGCTATGAAAATGGCTGCTGGTGTAGCAACTATTGTTATCTCTCGCGCGGGTTCAATGTTATTTGAAATAGCATCTTGGGGTGTGCCATCTATCTTGGTACCTATAACAAAGACAAACATGGATCATCAAAAAAAGAATGCTTTTAGTTACGCTCGAGCAGGAGCTTGCAGCGTCATTGAAGAGTATAATATGACAGCTAATATTTTAAGTTCAGAAATTGAAAGAATAACAGGGGATAAAACAATATACGATACTATGGCACAAAATGCCAAAGCTTTTAATAAACCTGATGGTGCAATGAAAATCGCTCAAGCTCTCGTAGATATAGCTTTGAGCCACGAGAAATAGATCTAATGGAGTTGTAATGTCAAGGTTGAACCTTGACATTATTGACATAAACGCTTTTTAGTTATATTATATAAGGGTAAAAAGCTCTTTTAAATATGAATTTACTACAGCAGAAAGTGCTTTAATTTTAAGACTTTTTCTGTTGTAGTAGATTTTAAATAAATAAAAACCCTTGACCTTAGTGTCAAAAAGAAAGAAAAAATCATGAAAACAATCGGAATTGCTGGAATGGGTAAAATTGGGTGGCGTCTTCAGAAACGGCTTGAAGCCATGGGTCACAAAGTGGTGTTTACTTTTCGAAGAAAAATGTTGCTGTCATTTGAGCAATTACTCGAAAAATACAAGCCTGACGCTGTATTCGTGGCAATCTCAACTCTCGATCAGGGTGAGGCAGAGCTAGCCCTGATTCTTGCATGTGCAAAAGCTGGGATTCCAGTAATCACATGTGCCAAAGGAGCTCTTGCATATCATGCAAAGGTTCTAAATCCCTTTATACCACTTATCGGCTACTCGGCAGCAGTAGGTGGTGGTACAGGGATACTTCAGATAATGAAGTGGCGCAGTGGAACTTGGGATTTTCAGCCGACACAAATCTTTACTTCAATCAATGGTAGCTTCAGTCTTCTCGGGGCAGTAGCGGAAGCAGAACGCTGTTCTGTGATCGAAGCTGCTGAGGCGGCGTCAGCAAAGACGATACACGACGGTTGTGCTGAACCAGGTGTCATTGACGGACCCAGCTTCCTTCGGGAAGAAGGAAATGATGTCAAAAGAAAAACTTGCATAGTTCCATGGGTAATCTCGGGTGGCGAGTTGTGTATAACCCCGAACAATCTCGAGGTGATCCAAGGACGCAAGCTGGACGAAATCCGTGAAGGTTGTCGTTTTGTTGTATCTTTCACCAACTACGAACCCCATGATGAACCCGAAGTTTTTGGAGAGGGTTTCAGAGCAGTAGTTGGTAAATGGCATCTCACCGGCGGGTGGCGACTAAAAGAAAAATTACCTGAAGGTGGTGTTTGGATTCCTCCAGGTGCTGGTAACGCCATTCATGTAACGGAAGGCGAACTCGGTAAAAGTGAAAAATATTCCTCTTCCGGTCCAGGTGCTGGAGCTGAACCGACCACAACGGCGATGATAAACGACTTACGTGCTTATCTTCCGTAATCATTACAAATAGATCACTGTAAGAGGCAGGATAACTTCTTGAACCCCACATTGGTACAAATGTGGGGTTCTCTAATTTATAATCAAATTTCAATATGCTAAAAAAGCAAAAAATGCTAAAATAAAAGAATGGAAAATAAAGTAGTAACTAGATTTGCACCAAGTCCGACGGGCTTTTTGCATTTGGGAAATTTTAGAACGGCTATTTTCGCTTACCTTTATGCCAAGAAACATAAAGGTTCTTTTGTGTTTAGAATTGAAGATACTGATAAAGCACGTTCCACAAAAGAATACGAAGAATATATAGTAGAGGGTTTAGAATGGCTTGATATTTCTTATGATAAGTTTTTCAGGCAATCAGAACATGTAGATAGACATAAATTTTATTTAGAAAAAATGATAAAAGGGGGGAATGCGTATATATCTAAGGAAGAAGCAAAAGACGGTAGTGGTGTTATCAAAGAACTTGTCAGATTCAAAAATCCAAACATCGATGTTACTTTTAAAGATGAAATAAAGGGAGAAGTGACAATGAACACCAAAGACTTAGGAGATTTTATAATTGCTAAAAATTTAAATGAACCCTTGTTTCATTTAGCTGTCGTTGTGGATGATTTTGAAGAGGGGATTACTCACGTGATACGAGGAGAAGACCATACCTCTAACACTGCGCGTCAAATTTTAATTGGAAGAGCCATAGGCGCAGGAACTCCGATATATGCCCATATGCCGCTTGTCTTAAGTTATGATAAATTGAAACTTTCAAAACGGAGGAACGCATTACCTTTGATGGAATATAAAAAATTAGGTTTTTTACCTGAAGCTATTTTGAATGGAGTGGCTTTTTTAGGATGGAATCCTGGAGGAGATAAGGAAATTTTTAATCGCCAAGAGTTGATCGAAGCTTTTGAATTAACACAAGTACAAAAAAGTCCGGCTATTCTTAATGAAAAAAAATTAGAATGGTTTAACAAAGAACATATGAAGTTGCTCCCAAAAGAAGAAATAGAAAAAAATATTTTGGCTTGGCTGCCTGACGGTATGAAAAATCCTAAATTAGTTCCTGTTATTTTTGAACGTATTTCAAAATGGGGTGATGTAAAAGATATGGCAGAAAGAGGGGAGTTAGACTTTTTCTTTAAGGCACCTGAAGTAGAAAAAACAAAACTTATATACAAAAATACCGCTCCAGAAAAAATTACTCAAAACTTAAAATTAGCTATAAAAGCTTTAGAGAATCTGGATGAAAATAATTTCACTGCAGAAAATATAAAAACTGCACTCATGATTATAGCTAATAAATTAGATAGTAGGGGAGAGATACTTCATCCTATACGTTTTGCATTATCAGGGCTAGATCAATCTCCAGACCCTTTTACCATAGCATCCATAATAGGAAAAAATGAAACAATATCGCGATTACAAAAAGCTATTTAGCACAATAGTTTTAATAATTTTTCTAATCACACCCCTTGGTTTTTCTCATGGAGAGACAGCCAAAGAGATAAGAGACAAGATAGACCAAAAAAGCGCCGACATTGCTAAATTAGAAGAACAACTAAAGATATATCAAAGCGAGCTTGACAGCTTAGGAAAACAGAAAAATTCTTTAAGTGTTTCCATTCAACAGCTGGATTTAACTAAAAAGAAATTAAATACTGATATTTCTGTAACTCAAAATAAGATTGATAAAACAAATCTAAAAATACAAGGATTGAGTTCTGATATCGGTGATAAAGAAGGTTCTATATTAAACAATAAAAATTCTATTGCTCTAGAACTTCGAAAAACCAATGAATTTGAAAGTGAAAATTTTCTTCAGACTATACTCTCTGAGAATGATTTCTCAGAAGTTTGGAATGATGTAGACAACATGGCGACTATTAGAGAGACGATTATAGAAAATATAGCAAGATTAAGAGAAACAAAAAGTGTACTCGAAGATACTAGGGCAGAAACTGTTGACGCAAAAAATGAACTTGTAGTTCTAAAGTCAGAACTTGCCGATCAACAAAAAATAGTTATACAAAATGTAAATGAAAAAAATAAATTATTAACACAGACAAAAAATAGCGAAACCAACTATCAAAAACTTGTACAAGAACAATTGATGAAAAAATTGGCTTTTGAGAAAGACCTGCGTGATTTTGAATCGGAGCTACAGTTTATTCTTGACCCTTCCAAACTTCCTAATGCCGGAGTGCTATCTTGGCCACTTGATAAAATTTTTGTTACTCAAGAGTTTGGAGCAAAAACCGGACCCCATAGAACATATGCAAGCGGTCATAGTGGTACGGATTTTCGAGCCAGAACTCCACTGCCAGTCAAATCTATGGCGGATGGTATGGTCAAAGGAATAGGGGATACGGATACTAGTTGTCAAGGTGTTTCCTTCGGTAAATGGATTTTTATTGAATACAATAACGGTCTCTCTAGTACTTATGGCCACCTTTCTCTAATCAAAGTTCAGGAAGGTCAAAAGGTAAAAAGAGAAGAGGTGGTGGGATATACCGGAGGTACTGGCAGAGCCACAGGACCGCACCTGCACGTCTCGCTTTACGTCTCAAGCGGTGTCAAGGTGTCAACTGTGCCTAGTATATCTTGTCTTGGAAAGATTCTTAAACAACCCATTGCTGCTATAAATGCTTATCTTGACCCAATGTATTATTTGCCTCCTTATATTCCTTCTCCTTAAGTTGTGATTAAAGCAATGTATGGTAAAATATAAGTATTATGATGAATAAAAAAGGTGGCTTTGTAAAATTAATTATTTTAGTTATTATTGTTCTTCTTTTGATGAAGTATTTTGGCGTTACGATATCAGGAATTTTATCTTATTTTAATCTGACGTGGAATGAAATAATAAGTTGGCTTATAAAAGCTTGGGAATGGTTCAAAGATCTATTTAATAGTGTGAAATAGTTATTGGCTATGTACCAACATATATTGTGCGACACGGGTATAAATTATCTACACGAGCTGGAAAGCGTATACCCTGCCCGCTCTGCGTCCTCTTTTGTCGCAAAGTAAACCCTATTCTCTTGTTTGATAGTTTTTCCTCCCGAACATCCTATTGAATAATATTTTTCCCCCCTATTTGAGGCGAAAAAAGTTTTACTGTTGGAATTTGAAATTATTGAAGAAACTCCAGTGTTTGCTTGTAAGGCATTTTCAGACAAAATAACACTTTGGTTTGGATACTCTATTTTTACGCCTGATGAGCTATTTTCCTTGGATAATCTACCCAATTCAAATGAGCTTAGACCTACTAGTATAACGATAATAACTATCAAAATATTCTTCCCTTTCTCACTTTGCACAAATTCCTTGATTTTTTCCATAAAATTGTTTATACTGTATCACACATATGGCACATAGAAAAGCCGGTGGAACGGCAAAAAATTTAAGAGACTCAAATCCACAATACCTCGGTATTAAGCTCGCTGACGGGCAAAAGGCCAAGTCTGGCGGTATTATCGTCCGTCAGCGTGGTACGGTCATCATGGCTGGAAATAACGTTGGTCTAGGCAAAGATCATACCCTTTTCGCCCTCAAAGATGGTACAGTCAAATTTGGCTCAAGACGCAAAACCTCCTTTAATGGTCAGACTTCCGTAAAAAAAGTAGTGAATGTAAATTAAATTTATTCTAGTTAAATAATTGTGTTGCAGGTAGCAGCTTTTCTGGCGCACCGATTACTTTGTGCATTCTCAATAACCCATAATCCACCTGAATATCAATTTCGGGATACTTTTCTTTTATAGCAGTTTCCCATTTTTCTACTTTAATTTCTGTTACAGTTTTATTAGGATCGATTGTTCTCCAAGGTTCAAACTGAATAAACATGAGACCATTTTCGTTTAGTATGCTGTACCAATTTCTAATAATACGATCCAAGATAGCTGGATGCCTATAAATAGAACTAAGAGGTCCATACAATCTGGATATAATTAAGTCAATTTTAATCGCGCCTAACTTTTTTGTAACTTCCATTAGCAATTTATTATCTTGCAGGTCTAGTATATCTCCTTCCACTATCGTATGATTGTTTTCTTCATCATCTTTTTGTTCACTTTGACTACGAATATCTTTTAAACAAACACCCACTGTTTTTCTAAAAAAATTCTTTGTAAATCCTCTAAAAAGGTTAGATCCAGGTCCGCCAAACTCAACAGCGGTTAAATCTTGTTTTTTTTCTTTAGACAACGTTTGCTCTATGTATATTTGAAAAATTTTTGGATTTTTTAGAAAACCAAATTCATCTCTTTTCTTTTCTTCTTTTAGAATTTCTGGTAAGACTATAGCAAATTGATCTCCAAATTCTTCTAGCGGTGAATCGTAAACTCCTCTTTCTTTCCATTCTTTCTCTTTTGTTTCATATCCTCCCTCATCTTTTCTTGCAAGTTTTTTATTATGCTCTATAGCTTTTTTTATTTCTCTAATATTTATTCTTTCCTTCATGTTTTTTGATTTAAACTTTCTCTACGATAAGCTTAAACGAGGACTTTTTACCCCTGATGGAGATTTGGATTTCATGCTCCCCTGCTTCTTTGATTGGCTTTTCTAAAACAATGAATTCTTCGCCGATGTCGGCACGCTGTTGTTCTTTCATAGCTTCTACAATTTCTTTGGTGTGAATTTTAGAAAATAGATGTCCTTTTTCATCAACTTTTGCTTTAATCGTGATAGTTTTACCCTTTATTTCTTCTAAATTTTTTAGCAGCAAACTCTCTTGCACTTCCCTTTCAATAGCGATTTCTTTCTTCATCGTTTCAAGATTTGCCATGGCCGCTGTCGTGGCTGTCACAGCTAATTTCCTAGGTAACAAGAAATTCACGGCATAGCCGTCGCTTATTTCCTTTACATCATATTTCTTTCCTACTCTTGGTACGTCATGTAAAAAAATTACTTTCATTTTTTATTTCCAATTATTCAATATATTTACAGCTTTTTCTAATTGTGGATCCCCGCCTGCATCGGAAGATGCAGTATTGCTAGTAGATTTTTTATCTACAACATAATCAGGTGTTAGACCCTTTTCAGTAATCAAATTTCCATTTGGTGTGAGCCATTTAGCCACGGTAATTTTTAAAAGAGTATCTGGAGTAACTTTTATTGCCTCCTGTACAGAACCTTTGCCGAAACTTTGAGTGCCGACGAGTTTAGCGCGTCCGTGGTCTTGCAAGGCACCTGCCACAATCTCAGATGCAGAGGCAGACCCGCCATCTATTAAAATCACAAATTTTAATTTGTCGTTTAGTATGTTGATACCTTTAAAGGTTACGCTGTAACCCTTACTTCTAAATATCTCTGATTTTTTATTATTACCATAGTCTTCAGTTACAACGATTTTACCCTCTGGTAAAAACCAGCTTGATACACTTACAGCCGAATTTAAATACCCACCCGGATTCCCTCGTAAGTCCAAGATCAGTTTATCTGTTTTAGCCAAAGCAAAACTTTTAATCGCATCACGGAAAAGCCCACTAGAGTTAGCTGAAAAGCTGTATAGTTTTATAACAAAAATACCGTCTGGCCGGAGTTCTGTATCAAGAGTCGGTATGTTGATAGTGTCTCGCACTATCTTTATCTCCTTTGGTTCTTTTTCCCCTTCACGAAAAATTGTGAGAGTGATTGTTGTGCCTTTTTCACCTCGTATTAATTTAATTGCGTTTTCAATACTCAAGTCAGCAGCTATTTTATCATCAATCTTGAGAATTTTATCACCAGACTTAATATTTGCTCTATAAGCGGGGGTATCTTTTAGTGGAGCGATAACCGTCAGTATTTTATCTTTTATGCCAACTTCCATACCAACCCCGGAGAAGTTGCCAGCTATTTCTTCTTCAAAAGTTTTTGCTTCTTCGGGATTAAAAAATACACTATATGGGTCTTCCAGTGACCCTATAAGACCGGAAATAGCTCCATAAATCCTATTTTGGTCGGTTATTTTATCAGCTTTTGGATATTTTTCATTGATAGTATTCCAAACTTCCCAAAAAGGAGAAAAGTCTGCTTGTGTTGTTACCCCTGTTTCTTTATTGGCAAGTAGTATTTTATCTATCGCGGGTATGTTATTAGCCCCCACTTGAATGCCTATAAAAAAAGCACCAAAAACAATCAAGACAATTATCACATTTTTTGTACTTCTTGAAAAATTTTGCATATTTAAAAAAGTTTTTATTGGGTTATTTCTTTTTCACCTTGAAACTCATTTTCGGAAAAATTCTCAAAAGTTTTTTCTTTTTTTGTTTCCCCTTTTTTGAATTCTCTGTACAACATATAACTAAAAAACATAAGGACAAGTCCAGAAATAGTTGTCAATATATCTTTCCAAGAATATGGAAAACCTAAATACGGCAATACTGCCACCCAAATGCCCAAAACCAAAAATATATACGCTTTACGCATAGGTTCATTATATCAATAATTGAAGATTAATGCAAAATTTACCTTATATTGTATGTTGTAATAACGCTCGCTGAAAGACCTTCTGTTGGTACCTTTGTATCTAAATGTAATACCTTGATGTTGACAAACAACAAGAGGAAAATAACGGCCACAAGAGCCGCACCTCGCGCAATGATAAGCGGATGTGTCATTTTGTTTCTGATTAAGACAACCAAAGACAGTGCTAAAACTATTAAAAGAAGAATTCCTCCATATATGTAAGTCACATATTCACGTGGAGAAGCAAGAATTTTTTGAATAAAAGATTTTATTTGGTATTGCGGTGCTACATTTTTTACCAAAGTTGGAGATGTCTCTTCACCCAAGATTTGTACCGCTACTGGAGCTACAGTAACTACTGTCGGAGGTGTGACCACTGGGGTAGTTTCAGCTGGAGGTCTAATAGGTTCTCCCGCAGGTTGGGGCGCTGTTACAGGTATCTTAGGTTTGATTTCTGTAGTTAGTACAGCTACTTCTCCCGCGCTTTCCGGAATAAATGATTTTATCGGCGTGCCGAACAATTGCGCCACAAAGACAGTGCTCTTTCCTTCATATGTGCCATTCGCGACACCAATGCCTATTTCTTTATAGTTTTCTTTTACTATATTTGCGCGATGGGTCGGAGAATTCATCCAAGCTCTTGCCACGTCATCTGACTCAAAGAAATTAACCGCTAAATTCTCCCCTGCCGAGCTGTAACTGTAACCAACTTGATTAAACCAGTACCACGGAGTCTTTCCATTCGGACTTGTATGAGCAAAATATCCATGAGTAGCCATATCTTCTGCTTTTAATTGCGCCGCTTGTGTTAATAAATCATTTTGAACAAGAGGACCGACGTTGTTCTCTGCTCGCTCTTCATTAGTGAGCGTCGTCAGCACTCCTGGAAGTACAGC
>Ga0209542_10011324_pt1 | contig 15834 bp, 17 predicted proteins | sample RifCSPhighO2_01_FD_184028 | JGI IMG/M metagenome (GOLD analysis project Ga0209542, IMG submission 184028) | Soil microbial communities from Rifle, Colorado - Rifle CSP2_plank highO2_0.1 (SPAdes) (version 2) | ecosystem: Environmental > Terrestrial > Deep subsurface > Rock core/Sediment ... | reverse complement strand
ATTGATTTAGAGCTTCACAACATACTTTTCTGTCGGAGATAAAAAACAGAGCCGAGAGATTTAGTCACAGTACCTTTTTCAAAATTTTAATTCCTCTTGCGATATTTATATTATTAGTAATTGTTTCATAGTATTTATATTCCCCGCTGCGGCGGGGAAACTTTGCACAAATGATTATTTTAGAATTTTTGCTCACTTGTTTTTTACTGGCAGTTTGATAATATTGTAATTGATCTCAACTACTCGATTGCTTTTTTTAATGGGCATCTTGGACAACGAGAGCAATCGAGTTGAGATCACCAGGGTGCCCTTTAAAGTGGAAATGGTGAAGTTGGAGTAAATCCAACTTCACACCTTATCCCACTTAGCTTAGTTATTTTTACTTTTAAGATTATGGAACAAACTGCCAGTAATATTAATACGCAAAAATTCTTTTTATATGCTCGCAAGTCTACAGATGTGGAGGATAAGCAAATTAGATCTATTCCTGATCAAATATTAGAGCTTCGGGAGTTTGCTAAGCGTGAAGGTCTATATATCTCTGAAGAACTTATTGAGAAACAATCTGCCAAGATTCCTGGCAGGCCTGTTTTCAATTCTATGATTGAGAGAATTGAAAAAGGTGAGGCTTGTGGAATCTTGTCATGGCATCCGGATAGACTTGCTCGCAATAGTATTGATGGAGGTAAAATAATTTACCTGGTTGATACAGGTAAGATAAAACTTCTTAAATTTCCCCAATTCTGGTTTGATCCCACACCACAAGGTAAATTTATGCTGACAATTGCCTTTGGGCAAAGTAAATACTTCGTTGACAATCTTTCAGAAAATACTAAAAGAGGACTTCGCCAAAAAGCTCTAAGGGGTGAGTTTCCCAGTTGGGCTCCGGTTGGTTATCTTAATGTTATCCGTAATAGAAGAAAGATTATTATAGTTGATAAAAAGAAAGCACCTATTATCATTAAGGCTTTAGAGATGTTTGCCACTGGAAACTATAGAATTATGGATATTGGTAGCTTTTTGGCTAAAAATGGCATTACCACCAGAAGAACTAAAAAGGGTGAAGGAGGTAAACCAATTCCTTCTGACCAGATAACTTATCAAATCTTAACTAACCCTTTTTACTATGGCCATTTTAGATTTAAAGGCGAGATCCACGAAGGAATACACTCGCCAATCATTACAAAGAAACTGTGGGATCAGGTGCAGAAAGTTGTTAAAAGAAGAGGTAAGGTAATTACTAAGGAACGGGTACATAAACCCTACATGGGACTTTTTCGCTGTGGTGAATGTGGCTATATGATTACGGCTGAGATGAAAAAAGGCTTCACCTATTATAGATGTACGAAAAAGTCCAAAACCCACAAATGTACCCAACTTTTTACCAGAGAGGAAGAAGTAGATAAACAACTTTCTGATAATTTATTAACAGTTTCTTTGAGACAGGATTGGGCAGATAAAATGCTGGATAAATTATCTGTAGAAGAAAAAGATGTAACCCAATCCTGTCTAGTGTTTGTTCAAAGTAAAAAAGATGAAATTAAGCTTATCAATGATAAGCTCCAGCGTCTTTTAGATTCCTACTTAGATGAAGTAATTGATAGGGATTCCTACCTTACAAAAAAGTCAGAACTTCTATCTTTAAAAAAGACACTGGAAGAACAAATCATCAATTTTGAACAAACCCAAAATGCTTGGCTCGAACCAATGAAACAATGGATTATGGAAGCTACTAACGTAGCTAATATCGCAAGAAGTGAAGACCTGGATGAGAAAAAGGTACTTGCTTTAAAAATCTTCGGCTCGAACAGCACACTAAAAGACAGAAAAGTATATTGTGAAGCTCTAAATCAATGGTCCGCCCTTCGGGCGGACCCGCCAACTCGGGACTTTGTGGCCAGGGAGAGAGTCGAACTCTCATGATCTTGCGATCAATAGATTTTGAGTCTATCATGTCTGCCATTCCATCACCTGGCCTCGTACTTGGCTCAGCTTGAATTATAACAGTATTTTAAGGTAAACTCACTTTTATGAAATCATCAGTCAGACTCCCGGTACATGTTAAGCCAGAAAGATATGAGATATTCCTGAAACCAGATTTGATTGGTTTTAGCTTTGAAGGAGAAGAGACAATTGAGTTGGTTTTATCCAAACCCACCAAGGAAATTACTCTTCATTCTGCTGAAATTGATATTAAGAGTGTGGAGTGGGTTAAGGTAAGTAAGGGAAGTATGGGAGGTAAGGTTAAATATAACAAAAAAGCAGAAACTGCCACTTTCACTTTCCCAAAGTTATTACCTAAAGGTAAGAGCCAATTAAAAATTATATTCAAAGGGATTTTGAATGACAAAATGCGGGGGTTTTATAGATCTAAATATGGTGAGAAACATTTAGCTACTACTCAATTTGAATCAACTGATGCCAGAAGAGCTTTTCCCAGCTTTGATGAGCCATCTCAAAAAGCTATCTTTGATGTAACTTTAATGGTTCCCGGTCATACTACTGCTATCTCAAATACTCTGGAATCAAGTGTTTTAGAACATGAATCTGGCTACAAAATAGTTAAATTTGCCCCAACCCCAAAGATGTCCACTTATCTTCTGGCTTTTATTGTTGGAGAGTTTGAATATATTGAAGCCCCACTTCGCCAAGGCTCCGCGGGGCAAGGCGTTATGGTTCGGGTGTTTACGACCCCAGGAAAGAAAGATCAAGCTAAATTTGCACTTGATGTGGCTGTGAAGTGCATGAAATTCTATGAGGAATATTTTGATATTAAATATCCGCTTCCTGTTTTAGACATGATAGCTATCCCTGATTTTGCAGCTGGAGCAATGGAAAATTGGGGAGCAGTAACTTATAGGGAATCAACACTTTTGATTGATGAAGAAAAAAGCTCCAGTGCAAATAAACAATGGGTGGCTATGGTTATAGCACACGAGTTAGCTCATCAGTGGTTTGGAAATCTAGTTACCATGGAGTGGTGGACACACCTTTGGTTAAATGAGGGTTTTGCCAGTTTTATTGAATATCTAGCTATAGATGAAATTTTCCCAGAATATGATATTTGGACTCAATTTACAGGTACGGAGCTAGCTGATGCATTTTCCTTAGATGCCCTTAAAAATACTCACCCAATTGAGGTAGAAGTGGGGGATCCAGCAGAAATTTCTGAGATTTTTGATAGGATTTCCTATTCCAAAGGAGCTTCAGTTCTAAGAATGCTTTGGAAATACCTAGGTGAAAAGGACTTCCGAGATGGATTAAGACATTACCTAAAAAGGCATGCTTATGGAAATGCCAGTACTGAAGATTTATGGAAGGCTTTGGAGGAAGTTTCTGGTAAGGATGTGGGAAAGATTATGGCTAATTGGACTTCTAAACCAGGTCATCCATTAGTTAGGGTACAGGGGACAGGCAACAGGCAACAGTTAATACAAGAAAGATTTTTTTCTTCACCTATTTCTAAGAAGCAGTCAAAAGACAATACAGTTTGGAGTATTCCACTTGATGGCCAGTTGATGGACAAGAAGTCTATGGACTGGAAAGGCTTTGGTAAGTTGAATGAGGGAGAGGTCTCACTTGTTAGAGTAGATTACCCACACCAAATTCTTAAAAGTATTGAGAAAGATGTAAAAGCTGGAAAATTAAGAGCAGCTGATAGGTTAGGTCTTATCAGAGATTCATTTGATTTAGCTCAATCCGGAAATTCTTCTACTACTTTGTCTTTGGAGCTAGCTCAAAGTTATATTGATGAGGAAGATTTCATAGTTTGGAGTGAACTTACAGGACAATTATCCAAAGTAGATAACTTAATAGCTTATGAGGATTTTTATCCTAAATTTCAGGAATATGGAAGGGGAATTTATTCTCCAATAGCTAAAAAAATGGGATGGGAAAAGAAAAAAGGAGAAAAGCACACAGATTCTCTTCTTAGGTCCATGGTTTTATATAAATTAGGCAGTTTTGGTGATATAGAGATTATAAAAAAGGCTCAAAGTGTGTTTGGAAAAAATATTGAACCTGATTTAAGAGGAGTTGTTTATAACCTAACAGCTGCCAATGGGTCTCAGAAGGAATGGAATGAATTGGTTGAGATGTATAAAGAAGAGGAAAATCAACAGGAGAAAGATAGATTAGGTAGGTCGCTTGGATTATTTAAACAAAAAACCATTCTTCAGAAATCCTTAGAATTTGCCATCAGTAAGGATGTTAGGTATCAAAATACTTTAGGAATTATAGCCTCAGTTTGGGGAAATGCTGAAGGTAGATATTTAGCCTGGGAGTTTGTTAAAAAGAACTGGAAACTCTTAAAAGAAAGGTATGCAGGAGGACACTATTTTACAAGGGTTTTTGGTCCAGCTTCTGAATTTACCAGAGTCTCAGATGCTAAAGATATAAAATCCTTTGTAAAGAAAAACCCAACTCCTGAGGCAGAAAGAACTATAGCTCAAGCTTTAGAAAGAATCTATGCAAATAGTGAGTGGTTAAAAAGAGACGCAGAAGGAATTAAGAGATTTCTGGGTAAGGTATAATTTAAAGATATGTACTACGAGAATGAGGCTGCAATTGAGAATCCCATAAGAGGATTAATTTCCAGAGTAGCTACAAATCAAATTATAGCTTTAGGTTATAAGGTTGAATTAGAAAAAATTAGAGTATTGTTAGAGAAACCTCTTGAAGATTTTACGTTTTCCGAAGGAGTCCCTCAGAATTTTATAGATGAATTGAGTCGGGGTATGCCAGAAGTGTCTCTTAGTTACATGAGAAGGATTTCCAATAGAGATCAGGCTAGAAAGTTAGTCAGTGCTGCTTTATTTGGAATACCGTTTTCGCAGGACGAAGATGCAATAGTCATTGCTGAATATGATTTTGAAGAGCCAAGTAATAGGACAATACAAACAGATTTTGATCCAAATAAAGATAGTAAACATATGGCTAGACCTGTTCCAAATACAGAAGGAACTGCAGTTTTGAAAGCAAAAGTATTAGAAGGATTTGAACAAAATAAAATGGATAATCCCTCTTTAGATATAAATGTAACCCCGGTTGGAACAGCCTTTCATGTTGAAATAATTAAAGCTGCTTAGTTTCTTTAAACAGGTTTTTTTACAACAATGTCATTTTTTGTAGCAGGATAGAATTCTCCATTGATTGCTCTAGCAACCATTTCAGGTGTGGCTTCAGTCCAGCGGGAGGCTGCTGCTAAAGCTGTTTGCCTTTTGTGGGGTATTTGCTCTGCCTCTTGGGGCGTATAAAGTTTTGCATTCTCTCCAACCCAGATATTACGGACAGAAGGAGTTTCTTCTATAAGTGAAAAATTAGTGTTATCTATAAAGGCTCTTACTCTTCTCCAAGTAACTTCATGTATGCCTAAATACAGCATACCATTTCTATATGACGGGGCATGAGCAACTATATCTGTGGCTTGGTCGAGCTGGAACTGAGGTCCGTCTAAAGAAGAATCTAAATTATCTAATAACACTATTCTTCTCTGACCCTTGCGAACATACATGAGTTTTCTATCCACCTCTGGTTGGAGTAGAGCTACTGGCATATATTGATACATGTTTAAAACTTCACTCATAAGAAAGAGATTATAGGATTAGAATAAATGAAAGTCAATTGGGCATGATTTATTTTATATTTAGCATAGCTTGCCTTTTTTTTACAAAAAACGTAAAATCCCTTTTATGGCAGGAAATGTAAATGAACTTAGAAATGGTGCTTTTTTTAAAGAAGGAAAAGAAATCTTCTTGGTTATTACCTATGAGCATAATAAAACAGGTAGGGGGTCTGGGACTATTAGGCTGAAGGTAAGGAATTTAAAAACAGGTGCTACTGTTGAGAAGTCTTTTATTACAGGAGCTAAGGTTGATGAGGCTAATGTAGATAAGAAAAAGGCCCAATACCTATACAGAGATGGGGATAGTTATTCTTTCATGGATCCAATATCTTTTGAACAGTTCACTGTTCCAGGTGCTATCTTAGGTGACCAGGTGAAGTTTTTAATTGAGGGGTTAGATCTAATCTTAATAGTATCTGATGAGGAAGTATTAGGGTTGGAGTTGCCTTTAAGTTTAACTTATACTGTGACTGAAACAGGTCCAGGAGAAAAAGGAAATACTGTTTCCAATGTTTTTAAAGAAGCCATTATGGATAATGGATTGAACGTTAAGGTGCCTATGTTTATGAAAGTTGGGGAAAAGATAAAAGTTGATACCAGATCTGGACAATATATAGAAAGAGTGAAATAATTAAGCTATGCAAGAGGCGTTAGAAAGAACATTTACAGCAGCAATAGATTCGCAGTCTTATAGGGTAAATGAAAATATAAGAATGGATCAATTAAGGCCACGAGCTCAAGAACTTTATGAAGCTGTACATGCTTTAGTTTTATCAAAAAATCAATTTTCTAATCAATTTGGTATATATAATACCATTCCTCCAATAGAAGTAACATTCAAGCACGCTTTCGCAGGTACTGATGGAGTGAATTACCTAGATGTACCAGTTAAGGTTCATTTTCAAAGAAGGAGTCAGCTTGCATTTCCAGAACAAGTAAAACCTGGGATTTCTATTATGGCAAGGTTTCCTGGGATGGAGGATGCATTTAGAGTATTTGCTTTTGCACAGGATGGAGATATGATGAATAACCGTGGGAAATTTGTAAACGAAGAAGAACTAATTGAGGCTACACGCATTTTATCTGATTTAGGTGCTAAAGTTCCGCAACCTTCTTCTTAAAAGTGTGATATATTAATTCCTATGTCTAAAAAAATAACTAAGGCACTTATACCTGCAGCTGGATTTGGAACAAGATTCCTTCCTCAAACTAAGGCCATGCCTAAGGAAATGCTGCCTATTGTAGACAAGCCTGTTATTCAATATGTGGTGGAAGAAATTGTAAATTCCGGAATAGAAAACATAATCATTGTTACCGGAGCTACGAAGCGGGCTATTGAAGATCATTTTGATGAACCTAATGAGGATCTAGTACAAAATCTTAAAAACGGTAATAAAGAAAAAGCTCTTGCGCAAATTGAACATATTTCCAGTATGGCTAATTTTATCTATGTAAGACAAAAAGGGCCCTATGGAAATGGAACTCCGGTTTTAGCTGGAGAATCTGTAATTGAGGATGAACCTTTTGCTGTTATTTGGGGAGATGAATTTATTTTATCTGAACCACCAAGGCTTAAGCAGATGATAGATGTTTATGAAAAATACGGAGGTATTGTTATTTCTGGAGTTAAGATTGAGAAAAAGGAAGATTTAAAAAGATATGGAATTGCAGAACTTGAACCAGTTGAGGGTAATGTTTTTAAAATTAAGAGGATTGTGGAAAAGCCAGATCCTGAAAATGCTCCTTCAGATATAGCAACTCATGGAGCTTATATTCTGCCACCAGAAATTTTTGGAGCTTTAAGAAAATTAGCTCCCAAAGATGGGGATGAGGTTTGGTTGGTTGATGCTATAAATATGCTTAAAGATGAAGGAGTACCTGTTTATACGGTAGTTATAGAAAACGGTAAATATTATGATACAGGAAATAAGTTAGAATATATGAAAACTGTTGTAGATTTAGCTAAAAAACATCCGGAAATTGGAGAAGAATTTACAAAATATTTAAAAGAATCATCTTCAGAGTAGTTTAACCTTAGGGAGCTTGACACCCACATGCTCGGCCTTTGCATTCGCTTAATCGCTCATCGGCTTACTGCGCGTGAGGGCGTCTTCGCTTCCTTTTTAATAAATTTGAAATAGGCATGATTTTAAAGTATAATCCCATAGTTATGACAGAATTTGTAGATAGAGCTAGCAGTGGATTAATAAATATAAGAGCAAGATCGATTAGCAACTTGGTAACTACATTTCAGAACGAAGCCCCCTTATTAGTAGAAGGAGTTAATTATGATGTAGAAGTGCCCTACTTACTTTTAGCTCAAACCTTTGAGCAAGGTTTATGGACTATAGCAGAGTCTCAAATGGGTCCTGAAATGGCTGGTCATATCATGAGAAATGGTAGAACTGGTGTACATCTTATGGCAGCTGTACTAGAAATAATTCCTCTTAAGCATCTGGAACAATACCCAGATGAAGATCCATTAGCCTCGGAGCTTGCAGGTATCGCCAGAAGATCTTTTCCTTATTTTCTAGGTAGAATTGCTGAGCAGGGAGTTGATGTGGCTGTTCCTATGGTCCAGAGCTATTTTGGAGCTGTTTATAATACGACCAAAAATGCTTATGAGTTTCCAACAAATCCCGGAATATTAAATAATTGGGATATAGTATTACCTGAAAGGTTGGATCAGTTCAATTTACTAGGTAAAAAAGGGAGAAGGAAATTAACGCCAAAACATTGGAAAAATACTCTTAACAGCGTGATTAAAGATATTATGAGAAGAGGCCAATTTGATGAAAGTGGTCATTGCCCAACATTAGATATTACAACAGAGGATGGAAAACATGTTTTACCAATAATATGGGAAGCTATGGTTAAAGAAGCCCAAGGGTGGCATTATGTTCATACAATTAGTAGAGCTAGGGAAAATCTTCCAACTACCAAAGCTACTAAAGAGGCAGCTGCTTTACATCAAGAACTAGTAGCTATAGAAGGCAAAAAAGCACTTATTTTATTATTAGGTATAGACCGTGATACAGGTAAATTTCCATCCCACTTACAAATTGTAGGAGATTTTTTACAAAACCATTCAGGGACTGAGGGTACTTTTGTTACTTCTAGCCCCACTCCTGAGGATATAATGCTTCTTTATAAAGCCTTTAAGGAAGCTGATTCAAAAGATAATCCTACACCTTTAGTTATAGTGGTGCAAGGTAAATTGAGATGGATGCTAGGAGATCCTTTTTTAGATAGTGTGCATTTTGCTAAAAAAATAGAAGAAATATCAAATGCAAATGGATGGAAAATGCCTTTTTTGATAGGGTCTAATTTATATGGTGGGGCTAGCTACAACGGAGAGCTTGCAGAAACATATCCAGAGCACTACCTAGGTGATGATGAATACTATTATGACGTTTTGGAAGCTATACAAAAGAAACTTAGTTTAATGGATGGGAAGAGTTCGGAAGGCTAAAATAAATCCTCCAACAGAAGCTACCTGAGTTATTATTCCCCAAGGCAGATTAGCTCTTCTGTTTGTATCATGCCCAAATTTATAAAAGTTAGAAAAAGGAAAGAAATTCCAGTTAAAAAGTAGATATGGCATCATCATTAAATCCCATGATTCAGAAACTAAAATACAAAGTAAAAGATATAAATGATCTGTTGTGTTTCCAAAAAGGAGAAAAGTAATAAAAACTCCAAAAAGTAAATCACCAGCTGATTGAAAAAAAAGCAAAGCCTTATTTTTCTTTTTCCAGCCCAAACCAAAATCCCAATGAGGGATCATATCTAAAATGGGGTGAGAAACAGCGCAGATTGTAATACCCAAAATTGGATTTTGAACAGTTGCCGCGGCGACTATTCCCCCTACCAAAGCGTGAGCTGTTGCTGTCATAATTAATAGATCCTTCGTCGTTCCACTCCTCAGGATGACAAATTGTGTTCGTTAAGTGTAACACAATTTGTCAATTTGATTCAAATCTTTATCTATGGTAGCCTATCAAGGTTATGTTTCCTGTACTTTTTACAATTGGAAAGATTTCTGTTTCAAGCTATGGATTGCTTTTAAGCTTAAGTTTCTTTTTCGGGCTTTTTTTAATTTGGAGGTTGGCTAGAGCATGGGATCTAAATGAAGAGAAAATTTTAGATTTGACCATACTTTCTTTTTTTGGAGGTCTGATAGGTGCAAGAATATATTTTGTTGCTCTACACTTTTCTCTTTTTAGCCAACATCCGTTATCCATAATTATTTTCAATAGAATTCCCGGTTTTTCATTCTGGGGAGCTTTACTCGGATCTGCTATAACTCTTTATTATTTTTCAAAAAAACAAAAAATCGATTTTTGGATGATTGCAGACATTGCTTCGGTTGGTTTTATTGGAGGACTTATCTTATCTAATTTAGGGTGTTTTTTAGGGGGCTGCAGTGTTGGAATAGCATCTAAATTATTTTTGGCAGTTAATATGGTTGGAGAAGTCGGCAAGAGATTTCCTGTACAGATTTTGGAAAGCTTTCTTTTTGCATTCGCTTTAAGAAGGCTTTGGTCGCATTCTACACATTTTCATGAGAGAGGAAGAATTTTAAGTTCAGCACTTATATATATTGGGGTAATAAAACTTTTAACCGAATCATTAAAAGCAAATCATAATGAAGGAGTTTATTTTTCAGGAGTCCTCATAATTTTAGGAATATACATCTTTTATAGGAATAGCAAAAGAAATCTGATTCAAGATTTACAAAACTTTGTAAAATATCTAACCAGTCTTTTTACTTCTGCTCAGACAAGAAAGCGGGCCTTGGCATTGATAATAAAATATTGCTATAATCAAAAAACGTCAATTTCTTGGGGATTAAGAAATTGGCAGGTTTCATTAAAGAAAAATTTAAGGAGGTTAAATGTTAGGTTTTCCTACAAAAACAATTAAATTTATCAAAGATAACCTTGTAAAACAACAAAAAGAAGTAGAAAAAGATTTAAAGGAAATTGAATCAGAGGATCCTGCAAAAGAAGCTATACCTGAAAGCTCTGAGCCTGGTACTGATTCTTATATTGCAGATACTCATACAAGAATAATGGCTTTAGGGGATACTCTTAAGAAGGCAAACCTAAATATTCAAAAAGCTCTTGCTAAAATAGGTAAGGGGACTTATGGTAAATGTGAAAAATGCGGTAAGCAGATTGAGGTAGGCAGACTTTTGGCCATGCCAACAGCAGAATATTGTCTTCAAGATTCCAAAAAAATTTCAAAATAATTCTTTTGCCTTAAATTTTTTCACTTTTGCCAGGGAAGCCTAGCGTTTGGATTACTCCAAAAATTCGCAAGAGATATTCCACATACAAAAGCACCTGCCAAAGTTGCTAATAAGTTCATTTCTGCTAAATTAGCATTCCATGGTGGGACTAACAATCCATTTCCGCTAGCCAGACCAAATAAAAATAAAGCGAATACTAAATTAACAAATGCCCAAACTATATTTAAAACAGGCGATGAGACCCGTTTAAATGGGGTCATATGAGTTTGTCCAGTAATACCCTTAAAAAGATGAGGAAGTGCATTCGCTCCAGCGAATCCCGCTAAAAAATACCATAGTAAATTCAAATTTTTTCACCTCCTCTCTTTATACTTAATCATGTTCATAACTAAATTAGAATGTCAAATAACCCCATAGTTTGACAGGTATTTTCCTATGAATTATAATTCCATTTATGGTTGAAGAAGCAGAACTATCCTCTATAAGCAGACAGGTATTATTAAGAGTTGATACAAGACTTAGGGTTGCTCAGGATACTCAAGATCCTGATCTATACCAAATGCCTATTCTAACTAAACTTAGAAATGATCAACCCCTTTTATTTGATTATGTTACATCAAGATCTAAAGCTGTGGTTAAGTATCGATCTCCAGAAGTTATGAATGGTTACACTATTGGAACAGCTTTGGGATATGACATTATGACTGGTCATATTAGCTCCCTTGAAAGAACTGTTGATATTACACCTTGGCATATGAGTGTTCATGACCCAATATGGGCTATAGCTGCTTTTGAGGTGGCTGCACAAGGAGATCCAGCCATAGGTGATCAAGTTCTTGACAGGCAGTGGTTTGCAATGACATGGGCGGATTACAATTTTGATAAAAAGGGAAATCTTGGATTCAGGAGACCAAATTTTGAACAACAAGAATTTGTTAATCAAGTGAATGAAGCTCCAACGCTTTTAGATTATTTAAGGCATCTTGATTCATTTTTCCAGGCTAATCCAGTAGTAGGAAGACAAGCTATTTTCACAGGCATTCTTGATCAGGTTATGATATATAGGCATGGACTGGAAGATGTAGATAGTCCAGATCAAAGGTATGAAGTTGGAACAGGTGGCACTAAGGAAATGCCTTCGTCACCAGTTGATATGGTTTTTCTACGCCAGCAAGCCTTAAAACTTTTTAATAGACAGTTATAACCGCTTCGCCAAAACCCCGGGCTTTCAGACCGGGGATGCAGGCGAAGTAAGGTTTCAAGATTCCGCGGCATGAAGAGACGAAGCGCTTGAAAGCTTAAAAATACAAGAAAACCGCGGACTCTCAGTCCGCGGAAGCTTATAACTTGTTTTGTGATAGTAATTATTCAATCTTAGAGTGCTATAATTTTTGTAGATGGAAAGATTGGAAGAGGACAGGCAATTTATAAAGCAAAGAAGGCTGATGGGGGGAGATGCTAAAATATTTGCCCCACATCCTGATTCGGCCGATGGTTTGGCCTCAATGATTGCAGCAGGAGGATTGGTGGTACTTCCTTGGTATCAGAAAGGAAGGAGTACTCTTTTTTTGGCAACATGTCATGATAATCCGGATTCTACAAAAATGGCTAATGTTGTTAAAGGTAGGGCTCCTACTCAAACTCTAGGAATAAGTTATATTCCTGAGCTTGTAAGACAGGTAGCAGATATAGATAACTCAAAACCTCTACAACTAGCGTCCCGAAGACTTAAAAGGGATCCTATAGATATTTTAAATGAATGTTACAAACATTCAGTAGGTTTAATGTTTAAGGTAGTAGGTGAGTTGCCTGAGGCTGTAACAATGGTTACGGAAAAAGGTAATACTGTGCTTTTAATGGGAGCTATACAGAATGAAGAAAATTATGATGCTTATAATGGGGTTTTAGGAAAGCTTTATAGAATATATGGTAAAGCTATAGCAGGTACTTCTCTTAATCCTACAACTAGAACAGTTTACGCACTTTCAGAACAAGAGGAAGCATTTAGAGAGTTTGGGTGTAAAGTAGACGGATTTGTTATGTATGATGAAATACCTTCTGAGCCTTTAGATATTCCTCCTGTTTCCTCTACATTGATAGATTTAAGTGGAGATTATCCAGTTATCGTAAGAGAAGGCAGTGTAAGTTCGCTCGATTTACAACATATTTTTTCTGATATTTAATTTAGTTTCTAGTATACTATTTCTATGACAACAGTACTGCCTGTTTTTCTACTGATTATTTTTATAGTCGTTGTAACTTTAGTGGTAGTTGTAACAAAAAATATTAGAGGTAAAATTTCTCAATTGTCATATCAAAATAGACTATTTAAAGCCTTGAGAGAGCTGGATATAGTAGCGTTTTCTACAACAAATATTGAACTACTTACTCAAGCAATTGTTGATGTAGTACACAACCAACTTGGGTATACAGTTGCAGTTATTGCATTTCCTGATTACGAAAAAAGGATAATAAAAAGGATGGCTATATCACGAAGCAAAGAGACTGAAGAGGCTTTTAAAAATCTCATTTCAGTAAAATTTAGCGATCAAATACTGTCGTTTGCAGAAGATAGAAATTTACTTAATAAAGTTTTAGTACAAAGAAAAAGTTTTTATACTACTAATTTATTTGATGTGCAGGTTGGGGTTTTACCGGAAGAAATATCTAAAAAAATCCAACAATTTTTCAATATGAAGGGTATTTTTGTTTACCCATTAGTTAGCAGAGACAAAGTTATAGGTATTTTGGAATATACCTCAATAAAAAAAAGAGAAGACCTATCACCGTTTGAATTTACTATTATGCAGGAATTTGTATCTGAAGCAGGTAGAGCCTTAGAAAATGCCTTGCTCTATCAGGACTTAAAATATACAAGCAGAAAATTGGAAGTGGCCAATATTAAGCTTAAAGAGTTAGATCATCTTAAAGATGATTTTGTATCTATTGCTTCCCATGAACTTAGAACTCCGATGACAGCTATCAGATCATATGCCTGGATGGCTTTGCACAAAAGTGATGCTCCTCTTTCAGATAAACTACAAAGATATCTGGTAAGAGTTTTAATCTCAACCGAAAGGTTAATAAATTTGGTTAATGACATGTTGAATATCAGTAGAATTGAATCCGGAAAAATAGAGATTAATCTATCTCCAATTGATCCCATCTCGCTAATTAGGGATATTATTGATGAGGTTTATTATAGTAAATCTACAGAGAAGAAGTTTCAGTTTGTTGTTTTGGAAAAACCAACTCCTAAAATTTTTGCTGATCCGGATAAATTACGCCAGGCGCTTTTGAATTTGGTAGGTAACTCTATAAAATTTACTCCGGTTGATGGAAAAATTATTTTTGACTTTTTTTCTGATGGGAAGATTGTAGATATTTCTGTGAAAGATACAGGAACAGGTATACCAAAAGAAGATTTAGGGAAGTTGTTTCATAAATTTTCAAGATTAGATAGCTCCTATGCAGCAGTTTCAACTTCAGGAGGGACTGGTTTAGGACTATATATATCTAAAAATTTAATAGAATTAATGCATGGAAAGATTTGGGCATCTTCAGAAGGGGTTGGTAAAGGTACGACTATGACGATTTCTTTGCCTGTGGCTTCACCAGATACTATAGCGCATCCAGAGAATTACATTGTTAAAGCAAAAGGTGAAGTTAAAGGTTTGGAGCCAGTAGCTATCTAGCCAATTTACAATTTACAGTTTACAATTTACAATGAATCTACATGGATAATAATGGTAAGAAGCTACTCATAGTAGAGGATGATCAATTTTTGCGAGAATTTTATCAAGAACTTTTACAGGGTGAGGGCTATATTGTGGACGTAGCAGGCGACGGTGAAATCGCATTTCAAAAAATAACTAATAATAAGTATGATCTGATTTTACTGGACATAATGCTACCAAAAAAAGATGGTCTGCAGATTTTAACAGAACTTAAAGCCGGTCAGAAAATGGGGGGTTTAAAAATTGTCGCTTTGACAAATTTAGGTCAGGATTCTGTTATAAAGGAGTGTTTTGATTTGGGCGTTGCAGGCTATATGATAAAATCAGCCCTAAATCCTGATCAGGTTCTTTCTGAGATCAAAACCTACCTTTCAGGAAGTTCCACTAGGTCTGCAAATGGATAAAATCTCAGTTATCTACCAGGATGATGATATCCTAGTGGTAGATAAGCCTTCCGGTTTAGTTGTAGATCGATCAGAAACTCAAACTACAGGTACTTTAGAGAATATTCTGGAGGATGAATTTAATATTAACATTTTAAGGTCTGGGATTGTGCATAGAATAGATAAAGAAACATCAGGTATATTATTAGTTGCTAAAAATACAGAATCTTTGGACAATCTACAGGCTCAATTTAAGGATAGGAAGACCAAAAAAGAATATCTGGCTTTGGTTCACGGATTACTAGAATCTCCTGGAAAAGTGGAAGGGGATATTGGTAGAAATCCAGGGAATAGAGAGAAGTTTATTGTCCTAGAAGATGGTGGGAAAGAAGCAATGACCGAGTATAGCCCTGACGGGAATTTCCAAATTTCAAATGACAAATTACAAATAATTTTTGAGGATTATAACAAGATACAGATGAGAAAGCTGGAGCAGCAAAATTATGGACAGTTCACTCTTTTGAAATGTTTTCCAAAAACTGGACGGACTCATCAAATTAGGGTACATTTAAAATACATAAATCATCCGATTGTTTCTGATGAAAAGTATGTAGGAAGAAAAATGTATAGGTTGGATAAAAGATTTTGTCCAAGACTTTTTCTTCATGCCAGGAAAATTGGTTTTTATCATCCAAAAAGCAAGGAATGGATGGAACTTGAAAGTCAGGTTCCGGAAGATTTGAAAAAAGTTTTAAATATTTTTCATGAATAATATTTTTGTACAACTGGCTATAATACTCGGTTTAGCTTCTACTCTGGGTTATGTAACGTTCAAGC
>Ga0209542_10011323_pt1 | contig 15834 bp, 15 predicted proteins | sample RifCSPhighO2_01_FD_184028 | JGI IMG/M metagenome (GOLD analysis project Ga0209542, IMG submission 184028) | Soil microbial communities from Rifle, Colorado - Rifle CSP2_plank highO2_0.1 (SPAdes) (version 2) | ecosystem: Environmental > Terrestrial > Deep subsurface > Rock core/Sediment ... | reverse complement strand
CGTATTTTTTCACTATTTCTTCGCCAATTTTTTGCCATTCCCAATTTAAGGTGGTTGTCACATTCAACCCTCCGCGCTCGACGACATCTTCTCCGTACCTTTCAACCAGATATTCCTTAACGTACATCACAAAGTGCGGCGCTTTTATTCCCTCATTTCTGGTTATAAACTGGCCCTTTTCATTTTCTGACTTATCCAAAACTTCTTCGTTGATGTAACCAAGCTCATACATTTTTTGCAGGACGATGTTTTTTCTCGTCTCTAGTTCGTCGCGGTGGCTTCCGAATGGAGATAGGCGCGTGGGAGCTTGAGGCAGGGCCGCAAGATAAGCGGATTCGGTGAGCGTCAGATTTTCTGCGGATTTTCCAAAATAATTTTGGCTTGCGGCTTCAATCCCGTAAGCGTTTGATCCGTAGGGAATTTCATTCAGATATAAAGACAAGATTTCGTCTTTTGAATATTTTGACTCCACTTTAAGAGCCAGCACCGCCTCTTTGATTTTTCTTGTGTAGGTTTTCTCGTCCGTCAAGAAGCTTTTTTTAACAAGCTGTTGCGTCACAGTTGACCCTCCCTGGCTTTTTTCGCCGGAAAGCATGTTAATGATAAAGGCGCGGACAATCGATCCAAGGCTTACGCCATAGTGCTTGTAGAAATTTTCATCTTCAATTGCGATGGTGGCGTTTTTAACATTTTGGGGGATTTTATTAAAGGGAATTACGGTTCGTCTTATATCGCCGTGTATATCGTAAAGAAGAATTTTCCCGGTCCGATCGTAGATTTTCGTGGATTCGATTATCTTGCGCGTCTGGAGGGAATTAAAATCCGGAATTTGAATTGCATAAAAAGCGCTGGCCACTGACGCAAGCAAAATAAAGGCTCCCAGAGAAACCAAAACCCCGTATCTTTTAAAAATTCTTTTCTTATTTTCTCGCTTCATAAAATGTCTTATGCGTCGAATTTTACCCAATTTAAACGTTATATGCTAGAGTTAGAATTATTTGACACGCATGAAAATCGCTGACGATAAAATAACATCACTCTTACTTGGCGGCGTTGAGAGCGCCACTTTAAAGGACAGTTTGGAGAAAAAAATCAAATCCGGAAAGCCGCTCCGCGTTAAATTCGGCATTGACCCCACGAGTCCGGATTTGCATCTCGGACACGCGGTTATTCTGAGAAAGTTAAGAGAATTTCAGGAGTTGGGTCATAAAATAATTTTTTTGATCGGCGATTTTACCGCGATGATCGGCGATCCGTCCGGAAGATCGGAGACAAGAAAGCCTCTTAGCGCGTATGATGTCAAGAAGAATATGAAAGATTATTCAAAAGAAGCCGGGAAAATAATTAATCTTAAAAAAACCGAAGTTTTTTATAATTCAAAATGGTATTCGCAAATGAAATTGGGGAAAGTTCTTGAGCTTTTGGGTATGGCGAGTCTGAACCAGATTTTAGAGCGTGAAGATTTTTCAAATCGCTACAAATCCGGACAGTCGATCGGGTTGAATGAGCTTCTTTATCCCATAATGCAGGCTTATGATTCGGTGATAGTGAAGGCTGATGTTGAATTGGGCGGGACTGATCAGACGTTTAATCTACTGACAGGCAGACGGCTTATGAGCCGCATGGGACTCGAGCCGCAGGATATTATCACAATGCCGCTTCTTGAAGGAACGGACGGCGATAGAAAAATGTCAAAAAGTTACGGCAATTACATCGCATTAAGCGACAGTCCTAACGAAATGTTTGGAAAGGCAATGTCGCTTCGAGACGGGCTCGTAAAAAAATATTTTTCTCTCACGACTGATTTGCGCGACGATGAAGTCGAAAATATTTTAAAATCCCCTCCCATTGACGCCAAAGAAAGGCTTGCTTTTGAAATCGTAAAAATATATCACGGAGCCAAGAAAGCCGAACTTGCCAAGAAATTTTTCAGAGAAACTTTTCGGGAAAAGAAACTTCCCGAGGATATTCCGGTTGTTAAATTTAGAAGCGGCGAGAAACTCGGAGACATTTTGATTTCAAAAAATATCGTCAGTTCGTCTTCCGAATTGCGCAGGCTGGTTAATAACGGGGCTGTTGAATTTGACCAGAAGCCTGTGGAGAGCCACGTTTTTCAGCCGCAAGGCGAAGGCGTTTTAAGAATAGGGAAGAAAAAATTTATTCGGCTCTCTCCGGTAAAATAACAAAAAGCCCCGGCGACCTGCCGGGGCTTTTTGTTTACTATTATTCTCCCTCCTCTTCTTCCTCTTCGTCTATTTCAATTTCATCAGGCGATACTGTGTCTATGTCCGGAACATCGCCGTCGTTCCAGTTGTCGTTGTCCGCAAATACGTCGAACTTTCCTTTATTCATGTTTGTGTGTTGATTTTAAAGCGACCTTTTCAAATCTCACTCCTTTGAAAATACACTTGATTAAAATATTTGCAATCCAAAGGTGTGAATAAAGACTAAGTGTCTTTTGGCAATAAATTATCTGATACTATACGCGCCGGAAAGGGCGATTGCAAGAGCATCCGATTCGTCGTCTAAAAATTTCTTTTGCGGCAAGTCTATCGACATTTTTACCATGCGCCAAACCGCGCTTTTGTCGGCTTTGCCGTATCCGCAAATCGCCATTTTAACTTCAAGAGGCGCGAATTCTTTTACCGGTATTTTATGCTTTGCCGCCGAGAGCATAACAACGCCCCTGACTCCGCCGATCGTGATTGCGGTTTTAGCATTTGAGGAAAAAAAGATCCGCTCAACGCAGAGGTGCTCCGGTTTGTACTTTTGGCAGAGTTCGTCGATAAATTCGGAAATTTCCAGAAGCCGCCCCTCTTCTTTTTTTGAGCTCAAGGTCTTTTTTACTCCGGAATCAAGTCTTTTGATTGCTTTGCCGTTTTTCTCAATAACACTCCAGCCGAGCCTTTCAATTCCGGGATCAATTCCTATAATTATCATGAAAGTTCCGCGTTTGAATAAACTTCCTGAATGTCGTCGTGATCTCCTAATATTTCGAGCAATGTTTCAAATTTTTTCGCGTCGTCTCCGGAAAGAGCAAGCGGAAATTTAGCAACCCATTCCGCTCCCTTTCTTTCAAATGCCCAGGCCGCCGATCCTTTTTCGCCCAACTTCGCGCCGTGCTCGGACAGAAGATGTTTTATTTCATTGGTTGTGCGGTTTGAATTGTCCGTGACCGCATGGATGATTATTGCCGTTCCGCCCGGCCCGTAAATTTCATATAGCACCTCCTTTAATTCTCCGGCGTCTTTTTCCGAAGCGCGCTTTACCGCGCGCTCAATATTATCCTTCGGCAAATTTTCTTTTTTGGCCTCTTCTATCGCGGCCGCAAGGCGAGAGTTTGAGGCGGGATCAGGGCCGCCTTCTTTTGCCGCGATCGTAAGCATTTTTGAAAGCCGCGAAAACAACTTCCCCCTTTTTGCATCAGTGGCGGCCTTCTTATGTTTAATTTGCGCCCACTTACTGTGTCCGGACATAGGTGTAACGAATTACGAATCTGTACGAATGTACGAATAAATTAATTGATAATTTATAAACTTTGCGGATTCCCGCCGATATTCTTTGCGTTTTTTAATATGACGTCGCGAGCAAGATGAGGATTCGGGACTTCTTTGATCGAGAAAGTCATCTCGCCCGCCGTAGAGAGGGTAATGTTCCCGTAATTTAGAAAAGTTGCCAGAAAGTTCGGCGCTTCAATGGTTACGTCCTGGACTTTTTCAATACGGAATTCCTGAACGGAGTGTTTGAAAATCCCCGTCTGCTCAACATTTAAAATTCTCCTGTTGGTTATAACCAGCGCGTCAAGATAATAATCCATCCACAGGCCGAATCCTATCAAGGCGACTATTAATAGCCATATTGACGAGAAGAATATAAAAAGCGAAGGCGTCGCGGTTATATTTAGAAAAAACAGAAAAAAAGGACCGGCGATAAACGGCAGGGATGCAAGAAAAAATGTTAATACGGCTTCACCTACTATAAAAATCCAGTGGTGATGCATTACAAGTTGAATTTTTTCATCGGGGTCTAGATTCAGCATTTTAATTAATATTATACCGTGAATTACGAAGCCCCTTCTCAAGCTCAATTTCATTCCAGGGAACGCGCGAAAAAGAAAGAATGGCTACAAAAGAAAGCGCGACCGCCAGAACTATAATCAAATTTGACATCCATTTTGCCGAACGGGAAAAGGCGTACGTATTTAAATGGAAAACCATGGCTCCCAGAAAAAGCCCGTAAATAATAAAGAAAATCATCAAGATTAGCCAGCCTATTTCCATGATTTTATCCTATCATCGGGTGTTTTTATTTGCTACACTGGACGCGAGTAAAAATATGATTTCAAGAGGAGGACTAGTTCATGAAAAACAAGCCAATAGAAGAAAGAGGAAGGATGCAGTTAGCAAGGCTGACTGAATTTTATCAAGTGGCGCTAGCTCACAAGCCTTTTAAAAGGCTGGGCACCGGAATTGAGATGCGCGTCTCTTTACATGTGGACCGCGAAAAACCAGAGGCGCATTTTACCTTTCGGGTTAAAGGAAGCGTGCGCCAGAACAGAATAAAATTTTGGGATGGAAGGGTGCGGCGACTCTGGAAGCGGATCAAGCCCTGGGAAAAGGAGTTTTTTAAGGAGATAGAGGTCAGTCCCCAAAAAAGATGGATACAAAATGGAACTAAGGGGCGGATTTACCAGCGCGTCATGTTCTTCGATTTCTCTGATTTTCCAAAAGACCTTTCGGCGCGGATAAAAAAACTTCAGGAGAAGCAAAAGGTTTGCCGGGCCCTCTACAGCTTAAAAACAGACCTGGAGATCATCCGGGAAGCTGGCTACGGCGTAGATTTTGCTAGTTTCTGGAAGAAGGGCGCAAAAAAAACGCGAAGCGAAGAACCAATCCTTAAATTGAGAAGTGCCAAGAAGCTAGGCCGAGAGAGCCAAAGACTGGCGGGACGTGTGGTTCGCGATCTTGGATTGCCCAACGCTACCCATGTTTTCAGCTTGTAGTCTTTCTCATTCGCGCTTGGGCGCGAACAACGGGGAAGTCCGGATTTACTGGGCTTCTCCGTTTTTATATTAAATTTGCCTGTCCGGCCGAAGGAATTTCTTTACCGATGTGTTCGTAAGCGTGTCTTGTCGCGACTCTGCCACGGGAGGTTCTTTCAATAAAACCAAGCTGCATAAGATAGGGCTCGTAAACTTCTTCAATAGTTTCTTTTTCTTCAGACGTAGCGGCGGCAAGTGTGGCCAGTCCCACCGGCCCTCCGCTAAATTTTTTGATAATCGCGTCAAGAATCATCCTGTCGGTCGCCTCAAGGCCTCTTCGGTCTATTTCCATAAGATCAAGTGCCTTTACGGCAAGATCCGCGGTCAGGCTTCCGGAACGCTCCACTTGCGCAAAATCTCGAGCGCGTTTTAAAAGGCGGTTCGCGACTCTGGGGGTAAAGCGAGAGCGTTTAGCGATTTCCAAGATCGCTTCATTATCAATAGAGATGCCTAAAATTTTTGCCGAGCGCATGATTATTTTTCCAATTTCATCGTCTGAATAAAAGTCCAGACGGAAGGTCCCGCCGGAAAATCTGGAGCGAAGGGGGGAAGATAGGAGGGCCATTCTGGTTGTTGCCGCGATTAAGGTAAAAGGCGGAAGATCGAGCTGTATCGTTCTTGCGGACGGCCCTTTTCCAATCACAATATCAAGTGAGCGCGATTCAAGCGCGGGATATAAAATTTCTTCGATCAGCTTATTAAGCCTGTGCGCTTCATCTATAAAAAGAATATCGCCTGGAGATAGGTTTGTAAGTATGGACGCGAGATCGCCAACGCGTTCAATTGCCGGGCCTGAAGTTATTTTTATTTGTGCTCCCATTTCGCGTGCAATCAAATTGGCGAGAGTGGTTTTGCCAAGCCCGGGGGGCCCGTAAAATAAAAGATGGTCAACAGCTTCGTCTCTCTCTTTTGCCGCCTGAATTAATATTTTCAGGTTCTTTTTTATGCCCTCCTGACCTATATACTCATTCCAAGTCTGCGGCCTTAAAGTAAGGTCTAATGATGTGTCTTCGTTTTGAACGCTGGGCGCAGTTAAACTCATGGGCTTGACAAATTATAGAATTTTTGTTAGACTTTTATTTGAAATTCGCAGTTCTGCAATTCGGGGTTAATTTCTAACCAGAGATCTCTGGGCAATCTTTTAAATTTGGGCTTATTTTTAAGGACGGCCTGGCGCCTTTGTTTACAAGGGAACGCTGGAGCCTATCCTGAAATTCTTCCCTTCCTCATGGTACCCATACTATGAGAAATTGCCTAGAGATCTCCTGCCGGAAATTCACATATTTTCGACAAAAATTTTTAAAATTGCAAAACTCTTGCGGATTTTTTGGCTTTTATCCCACTATTCTTTCCAGTTCTTCGAATGTTGTGACGCCTCGAATGATTTTCAAAATGCCTTCTTGTTTGAGCGTCGCCATTCCTTGTTTGAACGCGGCTTCTTTTATAGCTCCTTCGGACGGATCGCTTAAAATGAGCTGCTCTATTTTTTCATCAATAAAAAAAACTTCAAAAACCCCAACTCTTCCTTTATAGCCGCTTTGGTTGCAAAGAGGGCATCCCACCAGACGCTTTATTTTGATATTTGTTAAATCTGGTTTTTTATTTTCAGGAATAAGCGTCATTTCGTCTTTAATTTTTTTGAGTTCTTCAGGAGTCGCCGCGTCGTCTTTCGCGCATTTTTGGCAAAGTTTTCTTACAAGGCGCTGGGCCATGGCTACGTTAATCGCCGGCGCGATAATATTCGGCTTTACTCCAAGATCAATTAACCGCGGGATTGTTCCTGCCGCGTCGTTTGTGTGCAGAGTCGAGAAAACAAGATGGCCGGTAAGCGCGGCATGCATGGCGGTTTCAGCCGTGGGCAGGTCGCGGATCTCTCCGACAAGTATAATGTCCGGGTCTTGTCTTACGATCGAACGCAATCCGTTTGAAAAATCATAACCTTTTGCTTCGTCAACTTGAGTCTGCACAACGCGCTCAAGGTGATATTCAATTGGGTCTTCAATGGTTACGATTTTTACTCCGGGCCCGTTCACTTCTTTTACAAAGGCATAAAGCGTGGTTGTTTTTCCGGAGCCGGTGGGACCGGTGGTCAATATCATTCCATTTGGCCGCGAAAGTTCATGCTTCATTCTTTCCATAATTTCCGGCTCCATACCCAAATCGTCGAACTTAAGTCCAATGGTTTTTGGGTGCAAAATTCTCAACACTATTGATTCGCCATAAGGTCCGGGAAGAGTTGACGTTCTTACCTCGACATCGAGATCTTTTTCACGGATTGTAAATCTGCCGTCTTGTGAGCGGTCTTTTATGTTGAGTTTTAATTCCGAGAGGAGTTTTATTCTTGAATTTAAAAATTGGTATATATCTTCAGTAAAAAAGGCGACTTCCTGTAAAATGCCGTCCATCCTGAATCTTAAAGTGACAATTTTTTCTGAAGGTTCTATGTGTATGTCTGAAGCCTCAAGCGCAAGCGCGCCCGCGATGATAATTTCAAGCACTTCGGAAATTTTTCTCGACTCTTTTGTGGAGATGCCTTTTGAAATTAACTCCTTTAAAGCGGGAACGTCCTTAACTTTTTCCTCAAGCTCGCTCAATTTTTTTTGGGAAACTCCGATTATTCCGGAAGCCGCCTCAACAAAAGAGGGAACTTCAGGATATCGTGAAAGAGCTTTATTAAGGCTGATTTCCGAAATTAAAAAAAGCTGCGGGATATAAAGTTTTTGTTTTAAATCGTCCACAATTTCTTTTGTTTTGGGGAGTTCGGGGTTAAGGACGCCGATTTGCAGTTTTTTGCCAACGGATTGGAATATCGCCATTTTCCCGGCCCTTGCGTCTTCTTCCAGGAGAATTTTTAGCGAATCAAGATCAATTGTTATCCGCGAAAGGTCGAGATATGGGATTTTGTATTTATCAGAGAGTATTTTTGAGAGATCTTCAGCCTCTTTTTCAAGAAGTTCTTCGTATCTTTTTTTTGTTTTTTCCTCGTCAAATTTGGCCATGCCATTATTTTAACCTAACTCGGCTTAATTCAAATGTATAAAAGCCCATTGGCGGAGAGCGGACCTCCGCCAATACAGAGATGCGATCTCCGGAGGTTGGGCTTGCTTTTTTTATAGAAATGTGCTATTGTTTTTCCGATAGTACAAAAGGAGGAGTTTATGAAAAAGTTAATAGGTTTGGTTTTGCTGGCGGTAATGGTTTCTGGGTGCGCGGAACTCACGCGCTTAGGAATCGGGTCAGGCACGGTTGTCGGCGGGACGTCGGGCGCTCTCATTGGCGGAGGAATTGGAGGCACAAGAGGAGCGTTGATAGGTGGGGGCGTTGGTACGGTTACAGGGGCTGTTTGGGATCATCATAATCGCGAGCCTTATCCTCAAGGCGCAGCAAGCCGAGGGCAGTTCGGTCCTACCTCATGCGAAGATATGTCTTCAGAAGGTGAGCGTGAGGCCTGCCAGAAAGCTCTTGAGCGAGGCAGGCGCGAAGCGGAAGATCGCCGCGTTCGCGAAGAGCGCGAGGCGTACAGGCGTCGTTTGAGCGATGCCGAGCGCTTCGGGCGCGACCTCGGGCGGGCCGGATACTAGTCCGTAGCCGCAATTGGCCAAAAATTGGGGTGCCTTGGTTCTCTTGAGCCAAGGCACCACCAATCATTTAAATCTCCCCACACCAATGCATTGATATGGGGATAAACTTGAAGAATTTCAATATTTTATTATCATTAAAATAGTTATGGATAATGATACAAAAAACAAAATAGGCGATTTGGTAAGATTTATACAGTCTTCTTCGTTAAGTGAAGAGGACAGAAATTTGTGGTTTAATGCCATAACGCAAATGCCTAAAGAGGCGATACAGACTCTCTGGCTTTTTATGAAAAATGCTCCGCAGGATTTAGAAGAGATGAATGAGCTGATGAAGCGGAAAAGAGATGCTCTTTTAAAAAATGACGTCGAAGGATTCAAAAAAATAGTCGAGGAAGAAAAATCGTCTTTAGAAAATTCATAAGGAGAAAAATTTTATGGAAGGAAAAGATTTGGAAAAATTAGATACGGTTGAAGGTGCTGGTGAAGTTTCCGCGGAGCTCCAGGAGGCAATTAAAACTGAAGCGGAGATTCTCGGTAAAGAAGCCTCCCCAGAACAAAATTTTACGCCGGAAGTGGCGTGGAGATTGAATGGCAGGCGGGCGGGATATTTGGGAGCTTCCGCGCTCGCGCTATTTTTGTCTATGCCGGGGACTGTGAAGGCGGCTGATACTTTTACGCAAATCTTTAACACCAGCGCAAGAGTTGTCGAGAATATTTATAAAGAACAGAGAAGGGCGGAAGATGCGCAACGCAGAGCCGAAAATGAAAAAAGAAAAATCGAAGTGCAGCGGGAACGCGATAGATTAAGATCTGAGGTTGAATTGGAGCGAGAACAACAGAGAACAAAACAGCAAGAAATTCGCGAAGGAGCAGGCGTTGCGCGGGAGCAAATAAAAGAAAGAGGGGGCTTAAATAGAGAGAGATCCCGAAAGGGCCAACCCATTCCGGCTGAATCTCGCAGCGAGACGTCCGGACCTTTTGGAAATACTTCATCGAGCGCTCGCGAAGGCCAGCTCGGAAACACGAGTGGCGGTGCTGAAGTCAATCCTGAAGTGAAAAAAGCCTTGATGGACGCCGGGCGAGTGCAAGCAGAAGAGGATTATAAGGCAAATTCCGGTGGGAGACTTTTTGTAAAAGCCGATGCCCATCCTTCGTGGACCCAAGGATATGTAACTCGCTGGCTCGAGCTGAAAGAAATGGAAAAAAGTAAAAAGTAAACAAAAGCCAAGAGTATTTATAAGCCGCCTTGCGTGAAAGCGTGAGGCGGCCTTTTTGTTTATGTATTCGTACTAATTCGTCTGCCTGCCAGCAGGTAGGTAACTTGTTGCCATGTTAGAATTCACTATATCCAATGAAGAAGATTTTAGAGATTAAAACTAAGGGCGAAAAGGAGACGAAAAAAGTCGCCGAGATGTTCGGTAGGGAAATTTTGAATTTAAAAACCAGCAAGGCCGTTGCGATCGGGCTTGAAGGAGATCTTGGCGCAGGCAAAACGACTTTTACAAAAGGTTTTGCAAAAGGCCTTGGAATAAAAGAAGAGATGAAAAGCCCGACTTTTATTTTAATGCGCGTTTTCAGAATATCAAGAATAAAGAATAAAGAATTAAGAATCAGGCATTTTTTGCATTTTGACGCGTATAGAATAGATTCTGCGCGTGAGTTTGCGTCTTTGGGTTTTGAAGATTTTTTAAAAGACGCTGAAAATATTCTTCTTATTGAATGGTCGGATAAAATTAAAAAAATTCTGCCAGAAAATTATTTCCTTTTCAGATTTAAGCATCTTGGAAAAAATAACCGCTTAATAACCTTGTTTACATAATGCCCAAAACCAATAAAAAAACTTTAGTTCTTTTGGATATGCACGCCATTTTACATAGAGCTTTTCACGCGCTTCCTTCTTTTACTTCGCCAAAAGGCGAGCCCACCGGAGCCCTGTACGGCCTTACCGCGATTCTGATTAAAATAATCCGCGAATTAAAACCCGATTATCTGGCCGCAGCCTATGATTTGCCAGAGCCGACTTTTAGGCATGTGGTTTATGAAAAATATAAAGCGGAGCGCCCAAGCACAGCTTCGGATTTGGCGGCGCAAATCGGGAAGTCTTACGAAATTGCTAGAGCATTTTCCATTCCTTATTTCGAGCTCGCGACCTTTGAGGCGGACGATATTATCGGCACGATCGTAGAAAAATTTAGAAAAATAAAAGACCTTGAAATAATCGTCGCGTCCGGGGATATGGATACGCTCCAGCTTGTGGAGAATAAAAAAATTATGGTCTACACCCTAAGAAAAGGCATTCAGGACACGATCCTTTACGACGAAGAAAAAGTTAAAGAGCGCTATGGATTTTTGCCCGGGAATTTAATTGATTTCAAGGGCTTGAAGGGAGATCCTTCGGACAATATTATAGGAGTTCCCGGGATTGGCGATAAATCTGCCACCCAACTTATCCAGAAATTCGGCTCCATCGAAGATATTTATAAAAAAATAAAAAAAGACCGCGGACTGCTTCTTAAAGAGGGCGTAAAAGAAAGAATCGTTAAACTTTTGGAAGAGCATGAAGAAGAAGCGCTTTTTTCAAAGACGCTGGCGACAATCAGACGGGATGCGCCGATTAACATTTCTCTTAACGATCTCGCGTGGTCAAAAAAATATAAAAAAGACGAGGTGAGCCGGCTTTTCAAGGAGTTTGGATTTCTCTCGCTTCTTGCCCGTCTTCCGGAAGACGGCTCGGAGAATGGAGCACGGCAGTTAAGCTTTGAAGAAAATTCTGATTTTTTAAAAAGCGAAAAAAAGATTTTTTGGTTTTTTTCGGAGGAGGCGGGCAAAATTTACGCGGCTTCAGAGGCAAAAAAGATTTTCAGTTTTTTCTCTGATTCCAAAGCGCTGAAGGCCATGTTTGCCGGCGGGGAAAATTATTTTTTTGATGCTAAAAAATTTCTGCATTTATTATCTCCGTTGGGGATAGACCCGCAAGTTAAATTTGATCTCAAACTTGCCTCTTGGCTCGCAAGGCCCCAGCTTGCAAATCCGACCATTTTTACTGCGATTCATAATTTTCTGCCGAAAGAAGCCTTGAACGAAGGCGATGAGTCTCGGGCGGCGAGCTTGCTCCCACTTTTGTATGAGGCTTTAAATAACGAGCTTCGGGACAAAAAACTTGAGAGCGTTTATTTTGACATAGAGATGCCGCTTATCAAAGTTTTGTTTGAAATGGAAAAAAGCGGAATTTTAATTGATAGAGAGTTTTTAAAAAAAGCTTCCGCTGAATTTGGAGAAAGGCTATCCACGCTTGAGACGGAAATTTGGAAACTTTGCGGGTCTGAGTTTAATATCAGTTCCCCAAAGCAGCTTGGCGAGATTCTTTTTGAAAAACTCAAACTTGAAATGAAGGGGCTTAAAAAAACCGAAAAAGGCGCCAGATCCACAAGGGAGTCCGAACTTTTGAAATTAAAAGACAGGCATCCGGTGATTGAGAAAATTCTTAATTACCGGGAACTTTCAAAGCTCAAATCAACTTACATAGACGCGCTCCCGCCGCTTGCGGACGTGGAAGGCAGAGTGCATACGAATTATGAGCAAACCGGAACTGTAACCGGAAGGCTTTCGTCTTCCGAGCCGAATATGCAAAATATCCCGATGAGGTCTGAAATTGGCAGGAAAATACGCAGGGCTTTTATCGCGGAGAAAGGATTTGAGCTTGTCTCTTTCGACTATTCTCAAATTGAATTAAGGATTGCGGCCATACTTTCAAAAGACAAAAAAATGACCGCGGCTTTTAAAGAAGGGAAAGATATACATTCGATAACCGCGTCTGAAATATTCAACGTCAAAGAATCGGACGTTACCGACGACATGAGAAGAAAGGCAAAGGTGATAAATTTCGGCATTCTTTACGGCATGGGCGTTAATGCTCTTTCGCAGGGAATGGGGGTTTCGCGCGATGAGGCCGAAAGATTTTGGGAGGAATATTTTAGCGATTTTGAAGGTGTCGCGCGGTTTATCGTAGACACAATTGAAAAAGCCCGCGCAAATGGATTTGTGGAAACTCTTTTTGGCCGCAAGCGCTTTATTCCGGAGATTTATTCGCAGATTGAATATATAAGAAAGGAGGGAGAGCGCATGGCGGTAAATGCGCCGATTCAAGGAACTGCTGCCGATATAGTAAAGCTGGCGATGGTAAAAACGCAGGGCGAGATTAAAAATAAATTCATGGATGAGGTAAAGCAGCTTTTACAGATTCACGACGAGCTTTTATTTGAAGTTAAAAAGCCGAAGATCGGCGACTTTGTGAGATCAATCAAAAGGATTCTTGAGGAGATTTATCGGGGCGAGATTAAGCTTACAGTGGAGGCAAAAGTTGGCGCAAATTGGGGAGAGATGCGAAAATACAATTAAGGTTTTTGCGGTAAGAGGCAATTTTTATACGATTATTTGTTTAATTTTCAAACCGGATGAAGGACAAAATTAGAACGTCTGGTCCTGTCGAAACTCGGTTTTTAATTTTCATTTCCGCGCTATTCTTCGCTTTTTTTGCGCTGCTGATTGCCTCTCCGGCACTTGCGGAAGTAAAAAACTCGTCGACATGGGCTCTTTTTATTTCCGGCGCGCTGATACTTGTTTTGTTTGTAAGAAATTCGGCAAAGCTGCTGAAGGCTTCCTCCGACCTCACCAAAGAGAGAGATCATATGGCCTCCATTTTTAATGTTTTAACCGACGGTATCGTGGAATATGACAGCATTAACAGGATAATTCTTGTAAATCCGAAAGCGGAAGAAATTTTTGGTGTAAAAAATGAAAAGTTGCGTGGACTCGATCTTTCCAAAGAAGAAAATTCACGCCTAAAGACCGTTTATGAGATAATCACCTTTGACAGTTCAAAGGGAGGGCAGTTTATTTTTGAAAAGAACGGTGAAAAAATTTTTCTGGAAATATCAACCGCTTCCGTTTCTTATACTGGAGAGAAAAAATTCGTAAAAATCCTTCGCGATCAGACGCGGTTCATGGAGCTTCAGCGGATAAAGTCCGAATTTATTTCAGTGGCGGCCCATCAATTAAGAACACCTTTGTCCGCAATAAAGTGGGCGCTTAAAATTCTTCTTGACGGCGAGTCCGGGGATCTCGAGCCGAGTCAGAAAGGCTTTGTTGAAAAAGCCTATATATCGAATGATCGCATGATCGAGCTCGTGTCCGACTTGCTGGACGTGTCTCGAATTGAAGAAGGGCGCTTTGGCTATGAATTTAAGGAAGCTGATTTTAAAGAAGTTCTTGGGGAGGTGATCAGGTCTTCGGAAATACGGGCTAAAGAGCGGACAATAAAGTTGGAGTTAAAAGAAATTAAAGGAACTCCGACCAGATTTACTTTTGATCCACAGCGCATTCAAATAGTGCTTTCGAATTTAATAGACAACGCGATAAAATACACTCCGCCAGGAGGTCTTGTTTCAATGGGATACAGGCAGAATGGAGCTTTTTTAGAGGTTTCAGTTTCTGATTCGGGCATAGGCATTCCGGATAATCACCGAGGAAGAGTATTTGGCAAATTTTTCAGGGCGGATAATGCCGTTAAATTCCAGACCGAAGGTTCAGGGTTGGGGCTTTTTATAGCTAAAAATATTGTTAAAAGGCATGGCGGGAGTATGTGGTTTTCTTCTGAATTAGGGAAGGGGAGCACTTTTTATTTTAATATTCCACTGAAAAAAGAATTTATCCCCGCAGACGAAAAGCCGCTTGAGAGCCTTGAGGCGATTTAAAACTGTGTTATTATTAAATTATAATAAATTGCGAAACCAGCCGAAGGTGGGTTTTTGGGGAACATTACGGAGCGCGGTTTGGCGCGAGCATAGGAATCCGCCAGCAGGCGGATATCTGCGTTCCCAAAAATATCCCGGCGAGAATGAATTTTGCAATTTACAATAAATTACTTTTTATGAACGATCCAATTGAATACAAGCCAAATGAAAGCGAGTTTTTGAAGTCAAAAATTTTAATAATAGAAGATGACAAATTTTTACGCGATTTATTGTCTCAAAAACTTTCCCGTGAAGGATTTAAAGTTACGGCCGCAGTTGACGGAGAGGGAGGGCTTAAAAGCGCCGTGGAAGACGCGCCGGATTTGATTCTTTTGGATTTGGTTTTGCCGGGCATTGATGGGTTTTCGATTTTGGAAAAAATAAAGAAGGAAACAAAACTCTCCTCGGTTCCGGTTTTAATTCTTTCCAATTTAGGACAGAAGGAAGATGTGGACAGGGCGCTTGCTCTTGGCGCCGTTGATTTTATGATAAAAGCCAATTTCACACCTGGCGAAATTTCCGGGAGAATCAAATTAATATTGAAGAAAAAGTATTTATAAGCAAATTACGAAAAAATCGTGCTTTATCTTCTTTTAGGCGAGCGCTTCTGGACGCTTGAAAAATTAAATAGTCTTATTGCCAAAGCCCGGGAAAAAAATACGCCGGTTTTTTTTCTGACAGCCGACTCAAAAGAGCCGATTTCTAATTATCTGTCTTCGGGTCTTTTCGAAAAAAAGAATTTGCTTGTTTCGAGGTTTTTGCTTGAAAACAAAAATTATGAAGCGGAGATTGAAGATATTCTCCACGCTCTGGCCTCTTCGGAAAATATTTTTATTTTTCAGGAAGAGGAGGTTTCTGAAAAATGGGAAGAGAAGTTTAAGCAGGCAGGCGCAAAAATCGGCAAAGCTGGAAAAGTTTCTACTCAAAAACTTTTAACTTGGGCAAGAGCCGAGGCGGAGAAAATTTCCACTAAACTTTCCGATTCCGAAATTTACGCGATAATCGAAGAGGCGAGCGAGGATCCGTGGCAGATAAAGCTTCTTCTTGAAAGGCGGAGTCTTGAAAAATTGTCGTTTACAAAAAATTCTCTGGCCGAGCCGAATTATTTTGAATTCGCGGACGCCCTGTCCGCGAAAAATAAGCATTCTTCGTTAAGGCTTTTGAGGCGATATATGAAAGGCGGTTTTGGGGCGGAAGAAGCGTTTTGGAGAGCTTGGTGGAAAATAAAAACGCTTCGCACGCTTGAATCGGGAGCAAAGGGTTCGGAGCTTCATCCTTTTGTTCAAAAAAAAGGACTTTTGGAATTACGGAATTATTCCTCCGGAGAGCTTTCAAAACTTTCCATGGAGTTTCTCGATCTTTTTTCCGAAGTCCGCCGCGGCAATGTCAGCTTTGAAGAAGGCCTTGAGAGGATTTTGAT
>Ga0209542_10011320_pt1 | contig 15835 bp, 17 predicted proteins | sample RifCSPhighO2_01_FD_184028 | JGI IMG/M metagenome (GOLD analysis project Ga0209542, IMG submission 184028) | Soil microbial communities from Rifle, Colorado - Rifle CSP2_plank highO2_0.1 (SPAdes) (version 2) | ecosystem: Environmental > Terrestrial > Deep subsurface > Rock core/Sediment ... | reverse complement strand
CGATTCTATTTTTTGGCTGCGGGACTTGGATTCGAACCAAGATAGCCAGATCCAAAATCTGGAGTCCTACCATTAGACGATCCCGCAAAATGTTATTTCTCAAGCTTTTCGCAAATCCCTTCTATCCAACCAGTCAATTTTCGATTTAAATCGGAACTGCTAGTTACTCGAACTCGTACCAACCCATAATATCCTTCGCCGGTATTTTTTCTTACGGTTTTCAGTGTATTATTTTTTAGGTATACTTTCGAAAATTTTTCTATCGGAAAACCCGTTTGTTCTGACCAATACGTTTGAACCTTCTTTATAGTATTAACTGAATTTTTGTGGATATAAATTTCAAAAGAAATTCTCTCGTTTTCTATTTTACACGCTCTCTGAAGCCAGTGAATGAATAACTTAATCATTAAGGGATCGGAATTCGAGAATCGTATTCCTGTTCCGTTGGAGTATGCTTTTTCTTTACTCCCTTCTGCCCAATAAAGCATAATACCCATAAGCCAAAGTTCTCGGCTGGAGATAGTATCAATTTCACTCTTGCCCAATTGTTTAAGAGCTGCCATTTTCTCAAGACGTTGGCGACGACGAGTACTTGCTCCGCGAAGCATTGAGGAAATTTTCTTTTCCGTTAAGCGTTGTCTTTGGCGTTCCGTCAATCCTACGTCGCGCAACCATAAAGATAACGTAGATTTTGCGACAGGGATTTGTTCTAAAATCTCTCGATATGAAAGACCTTGCTTGCGAAGACAAACAGCTCGATTTTTGAGAAGAGTATTGCTCATCATGAACCACGCGTATATTCTCTTTAATTATACCATCGTAGTTCAGTTGATACAAGTACTTATCTTCCCTTGAAATATAGCACGAAAAAACGCCTTGAGCAAGGCCTTTTAGAACCTCTCGTGCCCGCTTTATCTACATCTCTTCAGAAGAAATCTCCTCCTCCAATTCATACCCATCCCGAGCAATGTTCAAATCTGCTTCTGCCCAACGTAAAGCACTTTCTTGTAACTGTTTCCGAAGAGTCTCTTTTCCAATGTTTGATTAGCTATAAGAATAGCTGCTTTGTAAGAAATTATTCCTTCGGCAAACACGACTCAATCGTAGCAAGCTCCAAAGGAAGCTGGACAATCGAGGCATATTTCATCTTGTTTTCAGCTTCCAAAAAGCGTTCGATGATTTTAGGAAGCTCGGCTGGAGCAAAGAGATTCCCTTGTTCTTTGAGTTTCGTAATCTGCTCTGGCGTATATTGAGCTTCCAATCCTTCAGCTAATTGCGGGTTGATCTTCAGCACCATGACATGGCGCAGATATTCCACAACGTTTTTGGCAAATTCATGAGGATCCATTCCCTCCTCAAGATTTTTGTTCAAAAACTCTACCGCACCGCCCGCTTTTTTCTCTCCCAAAAGTTGAGCAAACTCTGCCACAATCTGCAAGTCCACAATTCCAAGCAATGCCTTCACTTCGTCTGTGTCAATTTTTTTGCGCGAGCCAGCGTAAAACGTAATCACGCGGTCAAGCAAAGAAATCGCGTCTCGCATGGCGCCCCCCGAGTTCAAAGCAATCAACTGCAAAGCATCCAGAGTAATATTCACTTTTTCTGTCATTGCGATTTCTTCTAGCTTTCCTTTCATTTGCTGGACCGTGAGTTTCCGGAAATCAAATCTTTGGCACCGAGACGCAATTGTGGGAATCATCTTATGAGATTCTGTGGTTGCCAGCACAAAAATAGCGTGAGCCGGCGGCTCCTCCAAAGTTTTCAGAAGCGCGTTTGCCGCGTCTTTGCTCAATTGATGAGCTTCATCAATAATAAAAACTTTGTATTTGAGCTTCACGGGAGCAAACTTGATCCCCTCTTTCAGATCGCGCATTTCTTCAATACCTCTGTTAGACGCGGCGTCAATCTCGATTAAATCCATGGCTCGCCCCCCAGATATCTCCTGACATGCGGAACATTCATTGCACGGCTCGCCGTCTTTCGGATTTTCGCAATTGACTGCCTTGGCAAGCAATCTCGCCAAACTTGTTTTTCCTGATCCTCTAGGCCCGGAAAACAAATACGCGTGCGAAATCAAATTACCCGCAACCGCGTTTTTAATGGTTTTTACAATATGCTCTTGCCCAACTACCTCACCAAATGAGCTTGGACGATATTTACGATACAGAACGATATTTGCCATTTTTATTTCACCGTACTACTTGATATTCACTTCCTAAACACGATGAATTTGTATCCTAGAAAATTCCAGGTCAATACCACCAGTGTTCCAGCCAACGCGCCCATCGTCCCCCATGCCTTTTCTGAAATATCAAACTGGGGACCGATCACATTTACCACAACAGTCGCGGTTGCCACATTAAGCAAAAATCCAATACCGCTTACCACAACAAATTGCGCGAACTCTTTTCCTTTTTGACCTAAGGCCTGATTGGTATTTTGTTTCCCGTTTTTCTGCTCGGCAAACGTCCAATACTTGTTCCAAAAATAGCTGTTCACCACAGCCACAAGAAAAGAAATTCCCTTAAACATCGGAAACCACACACCCGCATACTGCTGGGTCGCGGCGGTCAACACATTCAAAATAGTGATATCCACAAGCGTATTAGACCCTCCAACCAACAAAAACCGCGCGCCCTGCGCAAGCACTCGCAACTTTTTCCCAAGCGCTCCGGCGATAAACATTCCGCCGACAGACAGCAAAGGCAAGAGTAATAAAACTGCCGGGAGATACAGAATGCGCGACAGTTGAGGGATATTTAGGGTCGCCCGCAAGATAAGAATTAGGCAGGCAACGAATATACCGATAATCACCGAGTTCACTGCGTCTTCTTTTCTCATATACAGTATCATAGCATGAGATAGGAATTTTTGTCATGAAAACATTCGGAAGAAAAATACCGCCAAATCTGGATTTTTCAATACAAGCTCGATATAATAGGATTAACATGCAACTGTTCGACACGCTTTCACAAGAGAAGAAAGGACTCAAACCGCGGCAAAAAAACAAAATTCAGATGTTCGTCTGCGGCCCTACAGTGTACGACTACGCGCATATCGGTCATGCCAGAACGTATGTGGTGTTTGATATGATCGCAAAATACTTGCGGACACAACTTACATACGAAGTATCCTATTTGCAAAACATCACGGATATTGATGACAAAATCATCAACCGCGCCAAAGAACAAGGCAAAACAGTTCAACAACTCGCCAAAGAATTTGAAGCCAGTTATATGGAAGATATGCGTACCTTGGGTATAGACACAGTAACTCAATACGCCCGAGCGACCGATTATATCCCCTCTATTCTCAAACAAGTGGAAGGCCTGATGGAAAAAAAGCATGCCTACGAAATTCCCAACGATGGGATATATTTTGATATTTCCACATTTAAGGAGTATGGCAAACTCGCCCATCGCACAACCCAACAGGCAGAAGATGGAATTTCACGAATTGATGAATCAGTTGCAAAACACAATAAAGGCGACTTTGCCTTATGGAAATTTGTAAACCAAGAGGAAGAAGCACAAGGTGTTCCTGCGTGGGAAAGCAAATTTGGAAACGGCAGACCCGGCTGGCACATTGAAGACACAGCAATTGCCGAAGAACATTTTGGCCATCAATACGATATTCACGGCGGAGCGCGTGATTTGATTTTCCCTCATCATGAAGCTGAAATCACGCAGATGGAATCGCTTTCCGGAAAAAAGCCATTCGTGAATTATTGGCTTCATACGGGATTTTTGACGGTAAAAGGAGAAAAAATGTCCAAATCGCTGGGAAACTTTATTACCATTCGGGATTTCCTCCAGACACATCCCGCGCGATTACTGCGGTACTTTATCCTCAAAACTCATTACCGCTCCCCGATTGACTATTCAGAGAAATTGCTTGAGCAGGCGAAAAGCGAGTTAGAGAAGATTGACAATTTTGTCCGCCGAATTGAAGAACCTGCAAACTCCGAAGGCAATTCATCAGAAGGTTCCATCGAAACTGCCACAAAAGACTTACTCGATGAAGCATTGCAAGATGACTTCAATACCCCGCGCGCGTTTTCCGTGCTTTTCACATTTATCCAAAAAATCAACTCGCTTTTAGACAATCGGGATCTTTCTCCCAAAGAAGCGCGAGATACTCTCAAATGGCTACGCGATCTTGATCAATTCTTCGGATTTATCTTTTGGGGCAAAGAATACGTTGAAATCCCAGATGATATTGAGGAACTCGCAAACCAACGCTTGTTGCATCGCGCTTCCGGAGATTGGCAAAAAGCTGACGAAATCCGTGATCAGCTACTCTCTCATGGTTGGATTATTGAAGATACTCCCCAAGCATACCGTTTGAAAAAAAAATAAAGAATCCAGGCAAGAATGCATTCTTGCCTGGATTTACTTTCATATTATTGTTTCGGCGGTATAGATGACGCCATCATTCTTGGTTTGTGATCAACCCAGATACCATAAATTGTGCCTCTGGAATCACCGTTCAGAGGGGTAAACTCGAGCTTCCAGCCAGTCATTTCCAATTCCGGATGTTCTTCTTCGAATGCCTTAAGAATTCTTAAGATCAAATCGCTCCTATCAGACGGATGTTGCCCATAGAGATTAATAGGTATATACGAATGGTTGCCAATCGTGGTTAGCCCATACAATTTGATCTCCGGCGCCATAACAACGCTGTTGGGCGTAGGAGTCGGTTTCTCGGAATTGTTCACTGCTGCGCCACAACCCATACAGAATAATAGCCCCACCGCAACAACCGGACATATCCAGCAGGTCCTCATATCGCGCCTCCTTTCTTTATGATTACCTTTATCTATCCATTTTTTTCTTCAGCCGTCAAGTATGTTCGTGTGCTTTTCCATGTTGAGCGACTCCATTGACTTTGCTATGATAGATCCACGTATGGCAGAACACTACCAGAAAACGAAAAAAAATCCAGAAGTTCCAGGCAAACTTCCTCCGCAAAACGTTGAAGCGGAAATGTGTCTTTTGGGTGGTCTTATGCTCGATAAAGACGCAATTATTCGAGTTGCTGATTTTTTAGAGCCCCGCGATTTTTACAAACAAACTCATCAGGATATTTATGCGGTGATGAAAGAGCTCTTCGAAAAATCCGAGCCCATCGATTTATTGTCCGTTTCTTCGCGCCTCAAGGAGACAGAAGCATTGGAAGCAATCGGCGGAAACACCTATCTTACCGAACTGATCAATACGGTTCCAACCGCTTCGCATGTATTAAATTACGCGAAAACCGTCCAGAACAAACGTATTCTGCGCGATCTCATCTCGGTTTCTTACGAGATCGGCCAAATGGGATATAACGAAACCGAAGATCCTCAAGTTCTGCTTGATCAAGCAGAGCAGGAAATTTTCGCGATCGCGCAAAAATCAGTAGCGCATAATTTTATCCATGTGCGAGAAGGGTTGAAAGCCGCTTTCGAGCGTTTAGACCGCCTCTCAAGTCATCAAAAAGCTACACGAGGAATTCCTACCGGATTTGTAGATATGGATGCCATGCTTTCTGGTTTTCAACCTTCGGATTTGATTATTCTCGCGGCGCGTCCCAGTCTTGGGAAATCAGCTCTCGCATTGGATATCGCCAGACGGGTCGCGGTAAACGAAAAGGTTCCTGTCGGCATCTTTAGCTTGGAAATGTCGGAAGATCAGTTAGTAGATCGTCTAATTTCCGCCCAGGGCAACGTTGACTCATGGCGTTTGCGCACCGGAAAACTTTCTTCGCAAGGCGAGGAAAATGATTTTAGCCGGATACAGGAAACCATGGGAATACTCTCTGAAACTCCTCTCTACATTGACGACACCTCTTCTCAAACTGTATTGCAGATGCGAGCAATGGCAAGACGTCTTCAGGCAAATCACGGATTGGGACTGATCATTGTGGATTATCTCCAGCTCATCAAGCCGCGCAACTCGATGACTGGCATGGTGCAACAAATTACGGAAATTTCCCGAGATTTAAAGATTTTAGCGCGCGAGCTTAACGTTCCCGTACTCGCGCTTTCCCAACTTTCCCGCTCGGTAGAACAACGGTTCCCGCCACGCCCGCGACTTTCTGATTTGAGAGATTCTGGCTCTATCGAACAAGATGCGGACGTGGTTATGTTCATTTACCGCGAAGACCGGTACAAACAGCAAGAAACCGTAGAACCAACTGCCGGAGTAATCGCGGAAATCATCGTAGCAAAACACCGAAACGGACCGATCGGTTCCTTCAAATTGCATTTCAGCCCGAATACCGTAAGTTTTTCCGATCTCGCCAAAGAGACAAATTATCCAAGCGAACCCGTAGATTTTTAATATATGTACCCTCCAAGCATTCAAAAAGCAATTGAACAATTTTCTCGCTTTCCCACCATTGGGCAACGAACTGCTTCCCGTTTTGCGTTTTATATCCTCAAAGCATCTCCCGCAGAAGTCAAAGAGCTGATCGCTGCGATTCACGCGCTCAAAAAAGATATTCAACTTTGCCGATTTTGTTTTAGTCCTTTTCAAATATCTCCGGAACATTCTCCGCTTTGCGAAATTTGCCGGAATACCGCCCGCAACACAAATATCGTTTGCGTAGTTGAAAAAGAAAATGATCTGGAATCCATTGAGAAAACAAATCTCTACAAAGGTCTTTATTTTGTCTTGGGCGGAACCGTGCATACGTTACGAAAAGAAGATATCCGAGCAATCCGCGCGCAAGAACTCAAGGAACGCCTCGCCAACCCCAAAGAGTTTGGGATTCAAATCGAAAAATTTCAAGAACTTCTCATCGCAACCAATCCAACGCCTGAAGGAGAAGCCACCGGTTTGTATATCGAGCGACTCATGGAACCTCTCCATATTCCGGTTACACGCCTCGGGCGAGGGCTTCCCATCGGAGCAGAATTAGAATACGCAGATGAAGAAACGCTAAAAAATGCGCTCGAAGGAAGAAGATAAGCAACGTTTGAATTTTCTACTTTAACTTTTTTATGGATTTTTCCCCTTTTTCCACCGCTCTCTTTTGGTTTGTCGTCGCATCGGTCTTTGCCGCAATCGAGATCGAAATCGAGGGAAAACACGGCTGGGCCGAAAAAACTCCTACATGGTTTCGCACCAAAGGAGCAATCGCCAAAACCTATGGATTTTTCATGGGCGGCAAACCTCTCACGGGCTATCACCTTTTCATGTTTATTTTGCCTATACTGATTATGCACGCTCACTTTGCGATGGGTGCGTCATGGTCGCTTAGTCAAGAGCTTTTGGTATGGGCGATCTATTTTGCATGGATGCCCACATGGGATTTCTTATGGTTTGTTCTCAATCCGCATTATGGAGTCAAAGGATTCCGCAAGAACAATGTGTGGTGGCATGCCCAAAGCCATTGGTTATTTGGATTTACTCCTTTAGACTACATCGCAGGATGGGGAGTTTCCATTTTCTTTGCGGTAGCTGCCTCATTTGTCATCAACAATACCTCCCTCTTTTTTTCTCATCTCGTATTCCTTGGATGCTTTATTCTCTTCACTCTCGCTACCATATTCTTCTTCGCTCCCCTCTACAAACGCTGGTACAAACAAATGCGCACAGAGGATCACCGTTCCGAATCTCGCATTTTCCATAAGGAACGTTGAATAACTAAATAAAACAACCAGCCCTTTGCGGGCTGGCTGTTTTAAAATTTCTTTATGCTTCGATAGAGAGAATCTCTACTTGCGTATACGGCTGGCGATGTCCAATTTTCCTTGCTTCTCTTTTCTTTGGCTTAAATTTAAAGATAAAAAGTTTTTCCCCTTTTCCATGGGAAACCACTTTTCCCCTTACCTTCGCGCCTTCAACAAAGGGAACCCCGATGCGCGCTTTTCCATCCGCTTCCACCAGAAGAACCTCCTCAAATAAAACATCTTCCCCTTCTACTTGAGACAATTTTTCGATGTTAAGTTTTTGGCCGGGAGCAACAAGATATTGCTTGCCGCCAGTTTTAATCACAGCTGTTTGAGCCATATTAATAACAGTATACCAGCCCAATTTTAAAAGTCAACACTTCAATCCTGCTCTTCCGGTTTTGCAATTTGAAGCACTTCCACTTCATTTGGCTGCTCGGTAATACGCATCACATCTTTATTAATCTTGCCAAATTCCTTATATGTCGTGTTATAGGTATTCACGGCAGTACCCAAGTGATTTCCAAGCTTCTTGAGATAGATGTCGTACGCGATGAGATGCTGGGCAAGTTGCTCCACGCGCTTTCGGATTTCTTTGGCTGATTCTTCGATTTGCAGCGCGCGCAATCCCTGCAAGACCGTTTGCAGATATGCGAAAAACGAAGTTGGTGAAACAATAATAACTCGCTTATCCCGTTGAGCGTATTCAATCAAATCGCGGGTATTTGTTTTCAATGCCCCGACCTGATTAACCAGTAAATCATAATAAATACCTTCCGCAGGAATAAACATAAACGCGAATTCCATGGTGCCGTTTTCCGGACGGATATATTTTGCGGTTTCATCAATACGCGTTTTCAAATCTTCCTTAAACTTTTTTTCCAATACCTGCTTCTCTGTCTCATCCTTTTCTTGAAGAATACGGTTATAATTTTCTAAAGAAAATTTAGCGTCAATGGGAATAATTTTATCTTTCACGAAAATTACGGCATCCACGATTTCTCCGTTTGGGAATTGATACTGAAGTTGATAGTGCTTTGGCGGAAGCACATTTTTCAACACCGTCTCCAGATAGTATTCGCCCAAAATCCCGCGGTGCTTGGGATTCTTGAGAATATCCCCCAAATCCTGAAGCTGGTCTGCAAACCCAACCACCTGTTTATTGGTTTCATCCAGTCGCGTAAGTTTCTCGGTAATATCCTTAATCAATTGCGCGCTCTGGCCATACTGCTCCTGAAACATTTTTGTGGAGGATCCAAGCTTCTCATCAACTGCGACACGCAATTGGGCGATTTGATTCTGGATTAAGATCATGCCTGTTCCGTCTTCTTTTGGTTTTTGCTCGATCTTTCGAAAGCGTAAAATAAACGCTATCAATACAATCGAAAAAATCCCAAGCGCGGCAAAAAATAAAATATTTTCCATAGATGTAACGTAACACCCCATCCAAGGCGGGTCAATTTTTAGATCGGAGAAATCGTTACGATCATTTCGCCTGCGATAAACGCGATATACACAAACACGAGAAAAAACGCCTCTTTATATGAAATCTTTCGGCCCGTCCGCAAGAAAACAAAAAAGAACAAAGCCGATACCAGCAAAAAAAACCGTGCGATCGCGAATGGAGAAAAGTCCGTTACCGAAATGGGATGAATAAGAGCAACAGTGCCCAAGACAAGAGTCGCCATCACAATCACAGCCCCCATCAGATCTCCAAGAATAATCTTACTTTTGCCTTTGCGCGCCGACGCAATCGTAAAATAAAGTTCAGGCAATGCGCTTCCCAATCCAATAACCAAAATTCCAATAAGTGTAATAGGGAGATGAAATTCCGCGGCAAAAAATTCGACAGCGCGAACCACACCCATAGCCGACAGAAGCAACACTCCCATACCCAACCCAATTGCGCCGAGACTTTGCAAAAACATTTGAAAACGACTGAATGGCGTAGACGATTTTGCTTCTCCGTTCGAAAATTCATACACCGCGCTATATTCATTGCGCTTTGAAAACAGCCAAATACTATAGAAGAAAAAAACCGCCAAAAGAACAATTCCGTCTCCCCTGCTTAGCTGATGATCCACGATAAGAAGCACCGGCAAAACCGCAATGGCAATAGTGTACAGGGATGAAGTCTGTATAACTTTACTGTCTGCCCGCAATTCTTTTCCAAAAAATACCGCGAGAGCAGCCACCAATGTTAAATCCACCACACTGTTTCCAACCACATCACCGAATGAAAGCTCGGGAATTCCTCGCAAAGCCGCCATCACTCCGACAAAAAGATTCGGAAATGAAGATACTATTGCCATCACAAAAAAAGCAATCACAAACTCGCGCCATCGCAAATACCGCGCAACCCGCATAATGCCATGCACCAGCCAATTGGCTGACCAAAACAACATGACCGCAGAAATAAAAAGAATCAACAAATGAAGAAGCATACACTACACATAGTTTTTATCTCTTTTCTTATAGATCCACTTGGCAAATTCGATCAGCCATACATTCAACAAACCGAACCCAAAGAGCAATGCCCAATCAGAGCCGTTCAATGGCTCCGTATGCAGAATATTCAAAGAAAATGGCACTATGTCCTCCAGCAAAATCGGGAGGTAAATCACGCTGAACAACGCCGCAAATCCGAACAATACGCTCCATACAAGATAGATATTGGAGAAAGGATTGTATTCCCAGATATTTCTCCTCAAACTCTTACAAGAGAATACATACAACAACGAATCTATTCCGAGCCCAACAAAAAGAATGGTTTGAATATGAGCCGGTGAATAATCGGTAACACGCATCAGCCAGAAGAATATCCCAAGAAGAATAATATCCGTCAAAGCCCCAATCACAAAGATAATCGTCTTCATCTCTCCATTCAGCAAAGGAGCGTTGGTCTTGGAAGGTTTTCTTTTCATCACGTCGCGTTCCGCTTTTTCCATTGTCAAAGAAATTCCAGGTAAACTATCCACCACAAGGTTAATCCAAAGAATCTGCAAAGCGGTTATGGGCAAAAATGGAGCTCCCAATAGAATACTCGCTCCTATCAAAACCGTTTCGGTAAACGCCGACGAAAGCATGAAGGTTACAATCTTGCGGATATTGTCTAAAATCACCCGTCCTTCTCGAATAGCCGCGGGAATAATAGAAAAGCGATCATCCAACAGAACAAGATCCGCCGATTCTTTTGCCACATCCGTCCCTGATCCCAACGCAATGCCGATATCCGCTTTTTTGAGAGCTGGAGCGTCATTCACTCCGTCTCCGGTCATCGCGATAATCGCATGTTTCTGTTGCCATGCCTCAATAATCCGTAATTTATGAGCCGGTTCAACCCGCGCAAAAATGGTAATGTCCTCCAAGTGATCGGCAAGCTCTTTATCATGAATACGCTCCAATTGATTCCCTTCAAGCGTATTCGATTGCTCCGAAGGCAACCCAAGTTCTTTGGCAATCGCGCGCGCGGTCAACGCATGGTCTCCGGTAACAATAATTGTTTTCATTCCGGCCTGACGCGCCATTTGAATCGCTTCTTTCACTCCTTTTCGCAACGGATCCTTGAGCGCAATAAATCCAAGAAAATTCAATTGCGTCAATGCGGTTTCAAATCCATCTTTCCTGCTGATTACATTCTGTTGCTCGCCTTCGGGAAAAAACTTGTGCGCAACTCCCACCACGCGCAAGCCGCGTTGCGTGAGCTCTTGGAGCTTTTTTTCAGCTTGGATCCGTTCATCTTCAGAAAGCGCAGACAACTGTAAAATCCGCTCGGGCGCTCCCGATACAAACGCTTTTGTTCCTTCAGATATCGCATGAACGCTCGCGACATATTTGGTTTCCGAAGCGAAAGGAAGTCGAAAAAGCAACGGCATTCGATTTTCCAATTCAATTTTTGAAATTCCAGCTTCTGTCGCGGCTTCCAGCAAGGCGCGATCGGTGGGCCTCCCTCGAACGATCCAGTCTTGCAACATATCTTGAGGATTTTCAATAAACGCCTCATTGGCAAGCGCGGCTCCCACAAGTGTTTCTTCCCGATCTGCCAAACGCAGAGGACACACCTCTTCCACCCGCATTTTTCCTTCGGTGAGAGTAAGTGTTTTATCTGTTGCAATCACCGTCGTGCTGCCTAAAGTTTCTGCTGATGTTAAATACCGCACCAGACCTCTCTGGCGCAAAATTCGCTGCATACCGATTGCCAACACAATCGTCATCGCAATCGGCAACCCTTCTGGAATTCCGGCCACTGAAAGCGCGACTGCAATCTTGAACATTTCAAGCACATTCTTACCCGTAAAAATACCCTCAAGAAAAATAACAGATGAAATACCAACAATAACAAATCCAATCACCCATGAAAATTGAGAAAGTTTCTTTTGATAAGGCGTTTTTGTCTCCTCAACTTTTTTGAGCAATCCGCTTATTTTTCCCAATTCAGTATCAACTCCGATTGCTGTTATAACCGCTTTGCCGCTTCCGTCTTCCACTACGCTTCCCATGTATATCATGTTATCTCGATCGGCAAGCGCGACATCTTCTTTCAAAACAATATCTTTTTTCCAAGAACCAACCCATTCTCCCGTCAGAACCGCCTCGTTCACGCGCAAATTCCATGCCTCTATTATTCTTCCATCAGCAGGCACGCGACTTCCCGCATTCAAAATGACAATATCTCCGGGAACCAGATTTTCCTGCGGAATTTCTTTTTCAAGCCCATTACGAACAACAATTGTCTTATGTTTGAGATATTGTTTAAGTTTGCTTAACGCGCTGGTCGCTTTGCTCTCTTGCATATACCCGATAAACGTATTCAAAAGCACGGTTCCAAAGATAACCGCGCTATCAGTGTACTCGCGGAAAAGAAACGTAATAACCCCCGCCAACACCAAAATAAAAATGAGCGGACTTCGAAACTGGCTCAAAAAAATCACCCACGCATGCGGCGGTTGTTCTTGAGGAAGCGTATTGGCGCCAAGCTGGAGTTTGCGATTCCCCGCTTCCTCGTCTGTTAATCCTTTTTTGGGATCAACGCGCAATTGCGAAAGCGCGTCTTGTTGAGAAAGCGTATGCCAATGATCAAGCCGGGTATAAAAGAAATCCATTTGCGTATTATAACGCAAAACCTCGAAATACAAGAGAGTGTTTTACCTTTTAGACGATCATTTAGCAAAAATAAAGTCGCCAAACATCGGCGGATTTTTCTCTTGGAATTTCTTTCTATCTTTCACTCAAATGCAGTCACGAAACGCATGAGCAGTAAATTCTTCCCAATCTCTTTTTCAATTTCACGCCAAAGTTCATACGAACGCAAAGAAAGCGGCGTATACTGTTCCCCTTCCCCAATAGCTTGTCGAGTAATACGAGTATCTCCATGACTTGAGCCATAGATATGCGGCGGAGAAAATTGATCTACGCCCAAAACTTTATTCCCCCGCTTTGCCAATTGATATGCCGCCGCGCTCCCCATCGCGCCCAGCCCCAATACAATCGTATCAAATGTATTTCCCATATATTTTTGAATGTTGTGCACATAGGACTTACACGGAGCTATATCTTCAACAATCTCATATTGTTGTCCTCAATCCAAACTGCTTGCGTATCTTGGAGAAAAAACAATGCCTCAGAGTCATTGGGCATGCACCCAACTATCTTTTTATGCTCATCAACAAAATCCACATTGTTGCAATGCGGAACAATACAAAAATCAGTAACCCAAAGCCCTCTGTGGTCTGGTACCTTCTTAATATGCTCCATTTCTTCTTGATCATACGAAAACGGTTTGATATTTTTTGAAACAATAATAGAACCTGCGCTCGTACCGGTGTATACGATAAGATTGCTTTTTATTGCACTCAAAATAACCGACTCAAACCCTTTCTCGCGCAGCAGTGCGATGAGATAATAAACACTTCCTCCGCAAATATGTAAAATGTCTTCCGTTTTTAAGAGTTGCTCTAAACGCTCTGGCGTTATCTCTCGCAAATCCACTTCATAAACTTTATATCCAAGCTCACGAAAAGCAGTTCTATCCCAATCAACCCAAAACTTATCGCCAGTATATGGGTCGGCGGCATTTGTTACAAACAAAACACTCTTGCCAAGTTCAGGATCAACTTTACTCAAAAGTGGAAGAGTTTTATTAATGGCAGAAGCAAGAAAAAGTTTCATAAAAGTTATTCCTTCAATAATTGCAAAATCAGACGGGTCATACGCTCTTTGTCTTTGGGATCGCTCTCCGCGACTAGCAAGGTAAGCGCGGTGAGTGTTGCGGGGGTTATGCGGGAAATATCAAGAATATCTGCCGCGCGCAAAAACCACACAAACGCGTACGCCCCCGAGCGTTTATTGCCGTCGGTAAACGGATATTTTTCACCATAAAATACAAAAGATGTGCCGCCTTTTCTTCAACTGTCGGGTACAGGTCGGCTCCGCCAAACGACTGAAACACATTTCCCACAATACCCGCGACATTCCCCTCTTGCCTTTCCACGCCAAAAAGCTCGCTTGCTTCCTTTTTCTGAACCAATTCTCATTTTAGGTCCAAAAGCGCGTTTGCCAAATCATAGCTGGTTATCTCAACTCGTTTTTTTGTCGTCCCGCTTTTAGGCAGAGTGGATCTATCGTAGGCATCAAGCGAAAACCATGTATCGGCAAAAACCTTAATAAGCTCCAAAATACTCCCCGTGTCTGTTTTCATGCCAGAAGGCAAAAGCATACGGACATCTTCAACTGTTTGCATAAACGCACTATAATTTTGCGCGATGCGCTTGCGATTTATGGTATAGCCGTTGGTAATGTGTTCACGCAAAGTTTTTGTTGCCCATTTTCTAAATTCAATTGCCACCCTTGAGTTAGTTCTATACTCAACACCCAAAATAACATCCAAAGAATACAACGTAGTCGGCTTGTCAGAATTTGCATTATGCATTTTTTGCATATTGCTTTTTCCTTCAATTTCACCGTCTTTAAATATATTCTTTATATGCCGCGAAACCACAGATTGATCTACGGCAAAAAGAATCACAATTTGAGCTTGCGTTGCCCAAACTGTCTCTTTCTCAAGGTCGCCGCGAAGCTCAATCGCTCCGGATTTTGCCTGGTATATAACTATTTTATTTTCCTTGGCTCTCTTTTTCATTGAAAAAATATAACAGCTTTTCTAAAACAACAGGAATTTCTTTTACTCCATCACTTCCGCTAAATCCCATATTATTTTCTTGCATGTCCAATCCAAATAAGTAGTCCCAACCATATAAAAAAGGCGAGTCCGCCGATTAAGAGTTCATACCATCGAATTCCATCGTTAGTTTCAAACATCACAAAAATGAAAGCTAAAAATATGAGTCCTACAATAAAAACAACTGTTTGAGTCATTGTTCTTTCGCTGTGTTTTGGTTTGTCGTCAAACAAGTTCATATGTTTTATTTTTCTATAACTGATATCCAAACTTAGCCGAGCTAAATTTTTGTGATAATTCTACTGCAACAACACTTCTGTTCCTACAACTTTATACACCCAAGTGTAGCTGTGCAAGTCGGACTTGCACCGCTACACTGAAAATCGCTTTTTGCGGGAAGAAATATTAACTGAACAAGTGAAAAATCTTTGTCAAAAAGTTTCTTTGCCCGATGAATGGCGGGAAAAATATCTTGCTCGCCTTGAAAGCGAGCAATCGGAATCCCGCCAATCCTCCGACCTTTTCGCTCAAAATCTCCGTGATAGTATTTCCGCCATTAAAATACGACTGGAGCGACTGACAGACGCATATTTAGGCGAAGCGTTGGAGCTTGGCGAGTATCAAGAGAAAAAGACATTGGAGGAGAAATTGAGTGATTTTGAACGCAAAGGCAATCATTGGTTCGAACTCATGCGAAACTGGATTATCGAGGTCAACCAAGCCGAAAATCTCTCTAAGCAAGAAAATCTTTCGGGAATGAAAGATTTTCTTGTGGACATCGGCTCGAACCGCCGCCTCGCGGCGGGAATGCTTTTGGTGGAATTCAAAACCCCGTGGAATTTCTTGGCGGAAATGCCAGCCCAAGCCCGCGCCTCTGGCGCGGGCGCGGTCAATTCTGATGCAAATCAATTTTGGTGGTGTCATTATATCATTTGCGCGAACTTTTTTCCAGCGGAAAATAAACGAATGAGTGCCTCGCGCGTGCTACGCACGCCTGTGTGATA
>Ga0209542_10011317_pt1 | contig 15836 bp, 25 predicted proteins | sample RifCSPhighO2_01_FD_184028 | JGI IMG/M metagenome (GOLD analysis project Ga0209542, IMG submission 184028) | Soil microbial communities from Rifle, Colorado - Rifle CSP2_plank highO2_0.1 (SPAdes) (version 2) | ecosystem: Environmental > Terrestrial > Deep subsurface > Rock core/Sediment ... | reverse complement strand
GCTCTATTTGCCACAAGGAGTCAAGTCTATAGCGACTACGAGCAGCAATGAACTAACTATTGAAATACTAACAGACTCTGGGACAAATGTGATATCTTATACCAGCAGCGTCCCAATAACTGCCTCAGGGATTACAACGACGGAAGGATTGAAAAAAGTTAAGCTTGAAGCAAGTCCAAGCGTAGTCACAATCACTCAAATTACCTAAATTAATTGATATTAAATTTATGATAAAAATCAAAGCACAATCTGCAATAGAGTTTATGATTATCGTAGGAGCAGTACTTTTTTTCTTTCTGGCTTTTGTTTACGCCTTGCAAGTACAGAGGTCTGAAGATATAATGGAAAAGCGCAATCTAGAAGTCAAAGAAGTCGCACTTACAGTCAAAGATGAGATAAATCTTGCAAATGAAGCCAGCGACGGGTATTCAAGGAATTTTGTCATTCCCAATATGATTTCAGGCGTCGTAAATTACAATATTACTATTAATGGAGTCTCTCTTTATATTTATACTATCGATGGCCCAAAGATAGCTATGGCCTTTCCTATCTTGAATACGACTGGACAGCCAAAGCTGGGAAGTAATTTAATAAGGAAGAGCAATGGAAGTATTTATTTGAATTGATTTATATAAGCTCAATATCGAATCTGTGTAAAAAAATTGATCCTAAAGGTTCTATTATCTCAAATGTTGCTTGTTTTTCTTACCAAAATAATTCTGAATTAAAAAACTAATAAAAGCAAATACTAATTCACCCACTATTCACAGTTTATTTATAATATCTCTTTGGATTCTGTGGAATGGTTGATGGACAATTACCCGAAGAGCTATAGTAAACATCCATTGTTTCATCGTTTATTACTTTAAAATATGCGAAACCTGAACCTCTTGAATTTGTTCCAAAATTATAGCAATGTTCTGTTGTGACTTGAATTGGAAGTTTATATGTTGGCTCGTTGGCATAAACTTTCAATGTTGGACTTTGACCTATATTGCCAAATGTGACTGCTTCTTCGTCCCCTACTAATGATATAGGGCTCCCATATTCTCCATCTTTGTAATTATCATATATCTCACCCACTATTTCTTTGTCTAAAAACCACATTCCCGAGATTGTTCCTTTCTTGTCTCTTGAAGATGCTCCACAATCTTTTACTTCAAATAGTTTTCCTCCAGATCCTCCAAAAAGGTTGTAATAATCTTGTTTCTTCTCTGGCGTGTAATAATCGTATGGGCAAACACCATGGATTAGATTTCTTGCTCTATCATCTGAATATCGCTCTTGATTAATGAACTGGTTTGTAACACTTGAGTCTCTTACTATAAAGTCAAAACCCGCAACAGCCCCTTCTTTGTTTTCCTGAAAATAATAACCGATTTTATCTCCTGCTTTGAATTCTATCCCTGGTCTTATTTCATCCTCCCTACTATCTTGTTTGAGAGGTGTGAGCTTTGCTGCTATTTCTGGAATTACTCCTTTCATGTGCCCTAATAGAATTTCGACACCGCATCCTGCGTCAAATTTCAAAACATAATCTGGCATAGTATTTTGTCCAGCACTGGGATTATTATAGTGCGCTCCGGATATTAGAGTCATATCAGTCGGAGCGTACAAAAGTATTTTTTGTTCATAAAACTCAGGTTTAATACTTATGTAAGACCTTTCAACAATGCTCTTTCCAGAGCCATGAACTACTCCTACTTGACCTACTTTCTGAACTTGTCGGGGATCAACTAAGTATTCTGTTAATACAACGGGGCAATTTTTATCATTCTGCGTTGAACTATCTTGAGAATTTGAATACTTTAAAGGTTGAGAAGGTGAATCTTGAGTCAATTCGTTTTTTGATTTTTGTTCATCAAAACGCACTCCAAGATTGTGGTAGAGAATGAAAAATCCTGAGATTATAAGAATAGATATTATAAAGAAAACCACTACTTTTTTCATTAAGAATTATAGTTTTTGAGGTTTATAAATTTCTTGGATAGATTATATTCTGGTTTAGAAGTAAATCGTTTAAATAGGGTTTCTCTGTCTGAATTGGCAGCATAAGAATAAACCTCTTATGACTTTGATATTTTCAGAGATGTAATATACCTCTCATTTAATTATATTAATTAAACTAAATAAAACATCTCGTTCTAACCGATAATTGGTAAAATAAAAAAGTTATTAGTATTGGGGATAAATCGCCATATTGGTGTAAATAATAGGATACATAGTTATCCAAATTAGTAAACACTTTTGCTTATAATGAATCTATTGCATTATAAGGTTATTTTATTTCCTTTTAGCTAAATAGATAATGTTACTTGTTACTTGACTTTCAGATGTCTTAACCCCAACAAAACCTCTGTTTAAAAAATAGTCTTTTATTCCTTGAGCATCATCAAAATGACGATAACTTCTTGTTTTAGCAACCTTATTTCTGTAAAATAGCAGTAATTTACCAAAAAGACCTGGAAGCATCTTCATACCTTCATGACTTAAATAAGCTCCTTCTTCAACCCTCTCTAATAAGTGTTCTATGTTCCCAACTAGAAAATCATGTTCGGCAGAATTAAGATAACTAGTCAAGGTTTCTGCAACAATTAAGGTTCTTTTTTTCTTATTGATTAAACCATGAAGAGAATCATACAAATCACTATTTATTGCATCAACAGCAACTAAGTGATGATTTTTGCTTAAATTTATTCCTTCAGATGTCTCTATTTCTCTCAGTATTTTTCTTTTCCTACTAATCACAGAAGAAAAATCAGTTTCAACATACACCAGCTTAGGGTCTCTTTGAGTAAAAACTAAACCCCTTGTAGAATATCCACAAGCAAGTTCTATTATTTGTTCTGGCTCATAAGTTTTAATAAATCTATCAATGTCATTAGACAAAACAACTCTTTTATGAGAGATTTTATCTAAATAAGCTGGAATAAAACGGCTAACAAGTTTAAACTTATGTTCAATTTTAGGACTAACAAAATATTTGCTGAACTTATCAGAATTTTCACGAGCTCTCATAAAAGCAACTGCTTCAGCAGTAAAAGCTATTTTCTCATTTCCTTTCATTTTATAATTCCCCCTCATTTATTAGTGGATAAATATCCAAAGCCACTTCTTCGTATGGATGAACTTTCTTTATAGCTATTATTATTGATTTTGCCTTGTCTTTTGGACAAACAAATTCAATTCTTTCTTCTTCTACTTCTTCTAATTGATTTACCTTTCCTATATGAGGTTTAGCTTTATCATTTGGTTTAAACCTACCTGTTCCTTTACTTGAAAAACTACAATAATCATAATTGCCGATTACACCAGCACCAGCTTTACCAATAGCTTCTCTTACTATCTCTGTGTGTGTTAATGGAACAAATACTACTATCTTTACTAATTCCATGTTATAACTCAGTCTCCTTTCCTTCTTCCAAAATAATAAATTTAATTCCTAAAGGATTAAGAACATCATTAGGTATTTTATGAGTAGTTCCTGGAGATTTTAAAATACCTTCATGAACTGGAAATGCTATCTTTGGGTGTATTTCAATTGCATAATCTATAGCTTCAGATAATTTCATCCATGGACCAGCAACAGGTAATGCTAAGATATCAACTGGTTTTTTAGGATTAGTAAAAGCATCTCCAGGATAGAACAACCTATTAGAAATAAAATAACCAGTATTTACAACTGGTGTAAGAGTTTTATACATATTAGCATGTTTCTCACCATATCCTTCTATAACAATTCCTTTGAAATCTATCTTTTGTCCATGTTCAACTATTTGATAATGAGGTATACCTGCCCCATCTAAAAGTTTTGCAACACCCTTATTAGTAATTATCACTAACCCCTTAGAACCAGCATTAGCAATTACATTTTTTAAAGAATCTATATGAAGATGGTCAGCATGTTCATGTGTAATAAGAACCGCATCAATATTTTTCACATCATTTTGTCCAGTAGAGTAAGTTCCAGGGTCAGTTAGGATTCTGACTCCTTTTTCTTCAATTAATAAACAACAGTGTCCAAATTTAGTTATTTTCATTATAATACTCCACCGTGATAGTCTAATTTATACACCTCTTTTCCTTTAAACAATATTATTTCAGTTCCTTTAAACTGGTTTAAGTCTCCTTCACTGCTATCTCTGTATTCAAAATCTCCTTCTTTAAGATTGGATACTCCTCTAAATGGTCTTTGCTCATTTACAAGGCTCATAGCCTTTCTAAGAAATCCATATACAGATTTACTATCAACTTTATCTGAAAGCATATAACCATAATAATTCATCATCCAAATAGTCTTTCCTTTATACCAAACAACCTCTTCTCCACCAAAAGGCTTAGGGTCTCTAGCATGATATCTATCTCTATATTTTAAATCCCCCTCTATATACTCAAATTCTTCAAACCCATCATCTAGAACTTTAGGTTTTTTACCACTAGCATAAGTATTCTTCTTTGCTTTTACTAAAAAGTGTCCTATATCCATAAAAATATTATAATTCAGTGGATTAAAGACTTTTCTATATAAGTAAAATAAACATTTTAGGTATAGTTATTTACATCTCATTAAAGATAGTTTGTTATAAGGTGTTTCTACCTTTAGAAGACACATCTTAAAGCAAGATATGGTAATTTAATCTATTGATTCATTAGTATCGTCTGGTATAAACTGATGACTCTTCCTTTCAATTTCATTACCACAATATCTACATTTGTAATAATCTATAGTAGTTCTTCTTACACCATCCTTTGTTTTAATGTCCCTAACATTTGAATCTTTATGAGGTTTGTATGCATATTCTTTGCCACAGGATTTACATTTTGCATGTTGTTTGTATTTCAAGGAGTTTAATAACATTGAACCAAAAACAAACAAAATTACTCCAATAATTAAAAAGATATATCCTATACTTTGTGGAAATTTAGGTAACCAACTAATAAATTGAACATTATTCATAAAAGAATTTAAGAAAGTAAAGATAGATATAAGACTTCCAATTAAACCAATTACTCCAACAATTCCAATATTTTTCTCTTTAAAATGTGTTGTTAAATAAATAGACAAGGTTTCTATATTATTTATGTCTGGAAAATCCACTTCATAATTCACAGAATTATCATGTATTTCTTGGTGTATCTTATCACCATAATGAACCTCTCCTACATTTGTATGATTCACATTATTCAGATTGTAAGATTTGTTACTATTGACTTCATTCTTATTTGTTTTATTTTTATCTTCTTCCATAATAAACCAACAAAATAAGACTATTTAGGATTTATGGTTAATCCTTATATCCCCCAAGATATTTTTCTATAACTTTTTTAGTTCCACCAGTAATATGTAAGTTACTCCCAGTTTTATAAAAATCAATATACTTTATTTCATGTTTTGGTTTTGGTATACCTTCCGCTTTTACTAAAAATACCTTAGCATGATTTCTTATTGGTTTACCATGATGGTCATACCATTTACTTCCAACATAACTAAACAAATATTTGATACTTTTTGTTTTCAGATTAGTTTCTTCATAAAGTTCTCTAATAGTGGCTTTCTTTCTACTCTCCCATTTTTCAGCCCCCCCACCAGGAAGAATAAACTTTTTACCTCTGCCAGCAACAACTAAAATACCTTTTGGTGTATCTACAATTGCAGAGCCCTTTCTTCTTATATTACTCATCTTAAACCTAAAAATCTTTTTATTTTTGTCATAAGTGATTCCCTCTTGGTTATATCATTTGATTCTACTTTATTACTTGGATGATATCTTCCTTGCATAAACTCTTTGAGTAAGATTTTACTTCTCCTAGTAATATGTTTATTTAATGCTTGTCTCCTATTTAATAATCTTCTTTGAAGAAAATCATATTCTCTTAAAATTCTACCATTCTTAAGTAAAGTAACTCTCATAACAATTTGTGTAAAGTTAGGAACAGATTTATTTTTAATATAGTTTTTTATTGAGTTGAATTCGTTTTGTTCTAACTTCATAGCTAATGTTGAGTGGTATCCAAATCTTTCTATTTCTTTTTTCTTATCTTGAGACTGTAGATTACAATATGAACGTAAATTCTCAACGAGATTTATTCTAAACTCATTTAGTTTTTCACTAGCCCCAATATTTACAAAAACAACTCTATTATTATCAAATGTTCCAAATCCATTACCCTTAAACTTCATTAACTCTGTTTTTGAACATATCCTTGAAAAATCCGCTATTAATCTTCTTTCATTGTTTGTTGTTATTGGTCCAACCAAAGTTATGTGTGGAACATGTTTCCTCTTTCCAACACCAAATCTCCTATTTATTCCATAAATCATACCTTTTAGATATGTTTGTATCCTTTTTGATTGAAACCTAAATTCTATTAAATATTGTGCCATTTTTTGATATATCCCTCAACATCTTTTATAATTTCATCTTTTGATTTATTCCCATCAATTATGATATCTGCTTCTTTTCGTTGAATTTCCTCATAAGTCTTTGACTCTGGAATAACTACATTTATTGTATAATCCATATGTGCTGAAGTTCCATCTCTCTTAGTTCTTCTATAAAGTAAGTTCACATCAGAAACATCAACCCAAATCTTTTTATCAAATAGTTTATTCAATTCATTATTAGTAAAAAGAAGATAACCTTCAATAATGATTATTTTATGAGGTTTAACTTCTCTATCAAAAATTTCTGTCCACCTATGAGTTGGTATAAAAGCATTTTTACCCTCTTTTAAAATCTTTATTGCTTCTATTAACTTATCAAATCTTAAAGCTCCCGGTCTTTCCCAACTATCCGCTTTAACTTTGAAAAACTTATCTTGATTTATATGTAAGAATTTACCCTTATACTTTTCCTCAAGTTCTTTAATAACTGTAGATTTACCAGAACAACTTCTACCACTAACCCCTATTATTATAGGTTTTATTTTTTTTGAAAAGAAACCCATATTTAGATACCTCAATCCTCAAAAAGTTCTTTAGGATTATACTTCTCCTGACCAGTAAAGTTAAGGTAATCTAACAGTTTAAATCCATGGAAATTTGCTACAATATTTCTTGGAAATCTTTGAACTCTTTCATTATATTGTTGAGCCACTCTATTATACCCTAATCTAAACTCTCTCAATTTAGATTCAGTTCTTGAAACACTACCATCACCAAGAATACTTTTATGTAACGATTCTGCTTTTAATTTTGGATATTTCTCAAAAACTGCTTGTATTTTGAAGAAGTTATTTTCTACATCTTGAACTGCCTTAACTTTCTCGTTTAATGGAGCATCTTTAGACCATCTACTTCTTGCTTCAATTACATCTTTAAATGTTTTATATTCATGAATATCATATTTCTTAACTACTTGAGCTAGTGCAATTAACATATCTATTCTTTGTTGCATAACTACATCAATATCTGCAAACTTTCTCTCTGCTCTTGTTCTCCAATAAATAAATTTATTGTAAATGGTTGCCCATCCCTTTCCTAATAAAAATAATACTATTGCTCCAACAGCAATTCCACCTACCCACAATATTGTTGTTATTTCTATATTCTTATACTTTGAAGTAATCCTTATCTTTTAAGTTCTTTGGTTTAATTTCCGCTTTAAAGTATTTTACCATTTTCTTAATTGCTTCTTGCTTTGTATTTAGATTGTTCACTAACTTGTATATCTCTACAATTTTGTCTTCTTCCTCGTCTAAGTCTATTTGTATCTTTGTCATTGTATCTCATGGTGTATCATTATATATTACCATAGTATAAGGAGGTATATAAACCTACCGATTGTTGTTTTTCAAGAACAAATTACATCCATTTATCTAAAAACTATCTAACTTCACTTATCACAATTCTTACACAAATACTTACCCTGTTTGATTAACTTAGCCCAGTTATGTTTACAAACCTCACATTTGTGTTTACATATCTCCTTAAAATCTAAAGTAGCCGTTCCGTTTCCTTTCATAGAAGTAATTTTATCCCTCATCTTTTTTACCCAATTATTTTATCTATCTTCTTCTTAGTTCTTCTGACTTTTTTATTATGTTTTTCTATTAATTCTTTCTGTGTAAAGAGTTCTGGATTGTTTAACTCATCTTCAATATCAAAACACTCTTCTTTCCCATATTGTTTTTTAGCTAACTTTAAAATCTCTTTCCTTGATTTCTTTGGATACTTCTTTTTTAGTTTTTTTACTAACTCATTCCAAGAATTAAGTTTGTTTTTCATAAAACGAAATCGTAACTTAACGTTTAAAAAAGTATTTACCGATGACAAAATAATAAGAAATAATAAAAGTTAATATTAATTAGATGGAACCATACCATCAATAATACTTCTTATAAAATCATCTTTCTTCTTCTCTTTTTTAATCTCCTTAACTTTAATATTTGATATTTTAACATCAGAGTGTTTTAAGTTATAACCTCTAATCAATCTCTCTAAAGCAACAACTCTAAAGTCTTTCTTCACATATTTATAATTTTTAGATGTTCTTCTTTCCATCTTAACTTTCTCTTTTCTTCTCAGATAATTTTCTTTTTCAACCTTTTCAACAATTTTAGAAAATTTATCCCACTCCTCTAAAAAGCCCTTTCTTATGTAAAAAGAATATATGGTTAAATTACTCATCTTCATCTACCTCATCAACATCTTCAACATCATTACTAACCTCTTTTTTTATTTCCTTTTCCTTAACATCGGTTGGTTTATTTTTATCTGCATATTTCTTTTTTAATTCATCTAAAAAAGTATCTAACTTTTCATTAAACATTCGTTCAGCATCTTTCTCTTCAAACTTCTTAAGAACAACATCTATCCTACCCTGAATCTTTGTTTGTTCTGATATAAGTAGAGTATTGATATTTTCTTTCATTCCTTCTTCAACTACCTTTCTTAACTCAGAGATAGTTTTATTTATACTCTCCTCTCCAATTGTTTCTAAACTTTTAACAATCTCTAAATTCTTCTCTTGGAGTGATTTAATAATATTATTTTTTAATAATTCTAATTCATTAATAATATTTATGTGTAGTTCCTTAAACTCCTTTATCCTCTTACTTAATCCTTCACCATTCAACTTTAATCTACCCTCAAATTCACTCATTTTATCATTAAATTCTATGATTGTGTTTTGTAACATTAGAGAAATACGATTTGAATCAACATAATTTTTATTGTTTATCCTAATTAAAGATATACCATTTCTCTCAAAGTATTCTTTGTTTAGATTAGTTACCTGTAAATAATCCAAGTTCTCTATCTTCTCCATCTCTGGAGTTTTCTTAAATAAACCAATCATCCAAATATATCTCCTAACCAGACTCTTATTTTGTCCAATTGTTTTTTATCTTTAATAAAAGAACTGGAAAGATAATGTTTAGTTGCCGTGTTTAAATTATGCCCCATGTGTTGTGTTATCTTAGCTGTGTTTAAATCTAAACCAACTAAATAGTTCTCATGTGTCTTCCTTAGATTATGAACTGAAAAATCTTTCCAACCATCAATTTTCTTTTCTTCTAATATCCTTTTCATAGTTTGGATTAGATGTTGTATAGTTGGAAAATTAAAAGTATCTTCATCTTTAATATTGTTATCTTGTTTATATTGTTTTAAAGTTTTAATTGTAAAAGAACTTAATTGTGTGTATCTCATAACCTTACCACCTTTTGGATTAGTTACAATTAATTGTTTGTTACCAACATCAATATTGTTCCACTTAACATTCTTTGCTTCTTTATATCTCATACCTGTAAGCATCAAAAACCAGTAATAGAATCTTAGATTAATAGGCACGGCATAAACAAATGTCTCCCAATCATCAGGATTGAAGAATCTTGTTGATATTTCTTTTGCTCTGTATACTCCTTTGTTACTTTGTTTTGTTTTAATTTTTGCAGTTAGCTCTTTTCTTAGTAGTTGAAGCTGTTCAGCAGATAATGTTTCTAAATTAATCTGTGTAGTTGTGTTTTGATTTTCCATGTAGATAATTAAACTGATGTTTATTTTTCTGTTTAAAATAATTAAATTCTGTTGTGTATACTTTAATTATTAACATAATATTTAAACGATAAAAAACGTTTAAAAATATTATTATTTACCGTCTATAAAACTCTACCTCATGGAATATAATAGATTGTTTCTTTCAAAAATTCCTAATATATTATAAATTTTTCAGCCGAACATAATACATTAAAATAACAAATAGAACCCTATATCAATAAAACAGCCAAATTGGACATACTAACCTTAAACTAAACAACTACTTTATTTTCTGTTTGTTTCCTAAAATTATTTCTAATTATCCAAAACAAAATTAAAATCAATATGAACTCAAACAAAGTTGAAATAGATAAAAACAAAACCAAGTTTTCAATCCACCGATTGTTGAGACACTCCATGAACTTTGGTGTGTTCATTAATGTAGTATTGAGTGTTTGATTAATCATCGTCCATACTCCAGTAAATTGGTTTACTCTTACTTACATTTTTTAACTTCCATTCTACTATAGGCTTATAATGATACTCATACATCAAGTAAGCCTTTTTTCCTATTATTAATAGCCAAGTAGTTCCAGAACATTGTATATGACAACTGCTTTTCATTTCCTCTAAGTGCCAGTATATCTCATTCTTGCAGTATTCATACTCTTTATTGCAGTATACAACCACCCATCTAAGTACCATTATTAACATCCTTCACCCTTTCATCTTCTTTTGTATTGGAAATATGATTAATATGATTAATATTCAAATCTGGATTAGTTTCTTCACGATAAAGTCTAGTTTGATGTTGAATATTTTCAATATTTTCAATATTTTTAAGTTTTAAATTAAGAATAGCAACAGTATAAGCCCCGTCAACCTCTCTGTTTCCCAAACCTAACCCATCTTCTCTAAGTATTTTACCAATTTGTTTGGATGTTAAAATTCTTAAGTGTTTTTCTTTAAGATAGGTGTTACAATGTTCTGTAAAATTTCTTAATGAAATCATCTCTCCAGATTTTTCCTCACATCTTTCTTCTACAAATTTTATAACTGGATTACTTCTCTCTTCATATCTTCTAGTTCTCTCTTCAATATTCCCTTCATTTGTAAAGTGTGGATTATTATAAAGTTCCTTAAGAATCCTCAATGATTTTTTTGCCAAGTTTTCAAATTCAACTGCTGGAATAATATCAATCAACTTTTTATCACTTATTTTAAACTGATTTAAGAAATCAACAATCAACCACTTCCTGTAAAATCCTATTGTTTTATCTGGAGTAATCGGCATAGAATTTGTTAAACATATACCTGTAGCCGTATTATCATCTGTAAATGGAGTTTTACCTTTGAACTGAAAAGAGAATTTATCTTCCCCGCCCATTTTCTTTAATATGTTTGTATTTCTTAAGTCATCATAAGAAACTTCCCCCATAACACATAAAAGTTTTCTGTATAGAACAGCTGGTTCAAATTTATCTTCTGATAATGCTTTAATCTCACTTGAAACATAATTTTCTTCACCTAAGAACCTATAATTAAGTTTTATATAAGTCCCCTTACCATTACAGCCACCACCACATAAAGCAATTAGTCTCTGCATGAACTTATCAGATGATGTATTATATGCTAATATCTCATATAAGGTATTTTTCCAACTTGCATCTTGTCCCTTTATCCAATCATCAAAGTATTTATCTATAGTTGGTGTATCTTCACTTTCCCCTACTTTCCAAGGAATAGGATTAGTTACAAAATATTCTGGTGTTGCATCAAAACTCTCTCCTGTTATAACATCATATATTTTATTCAGATACTGCACCCAAGACATTTTTACTTTTTTTGGTTTGTGTAACCTACCAACCCGTTTAAACCCTTCAATAATTTCTAATCTTGTTTTACTATCAATAGTATCAATATGTAAAACATTAAATATTGAATTACAAAAGTCTATTTCATCACTAATTACCCATCTACAATTTAGGTTATCCCACAACCAAAATATCTTACTCACATCATAATAAAACGGCTGAACTTTCCAAAACTCTTCAATCTGTCCTCTACGAGTCATAATACTATAATCCTTATCCGTTTTTTCTATTCTTATTGATTGTTCTATTGATTTTGGAACAAACCCATATTTTATCTCTGCTAATTTTAAGACTTTCTTATAAGTCTCTCCATCCAACTTGCCCACCGCTTCTTCACATTTAATTAGTCCTTCTTTTACAGCTATCCAAGATGCAATCCCTCCACCCCCATGACTACCGCCATGAAAACAATACCAAGTATTCCGTTTGCAATTAACATGAAAGTTAGTCCCAGTTGTAGAACCATGAATAGGATGTGAACCAACAAAATAACTCTCCCGCACCTCTTTAAGCTTTGAAGTATCTATAAGATTTATAAGATTTAGATTATTTTCAATATCACCATCACCAAACTTGATAGTGTCTCTCTTTATTCTTTCTGCCCTTAGTATCTCTTTAGAAACAAATTTCTTCTTTAATTCTTCTAATAGCTCATCATCTATACTTACTATATTCAACTCACTTATAACCCTATAATCTCCCTCTATCCCTTCCCTTGCATCAATAACATGACTTCCCGCAGCAACTACCTGTGTGTAGGTGTTTGTGTTCAGATTGAAACTCCTAATCTCCCCATAGTGAGTAGTTTTACCCTCTTTATCAATAGTTTCCAAATTAGTAAGTTTTGTATTCTTGTTTCTAAAGTAATAGTGTTTTTTCCATGTCTCTGCACTCCATGTTTTTATTGTAAGTGTTTTAGGAAAATGCTCTTCTATGTAATCATGTAGTTCCTTACCATCCGTATCTACATCAATAACTACTAACCCTTCATAACCACACAAAACCCCATAATTTCCACCATCCTTCAACCAATCCAACAACACCTTATCATTAAATCTATATTGAACCGTTGAATTTGGAACATTCCAACTAACATCTGTTGGTTTTTTAGAATCTTTATCTAATCTGATAAACCTCAAATCATCTCTCTGTAATTGTTTAGGAATAGGATTGTCATTACTAATTGGTTCGTTTTCTATTTCAATATTAGATTCTCTATGTTCAACGTTTTCCATTTTTGTAAAAAAATTTTAGTTCTCCCTACTTATTTTGCCGTAGGTGTTTCTTCATGTTTTGCTATGATTCTGTCTCCTCTTATCTTAGCAACATAAACTCCCTGTTTAAGCTCTGAAGCTTTTTTGAAGTCTATATAAGCCGAACCGCTACTAATTTTCATAGCCCTGCCCATGCTCCCATCATCTGTAGGAACTAACTCTAAGATGTCTGAATTTTCATCATCATAGAAAATCCTGCAAAACTGCTTACCTGCAAACTCAGTTAAGAGTTTAAGGCTCAGTCTGATACCATTCTTACTTGTAGATATCTGATTATCCAAAAGTTTACTTCCATGGAGATGTTTAACAAATTCTTGTTTTGTCATTCTTTGTATACCTCCTTTCAATTATGATTATCATCTTCTTTCCTCTTCCTGTAACAGTGCTATCTCACTTTTGTTAATAGAAACCAAGTGTCCCATAATATCCCTAATAGTAATAGTATCTACACTCTCCTCAAGAACAACACCAGAATAAGACCTGTTTGTAAATCCCTTTAATTTGATGTAGACTTTTTTATCCTTCCATAGCTTATCATTACCATATCCTTCCATGTTAATTGTTCCTGCTCCTGCTACTCCTACTTTCACTTTGTTTTAGTTCCTGTAGTTTCTGAAGCCTCTTGTAATCTTTTTTTTCAAGAAGTTCTGCTTCAATTTTAGCATAAGCCAATCTTCTGCCTTCTTGTTCTAATTCTCCATTATCTAATTTAATCAAATCATTTTTTTTAATCAGTTCCTGCATTAACTCTTCCCTTGCTTCCCTCTTAGCTTCCTTTTTCATTTCTACAAAAAGTTCCATTGTCATCTTTTCTTCTCCTTATTCCAATCCTGTCTCTTGCAGTTAGGACATTGCTTAACTACTACTTTCTTAGGAACCCATTCGTATTTGCAAATATTACAATGGTTTATTGTCTGTTTGATTTGTTTTGTTTTAATCATATATTAACGATAATAATAACATTTAAGTACTCTTATATTGTTAATAATATATCAGTAAAATGGAAAGAAAAAATCAACATAGACCAAAGAGAACACCACTAATGAATATTATGGAAAAGGATAAAAGTAGAGAATACTCTTGGAAGTTCTTCTATAATTACACTACAACAAATATCATTTCAAAAATATACTATCATAATTCAGAGAAGAATTACTATTTAGTATCTACAAGATGTAAGGAATGGAAAGCCAAAGAATATTTTGTACAAAAGGAAGGAAAAATTCAGAAACTTAGAAACAAGGAAAAAAATAATAATACTTATCCATCAAAACAACCGTACTATATGTTTAACTTAAATCCCTTTTATGAATTTGCTAAATCAAAAAAGATTGAATTTACACCAAAACAAGAAAAGATATTAGATTTCTTCTTTTACTCTTATGTTGTTAGAGAGTATATTTATGATAAGTATAGCAAAGAAGATGATTTTATAACTGCCATGATAAAATTTTACATTAGTTTTTTAATAAGAAATAAATTAGGAGAAGAGACTTACTCTTTAGATAGCCTGAAAAAAGAATTTAAAAAATACTTTAAAACCCATGTTTTAGGAATAGGCAGTGTTGATTATATTAGAAGTAAGTTTGTTCATTTTTCTACAGACAAAGCCATTGATGAAGATGGTGTAACTTTACTTAAAGATGAAAGAATGATGATTACAGATGTTAATGCAATTTATTCTTATTATAAAGAGTTCCATTTAAAGTTAAAAGAAGAGATGATTGATTTAGATTTTAAGATGTTAGAATTATTAGGGATTTATTAATAATTAATTTTTATTTTATTCCCAACTTTAACTTAATTTCTTTGAGTGCCTTTTGTTCAAATTTATCTAAAAGTTCTTCTCTAAATACTTCTTGTTCATTCTTTATACTTTCTATTCTCATTGTTTGTAATTTATTAACTTCTCTCTGCTGTATAAGTTCTTCTTCTAACTTTTTGATATTGCTATCATAAACTTTTCTCTGTGGTCTTTTGTCTATAGCTAAGAATGTAGCATATTTATCAATCATTCTTGATGATGGTTTATGTCCTAATCTTTTATTTATTTCATCAGTAGTCCACTCTTTCATTAATAAATCACAAGCCATAGAACTTCTCAAATCTTTCCAACTTACTTCCTGTCCTTTTGATTCACACCTTACCTCTGCTAATTTAACCGCTCTTTTAAGAAACTTAACAGCCGATGAATCTTGAAATTTAAATAATTTATTTTTATCATGCATTTCACTCATTTTTTTATTTGTTACATATCTATTTGTTATGGTTTTATCACTATTTTTTAAATCACTCAAGACAATATCTAAAAACTCAACTGTTTCTTTATAGTTAGTTCTTTCACTTCTGGCACTTCTACTTCTTTTTAGATTATCTTTATCTAAAATTATTACATATTCTGGTTCTTTGGTGTCTGGATTTATTTGCCTCATACAATCTTCTTTTGTTAAAGCTAACAAAGAGTTAATATTTTCCCCAATATCAAAAGCCAACCACAATAAACATTTCTGTATGGGGGTTGTTGCACAATTAACAATTTTTCTAAAATTGTCTTCTCTGATAAACCTAACTTCATTAGTATCATGTCTCCCCTTAATTAATCGTTATACCCTATGGTCTTGCCATAGGGCGAGAGCTTCCAGTAAGTATTAAACGCTTAAATTATTGTCTTCTTTATGGAAGAATTAGAGAAATCAGCACATAAAGTTT
>Ga0209542_10011316_pt1 | contig 15839 bp, 6 predicted proteins | sample RifCSPhighO2_01_FD_184028 | JGI IMG/M metagenome (GOLD analysis project Ga0209542, IMG submission 184028) | Soil microbial communities from Rifle, Colorado - Rifle CSP2_plank highO2_0.1 (SPAdes) (version 2) | ecosystem: Environmental > Terrestrial > Deep subsurface > Rock core/Sediment ... | reverse complement strand
CAGTGGGTACTGTCCGATCTCGCGCAGGTAGATCTGTATGGAATCGTAACTCGTGGATTCGCGCCCCTTGATGTTGCGGGTCGCGAGATACTGATCGGCATTGTCTTCCAAAATGCCCCCCTCAAGCACGTCGATGCCCGCGATAGAAAAACGCTCATAGAGCTCGTCGAGGAAACGGATATCGTCTTCGACGTGCGGAAAATCCTTCAGAATCTCGCTGTAGGTGATGTAGCCGCGTTCCTTGCCCTTCACGATAAGCGCGTCCGCCTTCGCGCCGCGAAGCTGCCGCGCCTTTTCTCCCACGCCGCGCGCAATCTTGTGAACGATGCGGATGGCGCGGCGGGAGGCAGGCTCGCGCTTCTTGCGGCCCTGCGCCTTCCGTACGGCGCGCGAAGCACGCGCCGTACGCGCGGCGCGAACTGTCCTCCCCTTTCTTTTTTTCTTCGTCGTAGGCATGAAATAGCTATGAGAGCGATGCGAGACGCTTCATGATGGTGGCGCACTCTTGCTCAGCCGCGGAAAGCATCTGTTGATCCTTCGCCGCTTGCGCGCGGCGAAGGCCGACCAGGGCCTTCTCGTAGGCTTCCTCGCATGTCGCCTTCTCGAAACGAGCGATGAGCTCGTCGGCAGCGTGCTCAGAAGGGCTCTCGCCGAGCGAGAGTCCCGATTCGAATATCGCCTCTTCGGGCACCGCATCTTTCGGAAGCGGAGCGCCCTTGATCCGAGCGTACTCGCTTTCGACGTGCTTCGCAAGCGGCGTATCGGCATAGCCGATAGCCGCCGCCGCAAGCGCGATCGCCGCCGTCTCGGTAGCGGAATATCTTAAGGACGGGACCGATTTCTCGCGCGCTGGCGAATCCGATCCTTCCTCATATCCCGCATCCGCTTCGCGAGGCAGGCGGGCGAGCGCGCCCCGCACCGCCTCAGGGGTGGTAGAGAGCGCGCGAGCGACAACGCCGACAAAATGCTCCCGCTCCAAGGGACTTTGGACGGCCGCCACGAGGGGGAGTACCGTGCGTTCGACCGCAAGGACGAGCCGGTGTGTGTCGTTGATGTCGGATGCGAGTACGGCAAGGAAAAATTCTATGATCGGTTTCGCGTCCGCGACCAGTTTTGCAAACGCCTTCGGATCTTCCGCGATGACATCGGCAGGATCCTTCCCTTGCGGCATCCGTATCGCTTTGACGCGCATTCCGGCGCCAAGCGCGGCAAGGGCGCTCTTCGCGCTTGCGGAAAGTCCCGCGCGATCGGCGTCGAGCGCGAGCATGAGGTTCTCCGAGTATCGCTTCATGAGAGACAGGTGCGTGCCCGAGAGCGCCGTGCCCGAGAGCGCCACCGTGTTCGCGAATCCCGCTTGGTGCGCATGGAGAAGATCCATCTGTCCCTCGACGAGGATGGCGAAACCCCGGGTACGGATAGCGTCTTTCGCCTGGTCCATGCCAAAGAGGATCTCTGACTTCTTGTAGAGCTCCGTTTCGGGGCTATTGAGGTATTTCGCCTGCTCGTCCTTCGCCAAGGCGCGGCCCGTAAATGCAACCGTCCGACCGGCAGCGTCCCGTATCGGGAACATGAGACGATTCCGAAAACGATCGTAGTAGGTGCCGGGCTTCCCGTCGGCTTCCTTGATGAGGCCTGCGGCAAGCATCTCTTCGGTCGAGAAACCAACGCCTCCGAGGTGTTCCAAAAGGTCGCGCCACGCCTCTTTCGCGTATCCGAGGTTCCATAGGGTTATGGTCTCTTTCGTGAGACCGCGCGAAAGAGCATAGCGGTAGGCCTCGCTCTTTTCGTCGGCATTCGCTTGATAGCACTGCTCGGCGCGCGCCATCGCTTCCCGCAGGCGCTCCGTCTTCTCGCGGTTTCCGCTTCGCGCGTAGGTCAAGGGCACCCCCGCTTTCTCCGCGAGGATCTTGAGCGCTCCCTTGAAATCCACGCCCTCCATCTTCTCAACGAAGGTGAACAGGTCGCCGCCCTGCCCCGACGAGAAACAGTAGTAGGTCCCGCGATCGGGCGAGACGAAGAATGAGGGCGTCTTCTCCTTATTGAAAGGCGAGAGCCCCCGCCAATACTTCCCTGCCTTCGCGAGCTTCACGTACGGCGCCACCACGTCGACAATCGACAGTTTGTCTTTGATGAGTTGTACGGTGTCGGACATGTGAAGAATGATAGAACGAAACGGCGAAGTCCCAACTCGCAAAACCACTGCCATTCCGTTTCGCCGCGGAACAGAGGCTTGCGTCTGTCGGGCTTTGGAAAGAACGGTTAGCGACTCTCCGCCTGGATGCGGGACGAGAACGAGCTTCGCTCCGGCACGGGTCGAGCCTTCTGGAGCTTCGCTATCGCTTCCTGTTTCTTGCTTTTCGCGAAACCGGTGCCAGCGGGAATGAGACGGCCAAGGATGACGTTCTCTTTCAGTCCGCGCAAGCGGTCGATACTGCCCTTGAGAGCGGCATTGATGAGGATCTTCGTCGTCTGTTCGAACGAAGCCGCAGAGAGAAAGGAACGGCGGGAAAGCGCGGACTCCTTGATGCCGAGCACGACCTCTCTCGCTTTCGGCGGGAGTTTCCCGGTTTTCTCCGCCTCAGCCACCGCTTCTGAGAACTCGAAATCCTCGATGACGTCGCCGACGGAGTACTCGGAGTCTCCCGTCTCGGTGATGCGGACGCGTGAGAACATCTGCTTCACCACGACCTCCAAGTGCTTCCGAGAGACGGACGCTCCTTGGAGCTCATAGATCTTCGACGCTTCGGCAATGATGTATTCCTGCACCGCCGCGCGTCCGGCGTACTCGAAGAGCTCATCGAGGTCTGCGGAGCCGTCGGTGAGGAGCTGGCCTTTCGTGACGGCCTCCCCCGTCTTCACCAGAGGCATACGGGGATAGACGGCGACATATTCCGCGAGGCCGTCCTTCTCCTTTTTCTTCTTTCCGCTCGTCTCTTCGTGCGCAATGACGATGACCTTCTCTTTGCCGGACTCCTTTATCTCGACGACCATGCCGTTCTCATGCGCTACCAAGGCCGGGCTTTTCGGAGAACGTTTCTCGAACACCTCTTCGACGCGCGGGAGGCCCTGCGTGATGTCGCCGCCGACCGAGGCCGTACCGCCTGCATGGAAGGTGCGCATCGTGAGTTGGGTACCCGGTTCTCCGATGGCCTGCGCTGCCACCGTTCCCACAGCTTCGCCGAGATCGATGGGTTCCTGGCTCGTGAGGTCCATGCCGTAGCAGGCCTGGCAAATCCCGTTTTCGGTCTCGCATGACATCGCCGAACGCACGGTAATCTCGGAAACGGACGAGGCGGCGGCGACATCACGCGCGTCGTCCGCCACAAGATAGTGTCCTTTCTTGAACAGGATCTGCTCCCCTTCCTTGACGTCAGCAGCGAGCGTGCGACCGCGTATCGCGTCCGCGAAATCTATCTTGATACCGGACGCCGAGATGCGACGGATTGCGATGCCGTTTTTCGTACCGCAGTCCTCTTCCGTGATGATAGAGTCCTGCGCGACGTCGAACAAGCGGCGTGTGAGGTACCCGGCGCGCGCCGTGCCAAGCGCCGTATCGGTGAGACCCTTTCTCGCGCCGTGGGTCGACATGAAGTATTCGATGGGATTGAGTCCTTCGCTCATGCTCGAGGTGATGGGTACCTCGATCGTTTCACCGGCCGTATTCTGAATGAGACCCTTCATGCCGGCCATCTGAGTGAGATTACCCATGCTCCCGCGCGCGCCTGAACGCACCATGTCATGCACGGAACCCATAGGGTCGAGCGCCTTTTCTACCATGCGCTCGACATCCTGCTTCGCGCCGTGCCAGATCTCGATGACCATGCGCCGTTTCTCGTCTTCGGACAGGAGTCCGTTCCTGAAATCATCGACGACGCGCGCGACCTTCTCGCGCGCACTTCCCACGACTTTCTGTTTCCCGTCCGGAACGGAAACGTCCTCGAGTGACCAGGTGATGCCCGAGCGCGTCGCGTACTCGAAACCGAAACGCTTCACCTTGTTCACGATATCGGGGATTCGGTCGAGGCCGTAGCGCACGACGCAGTCGTTCATGATGTGCGAAAGCACCTTCTTCGTGATGGCATCGTTGACGAAGGGATAATCGGACGGGAGCACGGTGTTGAAGAGGAGGCGGCCGACCGAAGTTTCAAACGGCTTGTCACCGAATGCCGCATACTTTTCCTTGCCCGCGACCGGCAACACCTTGATAGCAGCGCGCAAGTCAATGCCCCCGTACTCATAGGCGAGGATAGCGGCATTCGGCGAGGCGAAGTAGCCGCCTTCCCCTTTCGCGCCCGCGATCGCCTTCGTAAGCCAGTAGGAACCAAGGACGATATCCAAGGGTTTTGCCGTGAGTACGATCATGTCGCCCGAGCCCGGTTTGAGGAGGTTTTTATTCGCGCTCATCACTTCGCGCGCTTCCCACTGCGCCTCTTCGGAAAGAGGAACGTGGACGGCCATCTGGTCGCCGTCGAAGTCCGCGTTGAAAGCGGGACAGACCAGCGGGTGAAGCTGGATGGCGTCGCCCTCGATGAGAACGGGCCGGAACGCCTGGATGCCCTGACGGTGGAGGGTCGGAGCGCGGTTGAGGAGAACGTATTTGCCCTTGATGGCTTCTTCAAGGATTTCCCAGACCTCGGGAACGCCGTCTTCGATGAGGCGGCCTGCGCCGCGGATGTTGAAGGCGAGCTCTCGCGAGAGAAGCCCCGCAATCACGAAGGGCCGGAAAAGCTCGAGCGCCATGTGCTTCGGAAGACCGCACTGGTCGAGCTCGAGGTCAGGGCCGACGACAATGACGGAACGGCCTGAGTAGTCGACGCGCTTGCCGAGCAGATTCTGCCGGAAATAGCCCTGTTTTCCTTTGAGGTAATCGGCGAGGGATTTGAGAGGACGCCGCTGCGCGGGCGTCAGCGCGCCGCCTGAGGCGCCGCCCTTGCGGATGGAATTATCAAGGAGAGCATCCACCGCTTCCTGCAAGATGCGCTTCTCGTTGCGGAGTATCACCTCCGGCGCGTGGATGTCGAGAAGCTTCTTCAGGCGATTATTACGATTGATGACGCGGCGATAGAGGTCGTTCACGTCCGAGGTCGCGTGGCGGCCGCCCTCAAGCGCCACCATAGGGCGGAGTGCTGGCGGAATAATCGGAATCTTCGTGAGAAACATCCATTCGGGACGGACGTTGGATGCGATCATGCCGGAGATGAGCGAGATCCGTTTCGCGAGCTTCTCGCGCTCGGCGGCGCCCGCTTTCGTGTAGCGCGCTTCAAGCTCGCCCTTCAATTTCCCGAGATCGATGACGCGGAACAGGTCGTAGATGGCTTCGGCGCCCGTGCGCGCGGTAAAGAGGGTGCCGTATTTGACGGAGTGGCGGTGATACTCGATCTCGTCGAAGACGCGGCCGGGTATCACTCCCTCTATCTCCGCTTTCGCCAAGGTCATCCGCTCCTTGAGGTGGTCGCGGTCTGCATCCGTCTTTGCGGCCTTGTACTTGGTCTTGTACTCGCTTTCAAGCTCGGACAGGAGGCGCTTCTTCACGTCGTCGGCAACCTTGACGACAATGTATCCTGCGAAATAGACGACCTTCTCGACGTCCGCCGCGGAAAGTCCGAGGAGAAGCGCCATGCGGGAGGGAACGCTCCGGAGGAACCATATGTGCGCGACCGGCGTCACGAGCTCGATGTGACCCATGCGCTCGCGACGCACGATGGAGCGCGTTATCTCGACGCCGCACTTGTCGCAGACGATGCCTTTGTAGCGGATGCCTTTGTATTTTCCGCAGTAGCATTCGTAATCTTTTTCCGGACCAAAGATCTTCTCATCGAAAAGGCCGTGTTTCTCGCTCCGTTGGGTACGGTAGTTGATGGTCTCTGGTTTCGTCACTTCGCCCTTCGACCATGCGAGGATGCGCTCCGGAGAAGCGAGTGCGAGCCGGATGGCGTTCCAGGACAGGAGCATCCTCGGCCCGGCCGTCCGAGACGGAGAAGAGGGGAAGCGAGATGCGGGTGTGCGTTCAGGCATAGGGGAGACGTAGGCGGCTAATGTTTCTGACTCTGCCCCTCCGGAGGCGCGTCGATGAGGTCGACGTCAAGCGCGAGGCCGCGGATTTGATTCGTGAGGACGGCGAACGAGGCAGGCGTTCCAATGTGGGACACCGGTTCGTTCTTCACGATGGCATCGAAGGCGGCGGAGCGGCCTTGGATGTCATCCGACTTTATCGTGAGCATTTCGCGAAGCGTATATGCCGCGCCGTAGCCAAGGAGCGCCCACACTTCCATTTCGCCAAAGCGCTGGCCGCCGTTCTGGGCCTTGCCGCCAAGCGGCTGTTGGGTGATGAGAGAGTAAGGACCGATGGAGCGCATGTGAATCTTGTCTTCCACCATGTGATGGAGCTTAAGAATATACATGTATCCGACGGCGATATCCTGTGCAAATGCTTCGCCGGTGCGGCCGTCGAAAAGCTTCATCTTGCCGTTTGCGGCGAATCCGGCGAGGGTGAGTTCTTTCTGTATCTCCTGCGGAGAGGCGCCCGCGAAGGGCGGCACGACGGCCTGATACCCAAGCGTGTTCGCGGCAAGTCCGAGATGCATCTCGAGTATCTGTCCCAAGTTCATGCGGGACGGGACGCCAAGCGGGGTCAGAATAAGGTCGACTGGATTTCCGTCCTTGTCGTAGGGCATGTCTTCAGCCGGAAGAACGCGGGAAATGACACCCTTGTTGCCGTGGCGTCCCGCGAGCTTATCGCCCACCGAGACGTTGCGTACCTGCGCGACGGTAACGACGATTTTTTTCAGGATGCCCGATTCGAGCGCATCGCCTCGTTCGCGGGAGAATATGCGGACTCCGATGACACGACCTCGTTTCCCTCCTTCCATGCGAAGCGAGGTGTCTTTCACATCTTTCGCCTTATCACCGAAAATGGAACGGAGGAGCCGCTCTTCGGGCGTGAGCTGGGTTTCGCCTTTCGGCGTCACCTTGCCAACCAGGATGTCGCCAGGACGGACTTCTGCACCGATGCGGACCACGCCCTCTTCGTCGAGGTTCTTGAGACGCATTTCGCCCACATTCGGAATGTCGTGCGTCGTGACCTCCGGACCAAGCTTCGTATCGCGCACAGCGCAATCAAAGTCTTCTATGTGAACCGTCGTGAATTTCGCGTCCTCCACGAGTCGCTCCGACACAATAATGGCATCTTCGTAGTTAGCGCCCGACCAGCTCATGAAAGCGACACGGACGTTCTGTCCGAGCGCCATCTGTCCGCGATCGCTCGACGAGGTGTCGGCGATAACGTCTCCCTTCTTCAGCTTATCGCCAACACGAACCGCGGGGCGCTGCAGGAAGGCGGAGTTCTGATTGGTTTGGGTGAGACCTTGAAGACGATACTCGTGCTTCTTGTTGTCTTTATTTGAAACGGTCACATTGCGTGCGTCGACGTAGACGACCTCGCCCGCTTCCTCGGCATAGATAAGGCGTCCCGTGTTCTTCGCCGCATGTTCCTCAATACCGGTCGCGACCAGCGGCGCTTCAGGGATGAGAACTGGCGTCGCCTGCTTCTGCATGTTGCTTCCCATCAAGGCGCGGTTCGCGTCGTCGTGATCCACGAAGGGGATCATGGCGGTCGCGACCGAGAACATCTGATAGGTGGAAGAATCAATGAGATCAATTTCGGCGCGAGTAACGATAACCGGCTCTCCGCGACGGCGCGCTTCAAGACTTTCCGCCTTGATATGCCCCTTCTCATCAACCTCGGTCGCACCGTGAGCAATGGTGTGTTCCTCCTCTTCAAGGGCGTTCACATAGACGATTTCCTCGGTCACGATGCCTTTCTTCACGACCGCATACGGCGTTTCGATGACGCCGAATTCATTCGTGCGCGCGTGTATCGCCATGCGGAGGATGAGGCCAATATTCTGTCCTTCCGGCGTATGTATCGGACAGAGGCGGCCGTAATGAGACGGGTGCACGTCGCGGACCTCGAAGCCCGCACGCTCACGAGTAAGCCCACCCGGACCAAGCGCGGAAAGGGTGCGCATGTTCTCCAGTTCGGCAAGAATGTTCTGCTGATCCATGAACTGCGAGAGTTGGTTGGCAGTGAAGAATTCGCGCACCGACGCTTGGAACGGGCGCGGATTCACGAACGCCATCGGGAGCGAGGTATCGCTCTCTATGGTCGACATGCGGTCTTGGATGTTGCGCTTCATGCGCGACATCCCGACCCGCATGCGGGCCTGAAGAAGCTCGCCGACGAATCGGACGCGGCGGAACCCGAGGTGGTCGATGTCATCCGGTTTCGCGTTCGGGTCTGCGTTGAGGCGCGCTATCTCGGCGACGATGCGGACGAGGTCATCAAGTGAGAGCGAGCGCGCATCGAGTGCTTTTTTTTCTGTCGAAAGACCGAAACGCTGATTGAGGCGGTAGCGCCCCACCTTCGAGAGGTCGTAACGGTCGGTCTTAAAAAGCGTGTTCACATACTCCTTCGCATTTTCGGGAGTAGCAAGGTCGCCATCGCGCATGCGCTTGTGGATTTCCACATACGCTTCCTCCATGGATTTCGCCGTGTCATGAGCGAGAGTCGCCTGAAGAGCGGTAATCGCCGCTTCTTTGCCCGAGAAACGCTTCAAAAGTTCCTCGCGGGTACCGCCGCCAAATACCGTGATGAGATTCGTCACGGGGAATTTGCGTTTGCGGTCTATTTTCACGAAAATCGCGCCGTCCGCTTCCGAATCAACCTCTATCCACACGCCGCGGGACGGAATTATTTTCGCGCCGAAATACTGCCGGCCGCGGATGAATTCAGAAATGAAGAACGCGCCGAATGAGCGAGCAAGCTGGGGAACAATGGCGCGCTCGACTCCGGAAACGATGAAGGAACCGTGCGGCGTCATCATGGGCATGTCGGCAAGAAAGATGTCTTGCGATTTTTCCGTACCAAGGGTCTTATTGATGAGCGTAACCTTTATCTTGAGAGGCGCCTCGTACGTTCGCATGTTCTCACGGGCAAACTCTTCGTCGTATTTCGGCTCGCCCATGGAGAATCCTTCGAACCGCAGTTCGAATTTCTTGCCGGAATAATCTGGAATCGGCGAGAATTCCTTGAAAAGCTCTCCAAGGCCTTCCTTGATGAGCCAGTCGAACGACTGGCGCTGGTGCGCGACAAGATCTGGAAACGGCACCCGAGAAGCGCGATATGCCCCGAAGGTCTTTTGGAGCAGGCTTTTCTTGGTCGGCATGACGGCGTGGCTTTATCGCACGGTTTTATAAGCTCACAAATATATAAACGCATAGCGAAATCCGCTCCCGCGTTTTGCGATATTCACCGTTCTTAAATTGTCTGCCCCCAGATACCCTTCAAAACTCAATCCGCTCTGGTTACTCCCACGGTACTCCCCCGCTCTGTCCCCGTCAAGCTGGAAGTGGGGAAAACAGGAGCTATTGCGTTATATTCATAAACATGCTATAATGCGGTAGCAGGCAATAGAGGAGGATGAATTGCCCCCAAAAGTCCTTTGTGTTTGCTTCGGCAATACGTGCCGGAGCCCCATGATGCAGGCGTTTTTGCAGCGCGAGCTTGGCGGCGGTTTCGTCGTCGAAAGCGCCGGCACGAACCGTGAATCGGCTGGTCAACCGGCCAATCCGTATTCCCTCAAGTGCCTCGAATTGCGGGGCATGGATCTCCCGGGACATGCGAGCCGTTGGATCGGCGAGCTCGGCCTCGGCGAATACGCTCACATCGTGTGCGTCGGCGAGCAAGAAAAGGCAGCGGTGCTCGCCTTGCTCGATGACCACAGCGTCCCCGTGATCATCGCCAACGAGGAGAACGGCGGCATTCCAAACCCCTATCAAAAGGGATGGAACGCCTACCAGACATGCGCAAGGGTCCTCGGGCAAGTGATGCCCAAGGTTGCGCAGATCATCCGGCAGGCGGCGTAAATCCGTCCGCGATGTCAGCAACAGCAGTAGGCCCAAGCGCAAGCTCGGGCCTACTTTTTTATCTTCAGGCGCGTTCTAATATTCTCACAACCCCCTTATCCGCATCCACCTCCACCAGGTCGCCGTCTTTGAGAACTTGTGTGGCGATTTTGGTGCCAATGATACAGGGTTTCTTGAGCTCACGAGAGACAATCGCCGCATGACAGGTGATACCACCTTCGTCAGTAACAATGGCAGCGGCCTTTTTCATTGCGGGAACAAAGTCCGGCGTCGTCATCGGAGAGACGAGAATCTCGCCGTCTCGTAGTTCCGCTACTTGAATTTTTCTTCTCAAAACTCGTACTGCACCTGTTACGGTTTTCCCCAGATACGCAACTTGACCTCTAATTTCCTTTGAGTCAGAAATCCTAGGAAAAACGAAATTGAAGTCTGGTTTTCGCTTAGCAAAAGTGGTGAGTTCTGTGATTTCCAATATCCCGTCGACGATCATGACGCAATGTTTGAACCGTTCATCAAGCACTTTCTTCATAGGTGGTTTATCAATTTCGTTCGACATAATAGAGACAGCGCGATTTTTGCTATGTGGATACAAGTATTCGAGTGTTCCCCTGATAAGACGATCCGCGTTGTCGTAAAAAGCATCTTTCTCGCGTACTGCCAGCGCTGCTCCTCTGATACTGTTCGGCGTTCGCTCGTCAACGGCGGAATGATAAAATGCGAGAAATGTACATGTTCCCTTATCGAGAAGCTTGATAAAATTCTTAAGCTCTCCAACTGAATCAAGGTGTGATTTCTCTGCGAGCATCTGCAGCTCTTCAGCTGTTGCAAGGTGTTCCTTTATCAATCCCTTAAGAAACGAGGGGTCTGATTGGTTCTTCTTGAGCAACTGATCGACAAACCACCTTATGCCTTCTCTGTTCTCCCAAATCTCTACTGCGCCATCGTTTATATAATTCACTTGCGGCGGAGAATGTGGGTTGGTATTCCCGTAGTAATCGTGCGTATAGTGTTTGTCCCAAACTTCTTGGATGATAAGCCCATTATCGCGCGTATACGTCTTAATGAATGTAGTCATAGTCAACTCAATACCCGCACAATCCCTTTATCCGCATCCACTTCCACCATATCGCCGTCTTTGAGAACTTGCGTGGCGATTTTTGTTCCGACGATGCACGGAATACAAAGCTCACGACTTATGATTGCCGCATGGGAAAGAAGTCCGCCCTCATCCGTCACGATTGCACTTGCCTTCTTGCATGCCGCTATGAGTTCCGGGACGGTAGTTGTGGCAATGAGAATGTCGCCTTTCTGTACGCTCTCTACGAAGTCCTGGACTAAATCGAACTCGTCATATCCGGCAACATTCACTCGAGCTCTCCCTTTCACCTTACCCGGATATACCGATACGCCTCGTATCTCCTCAGCGCTCGTGGTTACGGTTGAGTGGAGAAAGGCTTGGATATCGCGAAGGGCGTCCGGCCCGTTCTTTATTAGAAGCCCTTCATCGCTTGCGAGGAAATAAAACGCCTGGTCCCGTCTTTTAATCTCTGCTTCGGATACTTTCTTACCGTCGAAGAGTGCGAGTGTTTCGGCGCGGGAATACTGCTGAAGAGCGCGCTCGGATACATCGAAGCGCTTTTCAAGACTCTTGAAAAGCTTTGGCAATACGCTCTCTGCTCCGAAAAAGATGCCGTTGAGAAAGGCGCGACCGTCATTTTTGAGCTTTCCCAATCGCGTAATGCGCTCTCCAAGCCTCTGGTCTTTCGTTTTCTCAAAAAGCTTGTACGCATCGTCAGTATAGAAAAACTCGGTCTTAGAATAGAAATAAAACACTCGCGAAGCTTCATTCAACAGTCGTTCTATCTGCTGCTTTGAAGCGGTTTCATACGGAAAGGCATCGAGATACGCTTTCGCCTCTTTCATATAGGTACGGAACTCCTTCTCATATGCATCGAACTCATCGGCATCAGAGACGAGAGCGACTCCGGCAGCAAGAGTGCGTTTGAAAACATCGGGCGGCAGATAAGCCGTATAGGCAGAGTCAATGACAACGGTAAGCGCCTTAAGCTTTCGGTAATACTCCATCCATACGTCATTGATAAGAAAGCGGAGGCCTTGCACGGGGAAAAGCCACTTCCACTCCCGCTCATCTCCGAGCGGATTTTTAGACTCCAGGACCTTCACCGTACCTGTTTTTGCATCCACCTCGACCATATCTCCGGTTTTGATAACCTTTGTGGCGCGTTCAGTTCCGATAACGCAGGGAATGCCAAGCTCACGGGAAACGATGGCGGCATGAGAAAGCAGGCCGCCCTGATCCGTAACGATTGCGGCCGCGTTTTTCATGAGAGGAACATAATTGGGATCGGTCATTCCCGTTACCAAGACTTCCCCTTTCTTGAACGAACCTTTTTCTTTCGCGAAGTTCACGATACGTCGGGCTGTTCCCCGAATGATACCGAGGTTATTCCCGCTTCCGGTGAGGATGGACGATATGTCTGCATAAACCATCGCCTCGATACGATCGGTGTCTTCCGCCGAGAACTCGGTCGTTTTTTCGCCATAAAGAAAGGCACTCCTCTTGAAACGAGCTTTGAGGACGTCTTTGTCCGGCAATACTCCTTCCTGTACATAGCGAATCAGCTCATCGGTAAGGAGTGCCGTGAGTAATTGCGCGTCATATCCGGTCTCACGATTTATGTAAGAAGCAATCGCTTCACATGTTTTCCGTGAATCAAAAAAGAACGGTTCTGTGTATGTACGAGCCTCAAATATGGCCTTCCCTTCTTTCTCGAGGATTTCAGATGGAAGGAAGTTTGCTACCGTCTTAATGGCACCGAGATACGTGCAGTATGTCCGCATAATTCGTACGAACTCGGTGAGATTCTCCTCCCTCATAAGGTCTTCGGTAGGTAACTCCATGAATGGCTTGAGGGCGTCGTAGCCGCGCATTACCTTGTTTGACCACTCTTCCAGAAGAGCCGGGTTCTTTTTGACAATGTCCGCAAGATCCTTTCCGAACTTCTCGTCTCCTGTCTTACTTAAAAGACAGGTTGCGACGCCTTCCCTGTAAAGAACCAAGATTTTATCAGTGTTCGTGCCGAGCTTCTCGAGAGACTCGTGATAGTACGGCGGAGCCGACATGTCGCAGATGAGCATCGAAAAGTCCCCTTCCCAATCCTTCCGCCACTTCCAATTGCCAACTGAATCGACGCTAGATGAATTCCTCCGCTCCAGTATCCGCACCACGCCATTGTCCGCATCCACCTCAACCATATCGCCATCTTGTATCACCCGCGTCGCTATCTTGGTGCCGATGACGCAGGGAATCTTGAATTCGCGGGACATGATAGCCGAGTGACAAAGTAGACCGCCCTCGTCGGTCACCACGCCAGCGACGATGCCAAACGCGGGATCGTAATTCGGATTCGTGAGGTTGGCGACCATAATGTCGCCCTTTTTGAGCTTTCCGAGATCGCGGTCTGTCATGAGCACTTTCGCCGTCCCTCGTACGAACCCCTTGTAACCCGCCGTTCCGCGAAGTTCCCGTACGTGAGTGAAATCTTCGGCATAGAGGATGCTTTCTATCGCAGTACGGGCCTTCCCATAGAAATGATGAAGTTTCCCGTCAAGGAGAACGTATGCGTATCCTTCTCTCTTATCAAAATCGTCCGGAATCCTTTCCGTTTCAAGGGCGGCGGTAATTTCCTCGCGAGTAAGCTTGAGAAGCTGGTCATACGTGATGGAGAGTCGTTTCGCAATTTCCTCGAACAGGTTCATCGCGTTCGAGAGCGACCATCCATAAATATCTATGCGATTCGTCTTGAGGAAGATCAGGTCTCGTACGATATCAAGCAGTTCCTTGAGAGGCGGTATATCGACTGCAGCGATTGTTTCCGCTGCTTTTTTTATTCCCTCTTCCAAGTCATCCGTGTTCCGGCGGAGCAGAGGATCTTGTTTCATCGCCCGCACGCGTTTCTTGTATTCGTCATAAGTAAACGGGTGCCCGTTCAAGGGGCCCATATTGAGCCATGTATACTCTTGAAAAAGAGCCTGGATGTCTTGTTCATCTTCAAGACTGGCACGGAGAATAGCTTCTTTCTCCCGCTGAAACGAGAGCTTTTTCTTCGGAAAGGAAACAGTTTCCATAAAAGCCTCTAGGTGTTTATCCGACCAGTGTGGCTTCCATCGTCTTACCGCGGAACGTACATACGCATCGAGAGCTGGGTTGATGAACTCAAGGGTCCAAAGCCAATGAGCGGTCTCCTGTACGGCTCGCGTAAAGCGTTCGAAATATCGCTTGAGTTCTACCGTAGGAACATCCGCGAAAGAAAGCTCCTTCATTTCTTTTGAAACAGCAAGGAGGTTTTCGTAGGCTGCGGTCTGACCGACGGTATATGAATGCAGATATGCACTCCCACCCTCTTCCACTTTATCGGCAAAAATATCCTTGAGCGTCTGCATCTCGTCTTCATCTAGAAATGCGGCATCTCCCGGCTTGATAAGGTGATGCACGCCTCGCGATATGCCCTGTTTTTGAAAATACTCATCTCCTAAAAATCCTATCCAGTTTGAGATCGCGAATATCTCGTCACGATAGATGCCGTGTCGATACCAGCGATGCTTCCGGATACGGGCGAGCATTTCTTCAGAAATAGCCTCCGAAAATACCGAAGTCGCCCCACCTGTCGCAGGGGACTCGGCGAAATCAGGATCTTTTGAAAGCGTGGTTATCGGACGGCTCTGCGTTATGTATAGGTTCTCCACCTCCATCGCCCACTCCACGTCAACCGGAAATCCGTAGTGGCTCTCAATACGACAAACGATGTCGGCGAGCGCGAGCGCCTGTTCGTCGCGAAGCGCGGGTTTTTCACCTTCTTCCCGAGAGAGACTCCGCCATTCGTTTCCTCCCTGCTCGGCCCGCCAAAGCGCGCGCTCCTGGAACGTGATGTTTTTATCCAAAATCGCGCGCGGTTCCTTTGTTATCACAAATGAATCCGGAGTGATTTGTCCGGATACGATAGCCTCGCCAAGACCGAATCCCGCCTCAATGATGAGCTGGTTGCGGTCCTCGGTTACCGGATGCACCGAAAACGCAATGCCGGACGCTTCACTGGCTACCATCTTCTGAACTACGACGGCAACCGAGATTTTCGTTCCGTGGAGACCCTTTTCAAAGCGGTAGAAGATTGCGCGCGGCGTAAATAGGGAGGCCCAGCATTTCTGCACATTCTCGAGAAGCGTGTCGGTGGTGGTATTGAGATAGGTATCAAGTTGTCCCGCCCATGCCGCCGAAGCGCTGTCTTCAGCTGTCGCACTTGAACGCACGGCCACGTACTCGGTATCCAATTTCGCGAATTCCGTTCGTATCGCTCGTTCTATATCCGTAGGCATTTTCGCGCCAAGGATGAGGGCTTGGATCTTTGCAGAGGCACCGTCCACCGTATGCATCGCTTCCGTATCAACGGAAGAAAGGATCGAATCTACTTCCGAATTGAGATTCGCCTCGTCAAGGAATTTTTCAAAAGCGCCGGCAAGGAGCACAAAACCAGGCGGAACCGGTATGCCCGCCTGTGTCATTTCTCCCAGAGACGCACCTTTGCCGCCGGCAAAAGCGGCATCTTCTTTACCGATGCGGTCAAAGGGCCGAACCAGTTCCATGCCGTAAAACCTAGCATTTGCGGAAACATTTGACAATATATAAATAATATGCTATCCTGTAAAAAGTAACGGATTATCGGTTCAACACTTCAGGGGAGTTGTTCGATGACAAAAAAAGTCACGGTTCTCCGCCACGCGAAAGCGGCGGAACCTCTCGATGGGTCCTACGTAGCCGATATGGCGCGCGAGGTTGCTCTCGAGGGGGAGGTTCAGACGCACGCACGGCGCGACATGCTCGGAAACCCCATCTTCAA
>Ga0209542_10011315_pt1 | contig 15842 bp, 14 predicted proteins | sample RifCSPhighO2_01_FD_184028 | JGI IMG/M metagenome (GOLD analysis project Ga0209542, IMG submission 184028) | Soil microbial communities from Rifle, Colorado - Rifle CSP2_plank highO2_0.1 (SPAdes) (version 2) | ecosystem: Environmental > Terrestrial > Deep subsurface > Rock core/Sediment ... | reverse complement strand
AACCGCCTCACCTCGCCATAAATGACGAGGTTTCAAAAGAGGCGGTTTCTCAACTACGCATTTTTAGCATGCAAAAATTTCGCCCTAAAGGGCGGGGTTTTACACCCAGCGAAATTTTTTGCATAATACCAGGGCTATCGTAGACCTTTTTAACAAGGATAATGAGGCCGTCATCCGCTCTGGAGGCGGTTTAGGTGAATCGTTCATGGTTAGAAAGTATTCGGCTTGTTTTCGAACTGAATGATGGTTGGGAAATAAGGCTGCCACATGGCCGTCTTCCCCTGAACTGATTAAGATCAGGTCAAATTTATCGGTCAATAGTCTGAATTCACGCTCATACTCCCTTAGACCAGTTTTGCTATCAAACGGATGGATGTTGGCATATGGTTCGATTATTTAGCATTTTTAGTGAACTTTTTTTAGCCATTTTTAGATATAGCTAGTGCAAGAAATAATCTTAATCTTAGCCATAAAAATAAGCTTACTTGGTCGTCTCCACCTTATGCCCGCCAAATTCATTTCTGATGGCAGCGATAGTTCTTTTGCCTAAGGCAAATTGTGAGCTGGCATCTTGCCTGATCTTTACTGCGGCGTCAAAAGCTGGAGCATAGCCCTGGACGGCTTTCTTGGTGGCTTGCAGTTCTTCAATGGTAACGCTGCCAATCTTGGTGCCAATGTCCTGAAAATCTTCCCTTCTCAAGGCCCTGGTCGTTAGCTCCAGCAGCCAGCTTCTCACTACCGAAGCCGGTTCCCAAACTGCTGTAGCTTGATCTAGTTTAATTGGATGTTTAAATTTACTTAGCAATTCTACGCCTTCAGCTAGACCTTGGAGATAAACATATTCAATAATATTATGTACGCTTTTCACAAAATGTCCTGAACCGGTTGGTCCAAATAAAGCGTAGCCATTTTTAGGCGCTAGAGCTTCACAATAGGGCTCAACAAGTTTAAATTGTTCTTTAGGACCGCCAATCATTAACGTGTAGCCGTTCTTTAATCCCCAGACGCCCCCAGAAACGCCGCAATCAAAGAAATGCACGCCATATCTTTTACACAGAGCATCATGTTTTTCGGCATTGCCATAAAAATCATTAGCTCCGTCAATAATGATATCGCCTTTACTTAGTTTCGGCAGAATTTCTTTAATCATTTCATCAGTAACTTGTCCCGCAGGCAACATTAACCAGATAATTTTTTTAGGCCCCAGCTTGTTGATTAATTCATTGATGGAATAGGCTGGCTGCGCTCCTGTACTAGAGATTTCTTTAACTTTGTCCGGACTGCGGTTATAGGCAATGACCGGAATATTGTGAAGCAGCAGCCTCTCTACCATCGGAAAACCCATCCGTCCTAAACCGATAAACCCTAAACTCATTTTTTTAACCTTAGGCTAGCTATTTCTTCTGCCCAATATTTGGTGCTTAATATTTAGTCAGCTTAACCATTTCATTTTATTTTTTTGCTCAAACTCTTTCAACTTTGCTGGTCCAGCGCTGCCTTTATTATACTTATGAACTTCTTTTCTTTTAATGCTGTCAATGATCCTCCAGGCGTATTCAATTTCATCGTTCCTGACAAATAAAGACTGATCACCAGTTATAACATCAGCTAATAATACTTCATAAGCTTCCGGTGATTTCTGTTTGGTGATGCAGGAATGGCAGAAATCCATCTTTACCGGGATGGTCATTTCCTGCTGCCCGGGCTTTTTGGTAAATAGGCTTAACTCAAACCCCTCATTGGGCTGCACTCTGATGGTTAACACGTTAGCTCCCGTAGGGCAGATATTAAGCAGGCAGGCCGCTTTCTTAAATTGTATATGAATGGCCGTTACTTTTTCAGTTAACTCTTTCCCGGATTTAAGGTAGATGGGCACATCTTTCCAGCGTGGGCTGTCAATAAATAATTTTAACGCGGCAAAAGTTTCCGTGCGCGAATTTTTATCCACTCCAGGCTCGTTGGTATATCCTTCATATTGGCCTAATAGCACTTCCTCTACCTGAGCTGCTTTCAACACCTTAGCTTTTTCTTCCCGGATGTAATTGCCGCTTAGCTTTTTGGGAGCTTCCATGCAGGTCAAGGCCATCATCTGCAGCACGTGGTTCTGGATCACATCTTTCAAGGCTCCATATTTATCATAAAAGTTGCCGCGGCCTTCAATCCCTATTTTTTCATTCATTATTACCTGAATGGACTCAACATGCTGGCAGTTCCATAACGGCTCCAGGACGCGGTTGGCAAACCTTAAGATCGAGATGTTGCCTACCAGCTCTTTGCCTAAGTAATGATCGATCCTAAATACCTGTTCTTCTTTAAACACCCGGCTGAGGCAGCTGTTGATTTTCTTGGCTGAAGCCAGATCACTGCCAAAAGGCTTTTCATAGACTAAGCGACACCACCGGTCGGATGATTCTTTGGCCATGCCGGTAGCTGCCAGATGTTCAGTGATGGTGTCAAAATGCTCAGGAAGGGTAGCTAGATAAAATAAGCGGTTTCCACTGAGCCGGTGCTTCTTTTCTACGTTTTGCAGCAATTTTTCCAGCTGCTGATAATTTTCACGATTGTAAAAATCAAGCTGGTAGTAATAAGATGATCCTTTCATCTTGTTCCAACTGCTTTTGTTGACCTTGCCGACAAACTGCCTGGCCTCTTGCAGGATGGAACTGATCTCTGGCTGTTTTCTGGCCACCCCTATTAAGGCCAGCCGGCTAACTTGCTTGTTCTTTAACAGCCGATAGAGGGCGGGGATTATTTTTCTTTTAGTTAAGTCTCCAGTAGCGCCAAAAATGATGACTGTTGCTTGCTCCATTTGCTGCTACAAACTAGTTTTAAACACCTTACTGAGAAATAATGTTGCAGTGTTAATAAATGCTGCGTGGGCTATGGCTTTGTAGAATATGTAGTTAGCATCAATTTGCGAAGCACCACTATCGTTAAATATTCAGCTGACAAGGTGGTTGCCTCATCAGGAGAATGTCAGCCTTTACCTAACAGAATCAGGTGCTGAGCCTTATGCTGGCTGAGTGCAACGAGATTTTCTACAGAGCCGTGGGCTATAGCTTTGGATTAATAATCTGCATAGCAGATTTTTTCAGGGATGCTCAGCAACTTCGTGATAGAACTGGAGTGCACCCCTAAAAATGGACAGAAATATACCAAAGCGGGATTTGAGCCATTAACTGAAATAATCATCAGAAATGACAAGATTGGAATTATTGTTTGGACAGATAAACCGCCAGGGGTAGTTATTCATCAAAAAGAAGCGACAGAATCTTACACGGAAAAAGCCAGAAAGCCGTTGGCTTTAGCCAATGGATGTCCACAGAAAAACAGTGATTTTTCTGGGACGCTGGAAAAGTCATTGCTTTGATAAATTTTTCCAATTAATGTGAAAAACTGCGATTAAATAGTCACAAATCTTTCCCTCAATTTATCGATAAAATCATTATTCAGATTCTTAACAACAAACTTCATTTTCAAAACAAAATTTGGCATTATTGAGTAATTCGGTAGCGATCTCTTTAGTGATTTCATCTTTTTCCGTTGTCACGTAATACTGTTTGTCTATTCTTTCTTTTTTTGCATCAGGAATTAAGTGGTCTTCTTAATTTCATGAGTTCCAGGAAGAATTTTTGCCTTCACGTTACAGAATCATAGGCGAACCGAGGCTAAAGACAAAAGAAGGCTTGATACGTACTAGAAAAAGAAAATTTTATAATTAAGGCTAGATTATCAGCGCAGATGACCTGTTCAAAGGATAAAAAAATTATAGCTTCTAAAATATTATATGAAGCCGCTAAGCTTACCTGGAAAAATAGGGCTGGAAGATTAGGCGAAGTGGTAGAACTATTTGATGATTTCTCAGGCTTGAGAGCAATTAATGTCGGCGGGTTGCCGGAAGATGCTTGTATGAACATCGGATTTGATGGTGTCGGCACAAAGATAGAACTGGCTGAGAGGATAGCTAAACACGACACTGTCGCTTACGATTTATTGGCCATGGTCTGTGATGATGCAGTGGTAAGGGGAGCTGAACCGGTAATTGTTGGTTCTATTTTAGATATTAAAAGCTTAGGTGATGGTGATAAATCTTATCTTGATTTTGTAAACCAATTAGCTGTTGGTTACACTAATGCTGCCAGAGAAGCCAATGTTGTAATCGTAAATGGAGAAGTTGCCGAACTTGGAGCAAGAGTGAATGGCTATGGCCCATTTAATTATAATTGGGGTGCCGGCGTGGTTTGGTTTGCTAGAAAAAGCAGAATGCTTACTGGCTATAACATTAAAGATGGTGATGCATTGGTTGGCTTGAGAGAAAAAGGATTTAGGTCCAATGGTTTATCTCTAGTTAGAAAAATAATGAAAGATGCACATGGGGAAGAATGGCATAACCAAACCTATGAAGGGGCAAATTTAGCTGAATTAGTTCTGCATCCTTCTAGGATTTACTGCCAAGCTGTAGTGGAGATGAATGGTGGATTTGCTGGTGAGCCAAGAGTAGAAATTCACGGAGTAGCGCATATTACCGGCGGAGGGATACCAGAAAAGTTGGGAAGAATGCTGAAACCTACTGGCCTTGGTGCTCATCTGGATGATCCATTTAAACCAAGCGATTTAATGCTCTACTGCCAGGAAAAAGGCGGGGTTGCTGATGAAGAGGCTTACCACACCTGGAACATGGGGCAGGGAATGATCATAGCCACTCCCAATCCCTATCCAATCATAATTATTGCCGCCCACCATGGCCTTGGAAGCAGGGTTATCGGCGAAGTAACAAAAAAGCCAGGCCTCAGGATAAAAAACAGGGGGCTTAATTCTGGCCGGCAGGCAGAACTGCAGTTTTAGAGCCGTTGCCGTTTCAAAACTAAAACTATTTAAAATAAGTTTGAAATTATAACCTTTTATGCAGGATCCAATTCCCTCTTCAGAAAAAATCGTCTTCAAGCCTAAGTTTATCAGCCGCTATTCTAAATTAACTGATTGGGAAAAATTTAAAGAATATTCCTTGTCCTATCTCCGCAGAAGCATCAGGGTAAACACGCTTAAAGGTTCAGTTCGGGAAATTACTGCCTCAATTAAAAAGAAAGGCTGGACATTAACCAAAATTGGCTGGTGCCGGGAAGGCTTCTGGCTGGAGCATCCCGAACGCAGGGATGTCGGCAACTTGTTAGAGCATCACTTAGGGCAAATTTACGTCCAGGAAGCAGCCTCGATGATTCCACCATTAGTGTTAAGGCCAAAGCCTGGCGACGTAGTTCTGGACATGGCTGCGGCTCCTGGCAGTAAAACCACGCAGATGGCGGCGATGATGAAAAATAGAGGCTTGATTATCGCCAATGACTGCAAGGGTTCGCGCTTGTCTTCCCTGGGAATTAACGTGCAGCGCAGCGGCCTTACTAATACAATAATCACTCTGATGAACGGCAACTGGTTTGGGGGGTTTCAATTTGACAAGATTTTATTGGATGCGCCCTGTTCCGGCACAGGAACGATCAGGAAAAGCTTGAAAACTGTTGCGTTCTGGAATGAAGGCGTGATCAAGCAGCTTGCCAGACAGCAAACAGCGTTAATTGAAACGGCTTTTGCCAACTTAAGGCCGGGCGGTGAGATGGTTTATTCTACCTGCAGCCTAGAGCCAGAAGAAAACGAGGGTGTTGTGGATAATTTATTAAAAAAGTTTCCCAAAGCCAAAATTATTCCCGCCAAATTGCCTGGGCTCAACAGCAGCGAGACAGTCATAGAATTCAATGGCAGAGTGTTTGATAAGCAAATTCAGCACGCTTTAAGAATTTGGCCGCAGGACAACGATACGGAAGGATTTTTCATTTGCAGGATTAAAAAGCCGGTCACTTTAGCTTAGAACTGACTGATTTAGGAGTTTTCATCTATCCTGCATTTTCAGCTATAACTGCTTTTTCTCCAAAGCGAAACAACTGTACTGTTTTTTTTCCTACCAAAGAAGATTCAAACATTTTTCTCTCTGGCCAATATTGCAGCGGAGAAATTCTGTAGCGAATAATTACTGTCCCTGCCCCTTCTTGTTGCAGAGCACTGATAATTTCCTTTTTATTGAGATTAGTTTCTCGCAGCACTTTAAAAGATAACTTAAAGAATGAGCTTTCGGTTATCACTTTACTGGTAAAAAAAGTTGATTTTTCCTGGACGTATAATGCGGTGGCAGTTTGCTGCGACAATTCTGCCAATAACCCGGCTTTAACCACTGCTGGATCCACTTCATAAAAGTAGGGCAATAATCTCTGGCTTTTTTTAAGAACTGCCTTTTTAGGGCTGGAAAGCAAGCGCTGTCCGCCAGGCAATACAACAGCGCTTCGTTCCGCTTGTTTTAGTTCATTAAAATAGAGCGTTAAGCGGTTTAAGGCGCCGTCAACAGAAAGATATTCTCGTTCGCAATCAAAATGGATTTCTTTCATCTGTGGTGGAAATTCAACCGCCAGTTTGCTGGTAAGCTTAGAATAAACCTGAATTAAGGTCTTAATATTGGGCGATATTTGCTCTAGGCTGCGCTCTTTCTCCTGCGCTGGCCGCTGCGGGTCACAGAAAATAATATCAACATATTTCAACTTTCCGACTACTTTTTGGTCAAGAGCATCACCATGAATGAATTCAATATTTCTCAATCCCAAAGCTGCGGCATTACTTTTAGCGCGCTGCAGCTTGTCGCCATCAATATCTATAGCATAAACTTTCTGGCAGGTTTTGGCCAAAGAAAACGCTTGAAAGCCGATTCCGCAGCCAATATCGGCAATAGTTTTGCAGCGCAGCCGCTGGGCGCGATAATCTGCCACCGGCTGTGGGGTAGCCCAGCGCAGGTCATCGGGAGTATATTTCAGCTGTTGGTTTAAAGGCAGTTTTAATATTGTTCGTTTGCCTAGCTTCATTTTACCAAGGTCCATAATTCAATTGATATTTCAGCCCTTTTAAAAGATTTCTTAAGAAAAAGAGTGAACTAGAAAAAAATACATTTAAGCAAATGCTTCTTTTACACTTTTGCTGAATAATAAGTATCTGCCAATAACCAGTTGGATTGCCAGACTGGGAATATTGCCTGCAACGTTTCCTTTGACTATAAAAATTATTACTATCAAAGTCCCTAAAGCTATTCTTGATTAAGGATAGATGATTAAGAAAGAACAACTATAAATAGTCTTGCCATTGCCGTGCTCGGTAGAAAAAGTCCTATTACAGAGACCCAACAACAGCAATCTTTTTAATCTCTTAATTTAACCTGAAAAAGATGCTCGGCTTAGATTCTTTCATCATCAAAGAGGTAGAAAAATACAGCTCGCGGTTCTATAAAGTTCTCAGAAATTCCTTGAAAGCTAAAGGCGAAGAGATCCTCATTGTAACTGACTACGGGATAAAAGAGAACGTGCTGGCCAGCATGATGGCCTATGGGTACTATCATGCCGCTAAAAAGAAAGGATTGCCGGTGAACATCCTGTTTCAAGGCGTTAAGAAAGGGTTCATGAATGCTGATGATCACGTGGTCAAAGCCATTTCCAAATTAGAAAAAGAGAACATTGTTATTTTGGCCTTATCCAATAAACTGGGCCGGTTTACTGAAGACAACAGTTTTAGGACCTTCTGCCAAAGCCGCGGCCATCGCTTCATCTCCGCCACGGGCCTTGGCGATGTAAACCATAATTATCTCAGCATTTTTCTGGAGGCCATGAATATAAATTATTCCCGCTTGAAAAAAAAAGGCTTAGCCATTAAAAAAAAATGGGACCAGGCTAATTCGATCCAAATTAAAACTGCGGCAGGGACAGACCTGACTTTTGATGTTTCGGGGATGGAAGCTGTAGCCAACATTGGAGAATACCACCAGCCAGGAATGGGCGGCAATATGCCTTCCGGGGAGGTATATATTCCACCCAAGGGGATAAATAACGTAAATGGGCAATTTGTGATTGACGGCAGCATGAAAATCGATACTGGAGCGATTCTGGTTAATTCTCCCCTAACCATTCAAGTAAGAGATGGCAAGGTAACGGCGGTGGAAGGCAGTAATGCTCAGCTGTTATTAAATACTTTTAAAACCTTTGAGGAGCGGGCTAAGCATCCAGAACGAATCCGCCTGATTGGAGAGCTGGGCATAGGCATTAATCCCGGCGCGGTGCTTATCGGTTCCATGATTCTTGATGAAAAGGTTCTGGGAACCGGCCATATCGCCATCGGCAGCAACAATTGGTTTGGTGGAGAGATTAAAACTATTTATCATGGGGACCAAGTATGCAAAAATCCGGTATATTATGTTGATGGCAAGAAAATGGATGTTTAATCGTCTTAATTAGCAAATCTTTATGCAAAAAATTTCGCTGGGTGTAAACCCCCGCCCTTTAGGGCGAAATTTTTGCATGCTAAAAATGCGTAGTTGAGAAACCGCCTCTTTTGAAACTTCGTCATTTATGGCGAGGTGAGGCGGTTTCACGCATTTTTATCATTTGTAAATCCATTGCTCAATATTTGGCAGAGATGCCATAATTAATATTAAAGGGCATTCCGGTAAAATATACCCTGACCGGCTTTCCAATCATCTTTTCCAGCGGCCCTAGTTCCTGCTTAAGGCCAGCAATATATTCAGGATTAACAAAAGTTAATTTTGTTCTGGGAACTGGCCGGTCACATTCAATAATTAAAACCTTAATTGCTTTTCCATTAAGTGGCATGTGTCCTTCTAACACGTTAGTTATATTAGAATCAAGAGAACTTAGATCTGATGCTCTTATTTTACTGCTAACCCCTTGTGAACGATAGATTCGCTGAGTCATAATGATGTTTAGATAAAGACTTTATTTTTAAACTTTAGCCTATGAAAATGAATTTGAGAAACATATTTAATAATCTGCTGCCCTGCCAATCATCATTCCAAGACTTCTTCTTTCACCGTATTTATTATTTTAGATGGCCGGCCTTCTTTAGGCCCTTCATAAATCAGAAACTCAACCTGCTTCTCTAAATCAGGATCAAGATTTTCTAAAGAGGTCATAAAGGGCTCCCCGGTCTTATTTGCTGAAGTGGTAACCACTGGGATGTTCAATTTGGCAATAACTGAAGTAAACCAGTGGTCGGGGTACCTGATGCCGATAGTATCTACCCCCGGAGCCACATTTTCAGCGATAGCCTTCTTGTTTTTTAAGTAAATTATTAATGTGTAAGGGCCGGGAAGTTTTTTAATCCAGGCTTTTGCCAGATCATGAATCTCAATATTTTTATTAATCCAAGATAAAGAAGGAACAATGATGGAAAAAGGCGCCGTCGGCCTTCCAGTTTTAATCTCTCTGATTTTCTTAACTGCCGCTTTATTCAAGGCGTTGCAGCCGATACCGTAAACCGTATCAGTCGGATAGATAAATACCGCGCCTTTAATTATCTTCTCAGCAATTTCTTCAAACCGCAACTTTAATTCCGTCCGGGTCAATATCTCCATCAGCTGAAAAAAAAGAGGACAGTTTATAATCTTTTTCTTTATACTTACCGCCCAAAATAGAGATATTTAGGTGCAGCAATCCTAAATCAGAGCTTCATAGAGCTCATAATTATCAGCAAATTCCGATAACCCGTATTCAGGGCTGGGCTCTTTATACTTAAGCAACAAATAATTAATTCTATCATTAATATTCATTCTTGCATTCATCTTAACCACCATCCGCTAAATTGCAGATTAAACGACTCTTCCCGGGGCATGGTTCGGGCAGTCAATTCCTTTATTTTTTCTTCAAACAGCTTTCGTATAGTCTTGGTTGTCAAATCAATCTTGGTATTGTTAATCATCGTTTCACCTCAACCAATAGTAAAAATCAGGTTATTTATATAGCCTAGCCGAGGTTGTCCAGTGGGTAGTGGCTTTTTTTAGTACAAAGCCAATCATACGTATTCAGTTTTCTTTCGTCTTTAGCACAAGAAAATAAACAGTAATACTTCAGCATCATAAAGCTCTGCCATCCTCAGGTCGAGCCTAATCATCTCAGATTGAGCCAAATCCTATTTAATATTAATGCCAGCAGAGGAGAAGTCTGTTGCTGACCAGCAACTAACGAACGCAACAAAGTGGAGTGACTAGATTTACAGGGAATGCCTGAAATTTGAAAACTAACAGTATTACAATAAACGGCTCTGTAGAAAGTGCAGCGGCCATCAATTTGCGAAGCATCTTCTGGTGCAAAATTACACCGGCTAGGGGGATGTCCCTTACGGGGATGGTCGGTTATCAGCCTTAAGGAGCTAATGCTGAGCCCGATGGCCACCGAGCATAGCGAGACTTTCTACAGAGCCACAATAAACAGAAACTTATTTAAGGACCGATTTATTTCTAAAAACTGATGCGTAGCCTTATTTTGTTGATGCTTCTGATAGTCGCTGGTGTTTTTATAATTGCTTGTTCTTCTGAACTTAGCTCTGAGATGCCGCTTCGGCTAACGCCAGAAGAAGCAAAATGGGCTAACCCAGAGGAACCAGAAAATCTGCCACAGGCTAATCGGGATGAAGATCTCAATGCTGTTTATATCAATAATCAAGAACTCACCCGGCAGCAGATTAATGAGTTAGCCAGCAGTTACGGTGCCTCACCGCTTCCAGGAAGATACTGGTATGATTCACTGAGCGGATCTTATGGAATTTGGCACGGACCAAGCCTAAGTGTTCTTCTTCCAGGCCACGATTTTTGGCCACTGCCAGAAGATGCCTCTAATGGTGATACAAACCTATTCATTAATGGAAGAGAATTGCCGGAAGCTGATGCTTTATTTTTGGAGTGGATCTTTGCAGTCCCTCGCCAGCCAGGTAGATACTGGCAAGATGCTTTAGGCAATATCGGGTACGAAAACAATCCATCCATTTTGGCTAATCTCTATGTTGCTTATCAGGAAAGAACTAGATCGTCTAGGTTTTATGGGTCAGGAGACAATTACTGGGCAGGTAATTTTGAGTCTTATGGAAATGAACAGAACGGATTTGGTTATGTCATGGTAGGCGGATCCAGCGTGAGTTATGGTGGTTAAAAAAAACCAAATCATTGCATGCGACTAAATCATTGCACGCAAAAATCTGCCAATGATCAAATCTTTTTTTTCCCCACTAGGCAGCATCAGAAATAGGCATTAGAAATCTTTATCTATCTGAAATAATTACTATCAGTATGCCTAAAGTCTTGCTCCTGATCCTGGATGGCTGGGGCCTCAGGAATGAAAAAAAAGATAACGCTATAGCCGCGGCTAAAACGCCTAACATTGATAGGTTATACCGTAATTTTCCTCAGGCCCAGCTAAAAGCTTCCGGCCCAGCGGTAGGCCTGCCTGCCGGCTACATGGGAAACTCAGAAGTAGGGCATTTAACTATTGGCGCTGGAAGAGTCCTGGACAGCGATTTGGTCAGGATAAACCAAGCCATCAAGAACAAGTCTTTTTTCAAAAACAAAGTCTTGGTAAATTGCCTGCAGCAGGCTAGGAATAAGGTGCAGAAAGTGCATTTGCTGGGCTTGTTAAGCGATGCCGGAGTGCATTCGCATCTAGGTCATTTGTTTGCGCTGTTAAAGCTCTGTCACAAGTTAGGGGTGAAAGAAGTCTACGTCCATGCTTTTTTGGATGGCCGGGATACTCCACCAATGTCAGCAGAAAAATATCTCAGGCAGCTGCTAAGAGAAATGAATCGGTTGAAAACCGGTCAGCTGGCCACGATGATGGGCCGGTACTATGCTATGGACCGTGATAACCGCTGGAACCGTGAGCATAAGGCTTATGATGCCATGGTTAATTGCCAAGGAAGGAAAGCATCTGATCCACTCCAGGCTTTGCGGGAAGCCTATCAGCGTGGAGAAACAGACGAATTTGTCAAGCCGATAATCCTGTTGGACAAATGCGTGGTGGACGAGCAGGACACCGTAATCTTTTTCAATTTTCGCTCTGACAGAGCGCGTGAGCTGACCCGGGCGTTTGTCTGGGGCACATTTAAGGGATTTAAGAGAAAGAAAATCATGGGGCTGGATTTTGTGTCGCTGACCCAATATGATTCTTTAATGAAGATTCCAGTGGCTTTTCCTCCGCTAGTTCCCAGAAAAACTCTTGGTGAAGTGATCTCCTCTTCTGGATTATCGCAGTTGCGTTTGGCTGAAACTGAAAAATGGGCCCACGTCACTTATTTCTTTAATGGGTTGTGCGAATGCATCTTTCCACATGAAAAAAGGATTCATCTGGCCAGCCAGAAAGTGGCTACTTCCAACAAAAAACCTGAAATGAAGATCAAACAAATTACTTCAGCATTGCTAAAAAACAAAGCCAATTATGACTTTTTTGTGGTTAATTTTGCCAATGCCGACATGGTCGGGCATAGCGGAAATCTTTCTTCTACCAAGAAAGCCGTGGAAGCGATTGATCATGAGCTGGGCCGGATAGTTGCAAAGTTTCCTGGCGTGATTTTTATCACTGCCGACCATGGCAATGCTGAGGATATGGGCGGAGTGCATCAAACTTCGCACACCATCAACCAGGTTCCTTTTCTGGCCATTAATATTAATTACAACGTCAACAAAAACCTTGGAAGCGGCAGTTTAAAGGATGTTGCTCCTACTGTTTTAGCTGTCTTTGGCATAAAGCAGCCTAAAGAGATGACTGGACGAAGCTTACTGGCAAATTAATTGCTTGCGGTGGCTTACGCGTGCCTGTTTTTCACAAAGCACAAAACAGTGACATGTAAAACAGTGACATGCAAAACAGTGACATGTAAAACAGTGACATGTAAAACAGTGACATGCAAAACAGTGACATGCAAAACAGTGACATGCAAAACAGTGACATGCAAAACAGTGACATGCAAAACAGTGATATGCAAAACAGTGACATGTAAAACAAAGATATACTAAAATTGCAATAAATATCCTTGACTACCATAAATATTATTATGGGCATAATTATCAGAAGATTATGGCAGACACAAAACACAGCCTATATCATATCTTGGTGAGCAGCGGCATCGGTTTTACTCCTACGGAGCAAAAATTATTGGATAATTGTGAAGCCAAAGTGACCGTCGATTATTTCTGCTCTAATTATAATATTGACCTGCCGCATGGTTTTGAAGAAGCAGAAGTTCCAGAGGAATTATTTTCGCTGGTTAAAGGAAGAATTAATTCACTGCAGGATATTTTAGCTGACAGGAAAGATAAGTTCTACCAAGGTCTGGATACTGATTTCCTTAAATATAACCGGAAAAAAATCACTAGTTTGTTTCAGGAATTATTATATGATTTAAATAATGGTGAGTCTTATATAGCTGAAATAATGTTGAAAAATCATCTTGGTTTAGAAATAGCTGAACCGCCGTCAGTCTATGAGTTGGAGATGCAGGAAGCAGAACAAAAATATCGCCGGGCCAGAAAAATCATTTGGGGAACTGCAGCGGCCGCAATTACTGGCTTAATAATTTCTTGGGCTTCTTGCGAAGTGAATGCCGCTGAGAGGCCTAAACTGGATTTGGAAGCCATCGTGAATAAATAGCAGGACTCTTTAGACGTAGCCTAAAATCAGCTAAACTTATATAAAGTTGTTTTAATTCTTAACCGATTAAGAGGGTTGACCGTTTTGATAAAATTAAATTTATTTGCCAGATATTTATTATTGGCAATTATTCTGCTTGTGCAAGTTAGCTGTTCTGATAAGTCTCCTGATGAATCTGTTGCTAAGAGCGTCATGAAAGTACAGCAACTGGCAGTGCCGCAGGGAGAGATATTGATAGTGCAGGATGATACCATTATCTCCGAGAAGGGTGTAAATATCAATGGCACCATTAAATTTGAACGTACAGCAAGTGGTGCAGCTGAGATTATTGCTGAAACGGGAGATATTGTAATCAGCGGAACGGTAAGCTTAGATGAAAGTGCACCGGTAGAATTGCAAGCAACTGAAAACAAGCATGGTTTATTGCTGTTAATGTTGAAAAAGGAATTTATACCTCTAGTTGCTGCGCAGACTTTATCGCAAACTAGCGATAATAAACCAATTGACCCGGAAATAGATACAGATGGCAGTATTACTTTTACGGCACGGCAAGGTTCAATTCAAATAAGACCAACCACCGTTATCAAGGCACTTAATGGGAGAGATGGCGAGGATATCATTGTTCGATCTCTTGAAACGACTAGCGATAGCGAGAGGGATACCGAACCAATGACCGAAGAAGAAGGCAACCCCGGAAAACACGGCGGCAATATTATCTTCAATGCCAAGAATGGCGATGTGCAAATCGTTATTACAAGGGTCGCGGAGGGATGGGCTGGCCCATCATTTAATTTTGGCAACGGCGGCAAAGGCGGCGACCTTATAATTGAGGATGGAGAAGGATTTCCTGATGAGCTGCCACCACAGATGAAATATACCGGCGGCGAAGGCGGAGAGTCTGGGCATTTTCGGTTTAGCAGTATTGACGCCAGCGTGTCATATTATACTGAAATACAAGACGGCAACGAGGTAAAAAAGATTGGCCCCTTTGATATTTATTCCCGGATTACCGAGCCGATTCTGGAAAGAGCGTCTATTCCCATAAGCGGCGGCCAGGGCGGGGCGGGCGGCCATGTTGTTTGGTTTGTCGCTGGTGAGCGCTCTTACAAAGGGGTTGATTTTATTGATCTAGCCGGTGGCCGGGGCGGTGATGGTGTAGTATTTGGTGGTAATGGTGGTCGGGCCGAGTTTTTGTCAGGCCAGGTGTTTAATGATGATTCGATCGTGCCTAAAGAGGCCACGCACGTGACTGTTACCGGTGGCAATGGCGGAGATGTATTCTTTTCTCATCTGCGCGTCAAGAATGCTCGCGCTGGCAATGGTGGTGAAGCGTTAGCTATAGGTAATAAAGGTTTTGCTGGCAATGATGGTGTTGATGAATTGGGTGGAAAAGACAGCGCTATCAACGCGGCTCGGGGCGGTGATGTTTCTATTCATTATGGCCATGGTGGCGCGATTCTGCCCGTTTTTTTTTCGCCGGATGATCCTAAAGAAAAGGCGGCTTTCCGAATCATTTCGGCTGAGGAAGCGATGCGGGTGTTTTTTCCAGGAAGCCGAGGCGGGCATGGAGCGCCGCAGAGCATGCCAGTGAAAAGCAGCCAAGCTGGTGACGGCGGCCAAGGTGGAGATGGCTGTGCCGTAACTCCGCCGGGTCCGGGCGGACGCGGTGGCAATGGCGGCGACATATTGGAAGTGGTGGCGGGCAATGGCGGAAGCGGCGCCATCGGTGGCGACGGCGGCAATATTTATGAGTTGATTCTTGGTACCGGCGGCAATGGCGGTAATGGTCAAGAGCCGGGCGGCGGTGGAGCCACTGGAGCGCTGATTTCCTTCCGCGTGGGCGAGGCCGGCGTTGGTTTAAATGAAAATGGGCGGGGGGGCCAAAAGATAGCGCCGGATGGGGGGGACGATATTTTAACTAATCAAGGTTACATCGCAGCCGATGGTGAAAGTTGTGTGGAAACCCTGCAAGAGGAAGAAGATGATGAACTAGCGGAACTCATTCGCACGGGCAACTGGATTTGGGAAAAAATTGATAATAGTGGTTCGACGGAAGAGTGGCGTTCATTCTATGGCCAGTGTTACGAAGGACCTGGGCGCGCCGGGTACAAGGGGGAACTTACTAGCCTGGATAGTAAGCGCGGGTGCTTTGACCTTCGCTTACGCGTAATCGGAGGAGAAGCGACTGGAAAAACTCCGGGCGGTCTCACGGTCTTAACAGAAGAGGAAATTGCAAAATTAAAAGCAGATAGATGGTTTATCAGCTCTAGCCAACAGCGTTGGTTTGGTGAAGCTGATAGTCAAGCATTCATTGGCCTTACAAGCTGTGAT
>Ga0209542_10011314_pt1 | contig 15842 bp, 22 predicted proteins | sample RifCSPhighO2_01_FD_184028 | JGI IMG/M metagenome (GOLD analysis project Ga0209542, IMG submission 184028) | Soil microbial communities from Rifle, Colorado - Rifle CSP2_plank highO2_0.1 (SPAdes) (version 2) | ecosystem: Environmental > Terrestrial > Deep subsurface > Rock core/Sediment ... | reverse complement strand
ATTATTTCTTTTTACCCTCCTTAGTTTTCTTTTCTTTTCCAGCTTCGCTTTTTTCAGCTTTTTTTGCAGCAGATTTTTCTTTTTTCTTTTCTTCTTCTACCCATTCAACTTTTCCTAATCCTGGCTGCCTCATTGTTAATCCGATTTTTGGTGAATCTCCCTTATAAGAAATCGCGACGATTCTAGCAATGCAATTATCGCCTTTCTTCAAAACTCTTTTACTTGATTTTCCTGTAAGAACATTCGAGCTCGAAAAGCTTACAAAATCTTCCATTGTCTGGCTAATATGAATCATTCCTCGCATTACTCCAAGATTTATGAATGCTCCAAAATTAGTTATTTCTTCAATTGTTCCATTAACTAATTCGTTCATTTCAGGCTTCCAAACAAGCAATGTAAAATCAGAATTATAATAAGCTGCTCCGTCGCCAGGAATAATAACTCCTTCGCCAACATTTCCTACATTAACAACGCCAATTACTTCACCGATTTCTTCATCATGATAATTTCCATAAGTAGCTTGAAGCTGTTCTTCTACTGCAGTCTTAGTATCTAAGCCAAACAATCTTGGCTCTACTCTTACATAGTCTTCAACATCTATAACATAGAACATAAAATTAACACAAAAACATGATTTATAAAGTTAACGAAAAAAAAATCTTAGGAGTTTTATAATCTTTTAGTCTAATATAAGCTTTCTCTTGCCTTCGAGGACAATTGCTCTTGAAACCTTCTTCCTAAGCTCTAAATCAAGCGTAGCCACAATATTGCCTATTCTAACAAGATTAAGTATAGCTTCATCAGCATATTTACCTCTGCTAGGAACAACTTCAACCTTATTTGCCTTAAGAATTTTTAAGGCAAGCCATGCAGCACTTCTATCACTGAACTTTGTTCCTTTAGTATAAAGCTCATTAAGTTCCGCAATAACCTGTTCAGGCACAACTAGCACATAACCTTCATCCATTAAATTATCAATTTCTGATTTATAGTCTATTTTATTTTCAGCACAATAAACCAAAAAATTTGTGTCAAGTATTACTTTAATCATGAAAAAATCACTCATCACAAACTTTTAAATATTCGCTTTTCTATATAAATCATGGAGAAAAGAGCCTAACAATCTATTTTTTGAGCAAAGCGAAAAAAATAGCTACTTCAAGGGAAAAACTCGTGAAGAAAAACCGTTAGGTTTGTCTTACTATGGAAGAGGTAGATAACGTAATAGATATTCTTGAAAAAGCCAAGAAGGCAATAAAAGATGAAGATATAATTCTAATAAAAGATTTAAGCAATCGGACAGTTCACACTTCTGCTATTCAACAAGACCCAGATAATATTAACATCGCCGTTGTTCTTTATGCTCTAAGCAAGATTATAGAAAGAACACATTATCGTGATCTTGCTGGCTGGGATAAATTTGAAAAAACTTATACCTCCTCTATAGATAATGCTCTTATTGCTCTTAAAAAAAATGATTTAGAAGTTTATCGCAATCAAATAGAAAAAATTAAAGATAGCATAAAACAGCTTTCAGGCCATCTTAAAACATATATTCAAGAAGTTTTCAGAAAAGCTCAAATAAGCAAAGCTTCGCGTATTTACGAGCATGGTATTTCTCTTGAAGCAACAGCAAAAATTCTTGGAATAACTATCTGGGAGCTTAATCAATATGTTGGAAACACAGGAATCGCAGAAGTAAATTTAGCATACACTCTTGATATAAAACAGCGCTTAAAAAATGCTCAGGAGATGTTTAAATGAAATATCTTATTCTGGATTCTGGCCCGTTGATAAATCTAACACAAAACGGATTAACTGATATTTTCAAAAAACTTGCCACAGAATTTCAAGGAGAATTTATAATTCCAGATACTGTAAAATTTGAATCTATTGATCATCCAATCAAAATAAAACGATTTGAATGGGGTGCTTTAAGAATTCAACAGCTTCTTAATGATGAAATAATCCGACTGCCTGAAGACGAAGATATTGTTTCTGAAAAAGAACTTTCAGAAAAAGCTAATGAAGTAATGAGTCTTGCAAATAATGCTCTCTCAAGCGAAGGCAAACCAATACATTTGATTGAAAGAGGAGAAGCAGAATGCATGGCTTTATCATTGATTTTATCAAAAAAAGGCATAGAAAATGCAGTAGTTATCGACGAGCGAACTGCAAGGATGCTTTGTGAGAATGCTCAAAAATTAAAAGAACTCATGGAAAGCAAACTAGAAACTAAAATCGAACTAAATGAAAAGAATACTGAAAAATTTAATGGAATAAAAGTAATTCGCTCAACAGAACTTATGTATCTTGCAAATAAAAATAGGCTAATGGATGGCGGAAGAAAAGCGCTTGAAGCAATTCTTTATGCATTAAAATTCGGCGGCTGCTCAATATCTGAAAAAGAAGTTGAAATAATGAAGAATTTATAAAAAAATTGTTTACTAATTAAAAATAAATTCACTATTTTATCGTCGTAACTATTGGGTTCATAGTACAAAGGAAGATTTAAATACTAACCCTACTTATTAATAATATGCAAAGAGGAAATGTAGAAGAAAGAAAAAAAGAAGTTATAGAATTTTTAAAGAAAAATCCAAGGGCCACCCATCGTCAATTAAAAGAAGCAGGCTTCTTCCATATGGAAAGATTATTCAAAGGCTGTCTTGGAGGAGCATACAAAGAAGCTGGATTAAAACCACCCAGAACATTCGAAAAGAAAACTAGAGCTGAAAGAAAAGCTATAATTATTAGTTATATTAAAAAACATCCAAATACTGGTGGACAACACATTCAAAAGGATACAAAAATAAATATCAAAAATGCTTTTAATAATACTCAAGAAGCTTTTGAAGCAGCAGGAGTACCCTATCCCCGAAAAGAATTTGTTTTTTTATTAAATAGAACACGTAAAGAAAAACAAGAGGCAATTATAAAACTAGTCAAAAATAATCCAGAAACAACTTTTGGAGATATAGCCCATAAACTACAAATTAATCCGTTTAGAATATTTAAAAATTTTGATGAAATTTATCAATTAGCAGGAATGGCCCATATATCCGGAACTAGAAAAAGGGCATTGAAAAAAAGAAAGGCTGTTATTGAGTTTATTAAAAATAACAAATTTGCTACACAAAGAGAAATAAATAAAACATGTGAAACAAGAATTCAGGGATTATTTGAAAGAGGTATTTTTGGAGCATACAAAGAAGCAGGAGTTAATTTTCCCTTTAAAAGATTAAATTTTCATGGAAGTGCATTAAAAGAAGTAAGACAAAGAGCCAAAAATTTCGAAGAAGAAATAGCAAGAAAATTATCTTGCTATGGAAATGTTCAAAGATTAGTGAATATAAAAAGAGGAGTAGCAGATATAGTTTTAGAAAGAAAAGGAAAAAAAATTGTAGTAGAAGTTAAAGATTACCTAAATAAGGAAGTTTCTAAACACGAGATAAAACAATTAAATAAATATCTTGAAGATTATAATGCAAATTTAGGCTTACTAATTTGCCATACAAAACCTAAAAAAGATAGATTTATAATAAACGAAAATAAAATAGTTGTATTAGAATCAACTGAATTAGACAAAGTTCCGGAAATTTTAGATTCGGGCGTATAGTTTAGCGGTAAAATCCCCCGCTCCAGACGGGGGGTCGTCGGTTCGACTCCGGCTACGCCCATTCATTCTAAAAAAATTCGTCAAGATAAGCTTTATAAATATCTTCTTCTTAACATAAACATAAAAAAGATGGCAAATGCAAAAGGTTCTAAACCATTAAATAATCAAGCGATGCAATTAGCTCTTATTGAAAATTTCGTAAGCTTGCAAAAAGTAATGACAAATATGGGGGTAAAATTTGATAATCTTTCAGAAAATATCTCAAAACTTCTTCAATTATTTGAACTATCTGCAAAAGGATTTATAAGAAAACAAGAAGAAGGTTTTGTAACAAGTGAAGATAAAGAGGTTCTAAAAAAACTTGATACTTTGCTTGAACAAAATAAAACAGTAGCAAAAGGTCTTACTTTAATAGAAGAAAAAATAAGGCATAAAATATATCCTGAATCAACAACAACTGACGAGCATTTTGAGCAGATAACTGGAAGACCAAGACCCAAACCCCTGCCAATGTCATAGGAAGATAAAATGCTTAAGCAAAATCTAAATAGAAAATTTCTCAATAAGTTTACTGAAGAAATAATATTTATTTTAAAAACAGATTTCGAGCAAAAAGAACATGAACAACGAGATTTTGCTCGAATAAAACAAGTTGTAGAAACTGAAAAGCTCAAGCAAAAATTTTCAGGCTATGAAGCTCTTCCAATAATAACTCTTCCACCAAAACAAATTCAGCAGCCAACACTTCAGCATCCTGCTCAAGTAACTCAAACACCTGCGCTAAAACCAACATTACTTCAGTCAGCAAAACAAACTCAACAGCAAACCACTATTAAAAAACAAGTACCAATAAAACAACTTCCACAAAAAATTTCATTACCCGTTCAACTACAAGTTGCTCCAGGAGAAATAAATCTAGGAAAAATATCTTTTTTGCTAAAAGATCCACTCGTGACCTATGTTGAATGTCCTGGTGAAAATAAAATAATAGTCGTAAAAAAAGCAGGCGCAATAACAAAAACTCAAATAATCTTGACAAAAACTGAGATATTAGACATAATAAGTTCTTTTTCTGCAAAAGCCAGAATTCCTTTGATAGAAGGAATGTTAAATGCACGAGTAGAGAATCTTGAGATTTCAGCAATAGTCTCAGAAGTCTCTTCGCCCTCCTTTATTTTAAAAAAATCTTTAATAAATGTTATTCCTACCGAACCAAGCATACTTGAAAGAGGAATGATGCAGTTTCAGTCGCAAATACAACAAACTCCTGTAATGCCTCCGATAAATAGACCATTCGCGCCAGGAGCAAATTTTCTTCAGCCACCAATAAGGCCACAACAACAAATAAATCAGCAACGACAACAATCAGTTAATCAGCAGCCCCAACAACAAGAAAGTTTCTGGAATAAAAAAATAAAAATTGGAAAGTGAAGAACCCTGTGCCAAGAGCACAGGGCATCAACTAAACGACGCTAACTAAACTCAAACAACTTTAACTGCTCTGCTTTTCTACCTTGCTTTTGAATATAACTTCGGATTACATCTGCATTAACACCCTCGCCAACTGTTGCAACATAACCACCATCACTCCAAAACTCTCCGCCCCATAATTCCTTCTTGATTTCAGGATATTTTTCAAATAGCTGCGAAGCAGTTATACTTTTTACTAATCTAAAAATTTGCGAAGCAGAATATTTTAGTACAGATTGTATCATAAAGTGAACATGGTCTTCATCGAAGCCTATTGTTTCAAATTTTAAATGATATCTTTGCTCAAAGTTTTTGCATATCTCCTTTAGAGTTTCTACATAGGTTTGAAATAGAAACAAGTCTTTTCGATATTTTATACAAAAGACAAAGTGATATTTTATTCTATGAGCTTTATGAGCAGATTTACAAAGTTCATTTTCTTCCATAGTTTTTCTAAGAAGTTTGGCTTTTTTAGCCTTTCTAAGCTTTCACCCCGTGCCAAGAGCACGGGGTATAACGATTAATAAATAAAAAAAGGCGGGGGCATCACCGAACCCCCGGACCCCTTTTCTATTCTCAAGATAATGCCTTTTTAAACAATTTCTGCAATTTAATCGCTATATCACAACATTTGCTTTTTCAAACCTTATGTTCTAACTTTTATATTTAAAAGTGTTATGTTAAGAACTATATACGAAAACTTAAATAACCCAATATATACGAATAATTATAAAAATCGGATGATTTTCAATTATTCGCTTGTAAAGAACAAGCTTCATACCATGAAACAAGATAAAATAACTAAAGAAAAACTCGAGCATTACCGAAAAATTACTGAAAAAGCCTTCGCTATCGCAAAAAAATCCATAGTCAAAGCCAAAGAAAAAGAAGCAAAAGAAATAGTCATCATGGTTGAAGCTTATCTAAGCGACAGCAAACATTTTGAAAAACAAGGCTATTTAGTCAATGCTTTTGGAGCAATTTACTATGCTCATGGTTGGCTCGACTGTGGAGCAAGACTGAAAATCTTCGACGTCTCTGACGATAAATTATTTACGATATAATTTAAAGAAATATAAAAACAAAACCTATGCAAATAAACCAAAGACTATTTAAAATTACAATTAATGAAAAAGCCAAAGTTAATTCGCGTGCAGGAGGCGAAAAATTGCACGAGCCTGTTTAAAATAGCATCTCGAGTGCAATTTTGAGTAGCAAATTAAAAAGTAAAGAGTATAAACTATGTTATACGATTCTCACTGCCATCTTGACCATCATTATTATTCTAAAGACTTAAAAGAAATTCTTGAACGAGCAAAAAAAGCAAATATAAAATATATAATAACGAACGGAATAAATTATAAAACAAATCTTATTTCTCTAAAATTAGCAGAAGAATTTCCAATAATTCTTCCAGCATTAGGGTTTTATCCTGAAGATGCCTTGGATAGAGAAGGATATTTTGAAAAAAACTCAAAAAAAGATATAAAATCCTTAAATGAAAATATCCAACTAATTGAAAAAAACAAAAGCAAAGTTATAGCAATAGGCGAAATTGGTTTGGATTTATTTCATGGAAAAAACATCGAACAGCAATCAAAAGATTTCAAGCAATTAATACAACTCTCAATAAAATTAAACAAACCAATAATTATTCATACACGAAAAGCAGAAAACGAAACCCTAAACATTCTTAATGAATTCAAAAATAAATTAAATCCCGACAAAGTTATTCTTCATTGCTTTTCCGGAAGCAAACAACTGATTAAGCAAGCCATAAATGCAAACTATAATTTTTCTATTCCAACAAAAATTGCCCGTTCAGAAGCATTTCAATATCTTGCAGAAGTCTGTCCCATAAATAAAATTCTTACAGAAACCGATGGTCCTTATCTCTCACCATACAAAAACGAGGATAAAAGTTTTAACCGAAACGAGCCAGCTTACATTAAAGAAAGCATTAAAACATTAGCCAAAATAAAAAAATTATCGGAAAAGGAAGTAGAAAAGCAAATTGAATCAAATTTTCAGAGAATTTTTGGGATTGGATAAATCTCAAAACTTACAAAGAAGCTCTTAATCCTTCAATGTTATAACCACCAAGATTATCCGAAAAAATATAAAGTGGCTCGTTTCTACCAGTTTCCATATTCAATTCTATAACTCTAAGTTGAAGATTATATTTTTTTGAAAATTATTTAACTATTTTCCAATCATCTGCAATTTGCAAAAGAAAACTATCACGAATTCTTCCACCATGTTTTAACATTACTGCAATTTCATTCGAAACAGCAGGTATTTTATATTTCATAGATTAGAATAATATTCAGCCTTTTTAAGCATAATTGCATTAAAGAATATAATTTATTATGCAGGAGTCAGCCAGCCGTCCAAACCATCCCAATCCACACCATTAAGGCATTTTCTAGAAAATCTTTGAATAATAAGAGAATATTGAGGTTTTACTTCTTCACGAGTCGGTCGCAAATAAAGGGTATAAAAATTTGGATTAGTCTCATCTAATTTTATTCTTTCAATAAAGCATTTTCTTAATCTTCGGGAATTACTCGGACCCAGCATATCATCTGTAAGGGGAATACTTTCTCCCAGAGAATGAGGCATAACTGCGTTGAGAGAAATTAAGGATTCGTACATAGTAGCTAAATATTCTTCGCTTTCAAAATGTCTCAAATCATATTCAAACCGGGTTCTATTCTGAGTTTCGTCTGCCATCAAAAAAAAGACTTTTTTGGGGTTAATAAAGACTTATAGACTAGAAAATACAAATAAACAAACTTTATAAAATCCATAAACATAATAAATTTATAAAAAAGAGAGGAAAGTAAAAATGCAAAACCATAGAAAAGTCATTATTTTAAGCCTTGGCGGAAGCTTAATTATTCCTGACCAAGTTGACGTTAAAACTCTTAAGAGTTTTAGAGAGGTAATAAAGAAAAACACTAATAAATATAAGTTTGTTATTGTCTGTGGAGGCGGAAGCACAGCAAGAAAATACATTAATGCATTAAAAGAAGACAATAAAAGCGACTATCTCCAAAGCTTGATAGGAATATCTACAACAAGATTAAACGCGCGTTTTATGAGCTATTTTTTTGGAAAAGACCCTGAATCAGGAATTCCGCACGACATGAAGCATATTGAGAATTTATTAAGAAAACAAGATATTATTTTCTGTGGTGCATTGCGCTATGCTCCTAATCAAACAAGCGACGCAACAGCCTGCAAACTAGCAGCTCTTCTAAAAACAGATTTTATCAACCTTACAAATGTAAAAGGCCTTTACGATAAAAATCCAAAAGACAATCCTAAAGCAAAGTTTATTCCTCATGCAACAATCGAAGAATTCAATAAAATAGTTATGGCCATAAAAGAAAAGCCAGGCATGCACGCGCCTGTTGACCACACAGCAATGCGAGTTATTCGTGAGCATAAAATCCGCACATTTATTTTAGGCAGCGATGCTCGCCAGCTGGATAATCTGCTTAACAATAAGCCTTTTATAGGAACGAGAATTGAATAATTCTAAGACAAAATGAACCTTATCATCACAACAAATCTAAACGAAGCTCGAAAGCAAGCTGACAAGCTTAAAAAAGAGCAGAAAGAAATCGCAATTCTTAGCCAGGACGACGAATTTAACCGAAAAGCTCTTGAAATAAAAGGCTTAAACATGCTTGTAATTAATGAAAATCTTAATCAAAAAGACTACATGAAACAGCGAAACTCCGGCCTAAATGAAGTTCTTGCAAAAATATGCACTGAAAAGCGTATCGAGATAGGCATACAAATCGATGAAATTATAAAGAAAGAAACAAAAGAAAAAGCCCATTCTCTCGCACGGCTCGCACAAAATATTATGCTCTGCAAAAAAGCTGGGGCAAAGCTAAAACTAATAACAGAAAACAAAGATAAAATGGCTATGCGATCTCTTCTTATAAGTTTAGGAGCCTCTACACAACAAGCACAGCAAGCGTTTAAACAATCTTTTTAAAGCAAACAATCCTTCTCTAATTATCAATTAACATGGACAAAAAAGAACATAAAACCGATGCAACCAGCGAACACGAGCATATTCTAGAATCACTCAACGCAAACGAAAGAAAAATTCTTCAGCACCTAAACGAGCCATTTGAACATATAATTAAAAAATCGGGCTTGGACGAAGTTGCTGTTCTTAGATCTCTTGAATTCTTAAGCAATAAAAAAATACTTGAATTAAAAATAAAATCTTCAAAAATTATTGATTTAGGCGTAAATGGAATATTATACAAGCAAAAAGGTCTGCCTGAAAGAAGGTTAATTAATCTTCTTGCTGAAAAAAAGACAATAAGCATAGAACAAGCAAAAAAAGAAAGTGAATTATCCGACAACGAATTTCAAGCAGCACTCGGAGCACTTAAGAAAAAAGCTCTTCTAAACATGATGGAAGGAAAATTAATATTCTCAGGAACAAAAGAGGAAATATCAAGAAAAAGTCTTGAAGAAAAATTAATTGAGTCTCTTCCAATAGAACAGGATAAACTAGAGCCAGAACAAAAATTCTCACTTGAACAACTAAAAAACAGAAAAAATATAATTGAAATAACAAATAAGAATGAAGTTGAAATAAAAGTTACAGAATTCGGAAAAAAAATAATTCACGAAGCATCAATCAGCAAAATGGATGCTAAAGATTTTATCGAAGTATTAACTCCTGAAGTCTTAACAAGCGGAATCTGGAAAGGCAAAAAATTCAGACGATATGACATTAAATCTCCTGTTCCAAAAATCTGGGCAGGAAAAAGGCATTTTGTTAATCAGTCAACAGATTACGCAAGAAAAATATGGAGCGAGCTCGGTTTCAAAGAAATGACAGGCAATCTTGTCCAAACAGCTTTTTGGAATTTTGATGCCCTATTTACTGCTCAAGATCATCCTGTTCGAGAAATGCAAGATACTTTCTATATAAAAGACATAAAAGGAAAACTTCCTGATAAAGAACTTGTAAAGAAAATAAAAGAAGCTCATGAAAATGGCGTTAATGGCAGCAAAGGCTGGCAGTATTCCTGGAAGGAAGAAAATGCCAAAAGAGTCTTGCTAAGAACTCACACAACTTCACTTTCAGCGCGCACACTAACTATGCTTTCTAAACTAAAAAATACAAAAGATAAGCGAGGAAAATTCTTTGCAGTAGGAAAATGCTTCAGAAATGAAACAATTGATTGGAGCCATGGTTTTGAATTTAATCAAACAGAAGGAATAGTAGTTGACCCTAACGGCAATTTCAGAAATCTTTTAGGTTATCTTAAAGAATTCTACAGAAAAATGGGATTCGAAGAAGTTAAATTTGTTCCTTCTTATTTTCCATATACAGAGCCAAGTGTAGAAATATACGCTTATAATTCAATAAAAAAAGTTTGGATAGAAGTCGGCGGAGCAGGAATATTCAGGCCAGAAGTTGTTATTCCCCTTTTAGGAGAATATGTTCCTGTTTTAGCATGGGGCCCTGGCTTGGATAGAATACTAACAGAATACTATGGAATAAAAGACCTCAGAGAGCTCTATGAAAATAATCTAACTAAACTTCGCGAAATGAAATTTTGGATGCGATGAAAAAATATTTTTTCAGCGGACAAGAAACTTGGAAAAGTTTATTGTAAAATGACTAGAGTAAAAACAGTTTCCATTGTATACCGACAGCCAAATGTCCTGCTTGGACTAAAAAAGAAAAAGTTTGGAGTAGGAAAATATAATGGATTTGGCGGAGGAGTTGAACAGGGAGAAAGTTTAGAACAAAGCGCAATTAGAGAAACTTTTGAAGAAGCAGGCATAACGTTGATTAATCCTACAAGACTAGGAATGATTTTATTTAAATTTCAAACAAATGAACAAGACCATCTCGTACATTTTTTTAGAACAAATGAATATGAAGGAATACCAAAAGAATCTGACGAAATAACAACTGACTGGTTTCATGAGTCTTTTCTTCCATATAAACAAATGTGGTCGGGTGATAAATATTGGCTACCTATGCTTCTTGCAGGAAAAAAATTCAAAGGAAATTTTTTATTTGATAAAGATTTCAAAATAGCCGAATATAAATTGGAGGAAGTAACAAATTTAGATTAAAATGATAAATGAAGGAATAAAAAATATGATTGAAAATAATGCTATGGGCTTAGCAACAATAGACAAAGAAGGAAAACCACACAATATTGCTGTAGGCTATGTAAAAGTTGTTTCAAAAAATCAGATTGTTATTTCTAATAACTATTTAGTTGAAACAATAGAGAATATCAAGAGAAATCCGAATGTAGCTTTAGTTGTTTGGGCAAGTAATTGGAAAGAAAATTGTATTGGTTATGAATTAAAAGGCAAAGCAGAATATTTCATAAGTGGAAAATGGCTTGAATTCATTAAGAAGATTCCGATAAACAAAGGTGAACCCTGCAAAGGAGCAATTCTTATCACAATAAATAAAATTAAACCTCTAACTTAAAATATGATAAATAAAATAAATCAAAATAAAGGAGGGGTGACTTGTTAGGGGAACCTAGGTTACCATACGAATGGCCGGCATAAAATTTAGCAAAAAAGAATTCGAAAAGCACATCAAGCTTACTGACGAAATAAAAGAAAAAATAAACTTGTTTGGAACACATTTTGAAGGCATCAGCGAAAATGGAGAAGACCTCGAATTAGACATACTTCCAAATAGGCCTGATTTATTCTCGCTCCAGACTTTCATAAAAAGCTTTTCCGCTTTCTTAGGAAAAGACAAAGAACAGGGCCTTAGAAAATATAAAACAAATAAGCCTGAAAAAAACTTCGAAGTAAAAATTGACAAAAGTGTAAAAGAAGTTCGCCCCTATACTGCCTGCGCAATAATAAAAGATATTAAATTCGACGACGAAAAAATAAAAGAAATAATTGCAATTCAGGAAAAAATTCACATAACTCTTGGAAGAAATCGGAAAAAAATAGCTATCGGCATCTATCCTCTTGAAAAAATAACTCTTCCAATAAAATTTGAAGCTCGAGCTCCAAAAGATATCAAATTTATTCCGCTTGAATCAGATAGAGAAATGAATGGCTTGCAAATTCTTCAAAGCCATAAAACGGGTCGAGAATATGCTCATCTTCTTGAAGGTAAGGAAAAATTCCCTGTTTTCGTTGACGCAGCAGGTGAGATTCTTAGCATGCCCCCAATAATAAACAGCCATAAAACAGGAAAAGTTTCAGAACAGACAAATTCAGTTTTTATAGAATGCTCTGGTTTTGATTTTAATATTTTAAAGAAAACCCTAAACATACTAGCAATAATGTTCGCTGAAATGGGTGGAAAAATCTATCAGATGGAACTCGATTATGAAGGGAAAAAATTAATCACTCCTGATATTTCCCCTGAAAAAATGAAGATAAGCACAGAAAATATAAATAAATTAATTGGATTAAATCTAAAAGAAAATGAAATAAAAGAGTTTCTTGAAAAAATGGGCTATAGTTATAATCCAAAAACAAAAATAGCTGAAATACCGGCTTGGCGTACAGATATTATGCATGAAGTAGATTTAATCGAAGATATTGCTATTGCCTACGGCTACAATAACCTTATTCCTGAAATTCCAAGCATAGCAACAGCAGGCGAAATAAGCAAAACAGAAAGTATTAAACATAAAATATCTGAAATGCTCTGCAATCTTAATATGCTCGAACTTTCAACACTTCATATTCTTACAAAAGAAGATGCTAAAAAATTTAATGTAATAAATCCTATTGAAGTCGAAGACAGCAAAACCGAATATAAAATTTTAAGGCCAAATTTAACTATATCAACTCTTAAAACACTAAGCCAAAATATTGATTCAGAATATCCTCAAAGAGTTTTCGAGCTTGGAAGAGTATTCAAAATAAATGAAAAAGAAGAATCAGGAATAGAAGAAGCAGAGCATCTTTCAATAGCAATCGCAAGTCCAAATGCAGGATTCACTGAAATAAAGCAAATCCTCGAGTATATTCTTAGAATGAGCGGAAAATCCATCTCAGTTATAGAAAATACAGAAAATCATTTTTACATTGAAGGTCGCTGCGGCAAAATCATCCTCGAAGGCCAATCTATTGGTTTTCTTGGTGAAATCCGACCTTCTTTAATTAACAGCCTAGGAATAAAAATGCCTATTGCTGCATTAGAGATAAATATTGATAAGCTGGTTAATTAGTTTTTTCTAAAATTGTTATGGATAACTGCGTTGTTTAAGTTACAGTCATCCGCAGTTAGACAGATAGAGAACTGCAAGAAACATGTCACCAAAGTAATGCAGTTGTCTATATCAATGCAATAAAAAAACAAGCTTTATATATACTCAAGAATATAAATAACTATATGAGAATATATACTATAAAACCAAAATTTCAACAATTTTTGAAACCTATTAAAGATATTTTTGTAAAACTACGAGTACATCCTACAACAATAAATATTGCTGCGTTAATTATTTCGATTATTCTTGGAGCAATTATACTTTGTGCAGGAAGATATGAAAAATTAATACTTTTAATTTATGTGCCTATCCTTGCTTTTATTAGAACTGCATTAAATGCTCTAGATGGAATGGTTGCACGAAAACTAAAGATTAAAAATCAAAAATGGGGTGAAGTATTAAATGAATTTATTGATCGACTATCAGATAGTTTTATTTTTATAGGTTTAGCCCTTTCGGGATTAGTTTATATTAACATTGCTTTAATTTCGATTTGTATAATATTACTTACAAGTTATATTGGAATAGTTGGAAAAGCTGCGGGCGGAAGCCGACAATATATAGGATTAATGGGCAAAGCCGATAGAATGTTTTATCTTTCACTAGCAAGTATTTTGCTTATAATCTGGCCAAGTATTGATTTTATGAATTATTTACTTTATTTTATGATGGTGTTAGGAATAATTACTATAATTCAAAGATTTTTAGCAATTAAAAAAGAACTCTATAAAAACTAAAAAATGACAACCGATCCTAATTTTCTTAATCCGCTTATAAATCCCATATTCTTTCAAATACTCACGAGATTTATCTGGGTTTTTATTGCAGGCTTAATTTTAATCTTTATTCTTAATAAATTTCGATTCAGTGGTTTGTTTAGCGGAGAGCTTGGAAAGCGATATTTAAGCTGGCTGGTTATTGGATTTATTTATATGCTTTTTGTACTTCTTGGAGGAATTCCGGCGATAAGCTTTCTCTTTGTTGTTATGACTCTAGCAGTTTGGGAAATTTATAAAATGGCTAAGCTACCACAAGTTTATTTTTATTCCCTTGTTTTTCTTGCATTAGCAAGTGTAATTATATCTTCTTTTTTTGAAGCTAAATTTTATATGCTACCCATACTCTTTTTTGCTATACTGACTTTTATTACAGTAAGAAGAAACGAAATTAAAGGATTTTCTTATTTAACAATCAGCCTTTATTCTTCAATTTGGATTATTTTCTTTTTATGCCACTTTACTCTACTTGGACATTTGAATAATGGCCTCGATAATACCAAATCTCTATTGTTCCTTGTTGGTTTTGCTGTTCCACTTGCGGATATTGGAGCTTATGTTTTCGGAAAAATATTTTCAAAAATAGAAACTCTCAACAAATTTAAAATTGCAAGCAATATTTCTCCTAAAAAAATCTGGGCAGGCATGTTTGGGGATATAATCGGAGCAGGAGTTGGAATATTAATTATGTATTTTGCTATTGAAAGTTATTTTTCAGCTATTCAGCTTGTTCTGCTTGCAATTATCATAGGAATATTTTCTGTAATTGGAGACATGAATGAATCACTTGTTAAACGATACTTTGGTGTTAAAGATTCCAGCAATATGATTCCCGGACATGGTGGGATTTTAGACAGAATAGACTCTGTGTTGAGAGTTATTGTTATTGTTTATTATTTCAGTCTGGCTATTCTATAACCACCATTCCAACAGTATAATCCCCATCATGACTAATACTAGCCCCTATAGACTTAAACTGCTTATTGATTATTTTTATTTCAGGCTTTCTGCCGTCTTTTGTAATAACTTCTATATCTAACCAATTCAACTTTTTTCCAAGCGCCTTCATTGTGGCTTCCTTTAAAGCAAAAATTCCTGCAAGTTTAGTTTTATTTTTTAATTCACTTGTATGAAAAACTTTCTTAAGAAATTCCGAATTACTACTCTGTTTTTCTATTCTCTTATTTTGCACGATGTCTATTCCACATTTAATCATTTTTATTATAATTTTTGCATCTCTTTATACAATTTTTCTGTGATTTGATGTGGCGAATTCATTTTAGTGAATGTCATAGGCTTGCCTACCTTAACTTTAATATGACCTGTCTTTGGAAATGATGCATCTCTTGGAAGAATATCCTGAAGGCCTTCTATTTTTATAGGAACTATCGGAACTTGCATATTCCATGCTAAAAGGCCTATACCTTCTTTAAATGGAAGGAGCTTGCCTGTTTTGCTTCGGGTTCCTTCAGGATAAATAATAATATTTCCTCCCCGATTAATTATTTCTGCAAAATCCCTTAGACTTTGCTTTATATTACTTGTTCTTGAAAATGAAAAAACATTAAATCCTATTCTTCCTACTAAACCGAGTAATCTCATAAGTGGATTTGATGTTTCAAAAAAGAAATCTTTAGCTCCCGCGGGATAGGTATTAATCCTAAATTTAAGAGGAAACGTTTTGAAAACAGAAAAGCTATCCAACAAACTAACGTG
>Ga0209542_10011313_pt1 | contig 15842 bp, 19 predicted proteins | sample RifCSPhighO2_01_FD_184028 | JGI IMG/M metagenome (GOLD analysis project Ga0209542, IMG submission 184028) | Soil microbial communities from Rifle, Colorado - Rifle CSP2_plank highO2_0.1 (SPAdes) (version 2) | ecosystem: Environmental > Terrestrial > Deep subsurface > Rock core/Sediment ... | reverse complement strand
TCGGAGTCTGGCATTTTGGGCAGACCACGCGGTATTTCATCCGTTCGTCCATCACCGCTTCCGGCACGTCTATAAATACGAAAAAATCAGGATCGTCGCGATAGCCCATTAGGGAACGGAAATAAAGAGCGTAGGAAATCTGGTCGAGCTCTCTGGGAAAACCATCAATAAAAATCGCTTTCCGTCCCAGGCGGTCAATCTCGCGCTCCACCAGGGCCAGGATGAATTCCGTCGGCAAAAGAGTCTTGGTGTCCCGCCCCAAAAGCGCGTCTATGGCCGCTTCCACGGAAATACGCCCGCGATAGCGTACGCGCAAAAAATCCAGAAGTTCCTTTTTTTTGCCTTCGTCCGAAAAGTCGCGGTGCACCGCCCGGACGATGTCGCCGACGGAAATATGGGCAACGTGCTCGGCGCCAACCGCCTCCATGAAAAGTTTGGAATAAGTCCCTTTGCCGGAGTTTTTCTTGCCTAAAAGAATAGCAACAAAAGTGTTGCCGTTCGCCAGATAATCCCGGAGCTTTTCAATTTCTTTCCCGGCTTTCCATTCAAAATATTCCCGGCGCTCGGCCGGGTCTTCCAAATTGAACTTTCGACTGCTGCCCTCTATTTTCGTTCTGAAAATCGGGAAATCAAATCCTTTCATAAAAGTAAGTATGCAGCCCATCGGTACGAATTTCAATCCGGCCGTCCAGGTCGGTTCTTAAAATTTTGGCGCCGGTTTTCTGGAGATTTTCCAATACTTCGGCGTGGGGGTGGCCGTATTTATTTTTGCGTCCGGCGGAAATCAGGGCGTACTCCGGGCGCACCTTCTCCAAAAAAAGGTCGGAACTTGAGGTACGCGAGCCATGATGCCCCGCTTTCAAAATCTCGCTTTGAATATTGTCTTCTTGTTCAATCAGAAAATACTCCAAAGGCCTTTCGGCGTCCCCCATCAGCAGAAAATCAACCTCGCCGAAAGAAAGCCGTGAGATTACCATGCTGTTATGGAGGTTAGAGCCGCTTTTTAGCTCGGCCGGAGCCAAAATTGAAAGTCTGATTCCTGCACCCAGAATTATTTCCGTCCCCCTCCGGGCTTTGACCTGCTCAACATTTTTAACTTCCAGCATGCTTTTAAGCTCTGCGAACTCGGCAATGGTATGCGTGTTTCCGGAATCCATAAATTTTTCAACTTCATAGTTTTTCAAAACTTCCACAAGCCCTCCGGCATGGTCCAAATGCGGATGGGTTAAAATCACCAAATCAATCGTTCGGTCATAAAACGGCATCACTTCGCCCAGCTCCTTTAAAACCGACTTGTCCGGCCCACCGTCAATTAAAATCTGGTTCCCCGAAGGAGTTTCAATGAAAACGGTGGGGACACAATACGGTAGTTTCCTTATCTTTTTGGTCTCCTAAAACATCTTGAATTGTTAATGAACTTGGTAGGTCAACTGGTATTTTCATTTTAACCTCTGCCAATTCTTCCTCCTTATAAAGGGTAATTTTTTCCACTAATAAATGGATAATTTCGGATTTTTCTTCATAAGTAGCATTGGATATCTGTGCCTGCAATTCATCAAATAATTTTTTAAAATGTTCTGCACTTGCCTTAATTTCGTCTTTCCTAAGTAATTTCTGATTCAAAAGAGTGATTTCATTTTTCAAATTTTCCTCTCTTCTTTTGCATTCTTCAATTTTATTATGATAATCATCATATTCCATCGTATCGCTTGTTTCATAAACTTGGTCAATCTTTTTCTTCTTTTTCGCAACAATTTTTAACTCATTTTCTAACTCGTTTATTTTCCCCTTTGTATTTTCAACTGGAACTTTAACATCATAATCTTTTAACTTATCAATCATATATTCAGGTCGTTCCAACAACTTTTTTATCGTATCCCATATTGAATCTAACCTTGCCTCGCCAATATCACCACAGGAATGACATCTGTTGTTATTTATCGTTCTCTCTTTTTTCCATTTTGGTTCACGACCACCGTGATAAAACCGAAACATATTTTGTGTTTCTTTTTTGGGTGGTTTATTCCCTGCAAATAATTTCAAACCGCATTTCCCACAATACAGAAGTTTATTGAATAGATAAACATTTTTTAAGTTTCTATTCGCCATCTCACGATTTTTCAATAATTGTTTCTGAGCAAGTTCAAACTGTTTTGGAGTAATAATCGGGTCTGTCTTGAATGGTATCCATCCGCTTTTATCTTTTTGCAATCCCTCGTCCAGCAAAACCGACAATCTTTTTTTGCCATTTTTATATCTATAAAAATCATCCGTACCCGTATAGATTGGATTACATAGTATTCTGGCAATCGCTGACCTATGCCAATACCCTTTATTCTCTTTTTCTTTCCTTTCTCTTAATGCATAACAAGGAATGTTCATTTCATTCGCTCGTTTGTGGATAGCACTCAATGAAAGTTTTTCATCAACCAACCATTTAAAAAGGGTCTGTATCCATTTTGCTTCTTGTTTATAAATAACCAACTTTTTCTTTTCTTTGTTCAATCGGAATCCGTAGGGTGGACTTCCCCATACCCACTTTCCGTCTTTGGCAGCTCGTTTTCTACCACTCTGCATTCGCTCAACGATAAGGTCTTTTTCATATTCTGCAAACGCAGCTAATTGATGAAAAAGTACTTTGCCAGTCGGAGTGGAAGTATCAAATGACTGAGTGACTGAACAAAAGTCAACACCAAACTTGTTTAAATCGTATACGATATTTACTGTTTCTCTTAAATCCCTTCCTATTCTATCGGTTTTATAAACTACCACTATATCAAACTTTTTTTCTTTTGCATCCTCAAAAAGTTTTTTTAATGCTGGCCTTTTTTCTACAGGCAACGACCCAGAAACTCCTTCGTCGTTATAAAGGCATTCTTCATTTAATATGAAGCTCTGTGATTTGCAGTAAGCCCTTATGCTCTCTTCTTGAATAGTAAGACCGTATCTGTCTTCTCCAACTTGTCCATCCGTACTCACTCTTAAATATATTGCCACTCTCATTTCTTTTTTATTTTTATTTTCCATAATCATAGATTTATTTTTTAATTTGTTAATGACATAGTCAAACCTTTTTTATCCTCGGTTTCCACCAAAACACCCTGACGACGCAACTCGTCCCATTCATCGTCAACATAATCGTTCGTCACTTCTTGAAGATAATAATTTCTGGTTATTGAACCCCAATCATTGCTGTACGAAGTTCTTTTAAGTACGCCATCAACCTCATCACCCTCTTTCCATTTTTTAGTCCACTTTCCCATTGCTTTTATCTTCCGATTTTCTTCATCCATAAAAACAACGGAGGAAAATGTTTTGCCTCTTTTATATCTTGAGGGTTTTTCTTCCCTTTTTATTTTTACGATTTTAAGTCTTACAAATTTTAATTCTACTGGAGCTGATATCATAGTTTTGTTATTTTAATTTGCTAATAATTTTTGATATTCCCTTGAAGTAAAGACGGTAAGTTTCTCATTCTGATAGACGACCACAATCTTGTCACCACATTTGAACCCAAACTTTTCAAGAATTTTGTTTGTGATTCTTATGTAGGGAACAAAATCTGTCGTCCCCGGTTTATAACTAATCGTTTGAAACCTTACCGTCTTTTTCATCAAGATATATCCAACCATATAAAGCCATATTACGAATATCCCACGCTGTTAATAACTCCGAGTTAAGTTAGGTCGTAATAATCTCCAATCAATGTGTCCAATCTTAAAATCGTTTCATCAATCTCATCTCTAAGATGTCTTATTTTCTCCCTCTTTTTTCGCAAGTTTTCTGTCATATCTTTTTCTCGTTCCGCAAATGCCTCAATACAACTTAATACATTGTTTTGAATTTGTTTTTTCATTTCTTATTGAATTTAGTTAATAATTTTTATACGCCGACCTTAATAATTTGCATCTGGATTTTTAAGGAATAAAGAAGAGGAAATGACTGGTTTTTTGTTGCCACTTTTCCCTTGCATTATTGCTTTCTCCTGCAAAAGTCCTTCCACCTCGTCACCAATTTTCCAGTTTTCAACCCATCTTCCTGCCGCAGTTATTTTTCTGCCATCCTTATCTTTTATAAACACGAGAGTGTAATTCCCCTCCGTATATGAAGACGGTTTTTTTACTTTTTGTATCTCAACAATCGTAATTTTTTGTTCACCCTCATATACGATTTCGCTATTTAGAAGCATAGTTTTTTAGTTTAGTTAATAATTTAGTAATACGACGCCGACTTTTACTCTGGGTTGAGTGACCCCCGTCGTAATGTTTCTTTTTTATCTTTTGGAGACGAATGCATTTTTAACCATTGACGAATTTTGTCATTTGACTTAAAAAACCAACCTGCACCCCTAAAACCGTTCCTCTCCATCCACCATTCACTTTTAGAAAAGTTATCAATCGCTTCCTCAAGTTCATCGCAAGAAAACACACCCAGTTTATTTTTAATCATCTTTCTGGACTCATCTTCCAAAACCTCCTCTGGACAAATCATTTTTTTATAAAAAGAAAAAATTTGTTCTATATTTTTTTCTATATTTAATTCTTTATTATTAGTATCTATAGTATGTATAGTTTTTGACCTATCCTGTTCAAAATTTGACCCACTTTGTTCAATTTTTGACCCCCCTTTGTTCAAAATTTGATTTTCATTGTCAAAATTTGACCCCCCATCACTCAAACCTTCAGACATAACCAGTTCGTATCTCAATGTCCCGTCATATCCTTTAATATCACTTATCCGTATGAATCCTTTTTCTACCAACCCCCTCATCCCACTCGTAATAGAATTTTTACTTAATCTCGTGTATTTGATGAATTGAGATTGACTAATGTAATCCCACCCTTGTTTTCTTTGTTTTTTCCAACCAAGAATTTTACGAAGAATACAAATCAACAACTTACACTCCGCCTTACTTAACATCCACCAGTATTCATCCAATATCCTTGGACACATCCAAAAATCACTTTCGTAGTCCAAAGGAAACCCTAAGAATTTTATTTTTATTTCGTTCCTTTTTGTCATATTTGCTTAATAATCGCATTCAAGTCCGACAAACTGGAGACCGACAGACGAGAGTAATCCGTCAGTCCCCAGTTTTGTCACAAAATACTATTCAGATATTGTTTCGTCACACCAATCCTGAATAAATTTGAGTAGGTCTTTAAGATACACACTCTTTTTCCAATCTTCTGGTAGACTGGTTTTTATTAAAGCAACACTACCCGTATCAAGTTCAATAACGAATTTTCGTTCAATCATTATATTTGTTTTGACTGATTATTTAATAATTTATCCCCCGATACAACCGAATCATTTTTATGATTCTCGGAAGAATTTCCTTTAATTTCTTTTATTCGCCCAATGTTAAAAAACTTATCCCAAATCACTGCTTCCTCTTCCTTTGAAATTTCGTCATTTCCGATTATTCGTACTTTTATTTTTTGTCTATTGTTCGCCATAGTAAGTTTCGGATTTTCTGCTTGAGTCGGGATAGGTCTATGACAAAAATAACGAAAAAGAAACCTACCCCGACTTAAACAGAAAATCTTTTGTATCAGAGAGAATGTTTAACCAATTTTCCCTCTACTTTCTAATGGCGAAAAATCACCAATCCGAATTGGCAAAACAAAAAACCGCTTTGTTAAGCGATTTTTTAAAGTATTATTTAACAAAAAATGTCCGGTGAATTCACCTAAGACATTATAAATTCACGCAGACATCAATAATTGTCGTCATGTTCTTTTTCTTCCTCGTAAACACTTGGTGCAATTTCATCTATATACTCCTTTGTCTCTCTACTAACTCCGCTTTCATCCTCGTATCTTCTCGCCGTCTCTGACTCTGACAGGTCTGAATAGGAACGCATTAGGTTGAATTTTATTTTATATGACCCCTCTTTTTTATACGGATAAAATGGATATTCCGACATTTGAAAATATTCTTTCAAGGTATCCGATAGTTTTTGTATTCTTTTCTTATATTTGTTTCTATCTTTTATTGGAGTGTTTAGGACATTTCCCCAACTAATCTCACCTTTCTGTAATGCTAATGTTTGCAACATTCCCCACTGATAATTTGGGCGATTATTTTTCGTATTTTCAAATCCCATTTCCACAAAACTGGCGGTACAAATAGTTCTTCCTTTAACTGATATTTCAACATTATCATCATTGTCTATAAACCGAATAGTTATGTTTTGCCACTTAGTATCCTCTGGTAGCTCAATATTTTTAATACTTTTCCCCTTTTGCTCCAGCTTTGAACTTCCTAATGCTTGACTGACTTTTATTAAGTCGGCTAAATCAATGTCAACTTTTTGTACTTTTTCACCTTCAATGTGTTCTTCCAGACTTTTACTTTTAAAGAAATAAAAAAGTTCTTTAACAAGCTCAATTTCAAAAACTCTTACAGCCAAATATGGTATATATTTTTCATCCTGCTCATTTTCTCTTGTTAGACGTGCCACCTTTTCTAAATCTTCTTTCCAATGTTCTGGTCGGGCAAAAAATTTTTCTATTGGTTTTTCTCTCTTGTGGGGTCTTCCAATAGCTATTAGCTTTGGTGTAAGAATATTATCAGTTATTTTTTTCACTTCTCCCATTTCTATATATGGGAGTAAAACAGCAATATTTTGTTCTTCTAAATATCGCCAAAAGTATCTGTCCCACCTTTCTTCCCGGTCTGTTTCATCATCTATTTCTTCTTTTATCAAATAAAGAACATTGCTGTCGGGAGAACATTCGTTATACAAATATAAAATATCATCAAGATATCTTACTATTTCTTTAGTAATCGTAAATGGAAGTTTTTGTGATTCCAATAACTTTGCGAATTTTGCTTTTAAATCCAGAAGGTCTATCTGGCTTCGTTTTGAACTTTCCGGTTTTTTAATATTTTCTTCCGATAATTGCTTCATTAACTTCTACTTTACCTAAATCTTGTTATTTTTCAACCTCTTTGATGTAAACCATTACCCACCATTAAAACTACTCTCTAACAGCGTTCTACAACGCTAAAATTTGAAGGAAATGACCCACAAGGTGTCTATATCACCCCTTTCCAGTAATACTCAAAGAAAAATCAATTTTGTTTTGATATTCATTTCTCCGGCAAAGACAAAAAACTATTAGACACTTCTGACATCGTTCTTGCCAACGCTAACTCGCACGATCTTACACAAACAAAAATCCACCCGTTGAAAAGTGGACTCTTGTTGAAATAATTTTATTGACTTACTTATTCCTACCCTTACCATTCCCACCAGTAGTGTCCGAAAAGTATGTATTTAATCCGTTATAAAATCCTTCAACTTCCTGTTGAACCCTTGATTGTTCCGAACTAAGAAAATCACACGCTTCGTTTGTATTCGTAATAAAATACGCTTCTGTAAGAATAGATGGCACGCTTCCGTAAACCGTCATTCCGTATCCATCGTGTTTGATTCCGTTGTCCGGTAGTTTAAGAATCGCAACCAACGCTTTATGCACTGGATTCGCTAACTTTTTGTCGCTGTTTTGAGTAATGAATGTCTGAGTGTAATCAACATTAGTATCTGACGATCCGTTATGATGAATGGAAATCAAGACATTCGCACCAATACTTTCAGCTTGGGAAACTCTGTCTTTTCTGCTCGGAACTCTATCAAGAATCACGACTGTTGCATTCGGTTCGCTTGACTCAATTTTGGTTTTTAATGTTTCCGCAGTTTTTAAGTTTACATCCGATTCCCTTACTGGAATATCACCACAATATCCAGACGCACCATAATCAGTTTCCGTAGAACCGTGTCCAGCATCTAACGCAATAATCTTACCCGAAAATGGAGTTGCCGCACCTACTGGTATTGAAACCAATAACACTAAACCCAATAAAACGATTGATAAGTTTTTCATATTGAGCATTTAACTTTTAATCTTTAAACGACCTTTACATTATAACCTTAATTTTCTATTACCTCAACCAAGTTTCCGTCTTTGTCTAAAACATTCAACTTTTTACATTCCCTTTTCATTTTTTCAAATAATTCGCCTTTAGTACCTAAAACCTTAATCGTGCATTCTTCGTTTTTATATTTTGGTATTGAAAAATACAAAACACCACCCCCAAGGATTAACACTCCGATAATGATTAAAATGTATTTATTCATATTCAATACCCAAAAGATTTAAGTTTTTCTTGCTCACCTTCTATCTGGTCAATCAACTTTTGTGTTTCTTTCTGTATTTCTTGTTGACGTTTATAGTTGTCGCTTTCCTTAATGGGATAAATCACTTCTCCGTCAAAAACTACTTTTTCTAAAGTTTTTGTTCCGTTCTGATATTGAAACACGACTTTCCAGCTTGTCCTTAACATCGCACCGAAACTATTTTGAGAATCAACATAAGCAATAACCTCGTACCTATTATTATTTAGACGATTGACCGAACCCAATGGAGGAAAAATTGCACTTGCCGGAGATTTCAAAAATTGTTCTATGTAATCCTTACCCTCAATATAAGCACCTATGTCGTCTAAAGTTTCATCCTGTTTTGGTATCGGAATCTGTGATGTATATGTATTAGTATCATTTTCACCAAAATAAGCAACGACAAAAATTAGTAAAACAATCGCAAGCCCAAGATATTTAAAAACTGGTCTTGTTTTGATTTTATGTTTTTCTGTATCTTGAACCGTCATATTGTTTTTTATGACGGAAAACAAAAAGGGTCTCCCGCCAGTTGATAACCCCTTTCGGTGTTATCACTACACCCTTTCGGGCATAGACCTATCCTACAAGTACTGGTCAGAAGACCTTTTTTATGTAGGATAGGATTTTAGACCATATCTCACGAAAAAATCGTAAGGGTTAGGTCACACTTCTTTAATATTCAGTTGTATCTACTTTATATCATATTCACCTGCATTTTGAAACCTCAGACCCATAGGATTGAAAAATAAAGAATAAACTGTTATTCTAGAGAAGTTAACAATGCTTTGCTATGAATATCAGTAAAAATAACTTGAAAACAGACAATATTTTTACCAATACTAGCAAGTATCACTATGGAGAAAAAACACCGTCAACATCTTAAAACGAGATTAAGCCCGCCATTCAATATTCTCTCCAAGGCGCAAGAAGACACAGCTAAAAGTGCGTCAGTTTTTGTTTGGGATAAAATAAATGAACAATACCCCGATTACGAGTTTAGCAATCTAGTAACGCTTGGATTAAAAGACTTGGACGCAAAATATGCACTTCAATACATTAACAGAGGTTTAAAGTTAATTGGACTTCCTGAACGAAAACCAGAGGAACTTCAAGCCGTAGATTCCTCAAGTGGGATAAAACCTGATGGGGGAATATTTTTTGTAAAATCCAAAAAAGACGGCTTCAACCACATTATCGGGTCGCTAGAAGTAAAGCACCAAGGCGAATATACCGGATACACCCCAATAAGTGACGCTGATTGGAAAAAGAAGGGAGGCGACTTTTCTGTTTCGCGAAAAGAAAGACAACCACAGGCACAAGGAAATGCAATTGAAAGGTTTGCTAAAAATGCCAACGCAATCAAAACTTTAACAAGTTTCTATGGATATAATCCCTATGTTGTTTTTTGTGAGGGGTTTGATTTTTTCCTAAAAGAAGATTACGAAATTTTCAAACATCTACCACATTCAGACCGCTATAAGGATAAGGCCTCCTCAATATTGATGCGACTTATAGCTGGAAATGACTGGTTGCCGCTTAATAAAGTTTACGTAAATTGTTTTAATCACGGAGAAACACAAATTTGTCCAGCTACGATATTCGCACATATGCCGAAATGGAGAACAGAAGAAATCGCCAATATAATGCTCAAAGTGATAGATAAGTCACTTACCCACCTACACAGAATCGGAGAAATATAATCTCATTTTTTCTCCAAAATCCACAAGAATTCTTTTACTTTTATGTTTCTATTGCGTAAGTTTCTTGAACCACGATAAGTATTATAATCTTGTTTCATCAGTTCCCACTTTCCATATTGAGATAAGATATTTTTGAAGTTTTCAATCGGGATTATCCCTTCATCATTGTAAGAGATAGCAATAAAATTTGCTCTCGTATCTTTTAATAGCTTGTCCATAGATTCTTCTGCTACTCGTTTTTTGTTATACGCAGATTTATTCCATTCTTTAGCAATTCCACTTACACCGTTTTGTATTTCACGCTCTTTTCCGTTATTGATGATATTTAGCATAAAATAATTGGAACCGTATGGATGCTGATTATAGGGTGGGTCGTAATAGACCAAATCAAATACAGGTAATCGTGCGTCATTCACGAGTTCGTTAATATCTCGTTTGTAAACAAAAACAGGACATTCAAAATCTGAAAAAATCGGAGTGTCAAGCACTATTTCTTGCTTAATACGAGTAAGTGCATTTTCACCTTGTCCACCAAAATGTCCAATGCCATTTTTTTTGTGAAAACCCTTAAACACACCGGACGTATTATTATGAATGGACGCTTTTATCAGTAGCGAAGCAAGACAAAAATGTCTATAAGGTTCTGGTATTTTATCAATTAGTTTTCGGACATTATCAATAATACGCGCATTTGTTCTTGTATAAAAAACTCTTTCCCCCTCACGGACATTATTATCATCTCTTGGCGCATAATTTTTTTCAATGAAACCGAGTTTCCTTGACTTTGTTTTTAGTTTATTTTTATTCAACCAGTCAATATAACGCCCCAATTCAATGAGATTCACCTCTGACTTATTTGCGAGATAGACACGATTTAATGTTTCAGAATAATCCTCCAAATCATTTACATACAGCTCGCTTGCAAATGCCTTTAATACCCGAGCCGCCGCACCACTTCCTACAAAACCATCAAGTATAGTAAGCTTTTTCTTTCCTGTCTTGTCCCGTATTTTTAAGAACCCCTTATGTAAAAATGGGGCAAGACGACGTTTATTTCCTATATAAGTGATAAGGTGGGAACGAAAAAATGAACTTTTTAAATCCAAGTTTTCCACATCGTCTTGAGAAAACAAGTTTACTATGGTTTTAGGTTTAAGTATTTCCATAATCGTTTTGAGTATCTATGCTTTTTGAAGGGTATAGATTTTTTTCGTTTTGTAGGTGTCGCTTCCCTCCATAATTTTAATACTATCACTTAGTGGTAAGTAATATAAAAATCCAGTGCCTTGTTTTTTATATTCATATACACTTTTAAAAAGATTGTATTCGTTTTCAAAAAAGGTTATCAAAGCACTGTTATTAAAAATTTCGCCTTCAAACTTCCAATCATATTCTTGTTCCGAAAGTAGTTTCTTTTTCCAAGACGTTTTTATTTTATTTCCTTCAATTTCAAACTGATATAAAATATCTCTTTCTGATTTCCAGTTTCCAGATATAGATTTTATATCGTCTTTTTCGTTAAACTTTGCTTCCACAAATCCCAAAATAAACTTCCTCATTTCCAATGCCGTTTTATCGTGTTTTTTCTCTGTTTCTTCCTCCTGTTCTTTTTTCTTTGAAAGTTCAGAAATAGCCGCACCTACATTTGGGTGTGGTTCGTTTTGATTTTTCGCTTTATTTAACTTTTCAGTAGCTTCATCTATAAATCCAGCATTTATTAAACGATATGCTAAATTTGCACTTGCTAATGTTTCACCAAGTCGTTCCGCCTCCTTATAACTTGCTATTGATTTTACTGGCATACTCAAAGTTTCGTATTGCACACCAAGATTATTTTGGACATTTTCGTTTTTCGGATTTATTTGTCTAGCATTCTTGTAATGAAACAACGACAACTCATCGTATTTACTTTGAGAATACGAGTATCCCGCTTTGAACAATAAATCACTATCGTTTGGTTTGAGTTCTAACGCTTTATCGCTAACGAACGCCCTGCTTTCATAATCTTTTTCTTTTTCATACATATCTGCTAACTCCACATATATCCTTACACGACTTTCATTATCTTTAACTCTTGAGAGTCCCTTTATTAAAATTTCAATAGCTTTGTCCTTTTGATTATTGCGGTATAAAGAAGAAGAATAATGAGTTGATGTTAACGATATCTCATCGTCAGAACTAGCTATATCAAAAGCTTTAGTAAAAAAGGGGGCAGCACTATCAAAATCGTCCGAACTTGAATAACAAAACCCTAAAGCCATATTTACCCCATAAGCAATATCCATATCATCTAAGTATTTTTTAAGTTCTAGTATTGCAGAGGTATTTCCTAAAGTATGGGACAATTTGAAATATAGTATTGTATCTTTCTTTTTGGATAATTCGTCATCATTAAGTTCCAAAACCTTTTTATATGATTGTTCAGCTTGTTCTTTGTTTCTGTCAAAAACAAAATCAAACATCATTTTTTCTCGCCATTCCTCTAGGGTTTGTGGTATAAAATCTTCCTCCTTTTTTTCAGTCGCTTTTTTTTCTTCTTCGTATTTTTTTTCAGATACTTGTTCTTCTTTCTTGTTTTCTTCTTTCCCGGTCGTTTCCATATCAATCGTATTTTTACCAAGACCGACTCGCCTTATGTTTGAAATCCGCTCGCCAATCTGTTTTTTAAATACAAATATAAAAATAGTGGCAATAATCACAAATGCCACCGCATACCAAAAAGCACTGGAGTTTATCAAGTTTTTTATAATCTCATTCTGTATTATTGATTGATTTAGCAAAGAGGTTGTTGTGGGTGTTTGTTCCATTTTTACAATATTATCATAAAAATACATATATTTCTATATCGTAATATAAAAATTTCATCTTCAGGTGTAAGTGGTCTTATGAAGTCAATTTTTGTCCAATTTTTTTTATTCAGAAAGCTCACTGTTCTCAAACTTTTTAATGAATCTTTGTATGTTTTCCTCCTTTACAAAGTATCGTTTTCCAGTCCGACTCCCGATAACGATTGGTTTAAAAATATCAGCATAATCCTTTGAAACATACCTTATAATCGTCTTGTAGGTATCCACCCAGTATATTTTTTTACTTCTCCAAAGTTGATGGATAGACAGTGGTTTTTTGTTCATATATGGTTTACATCAGGTTTAATAAAAAAGTTAAATCTAGGGGGTTCTAGAAGGTTCTGGCAGGGTATCTCTATGTATCCTATAAAGGTATTGTTTGGTTTTTTGCAATATTTCCCGCCTTCTTTTTGTTAAATCGGAGAACTTAACTTTGAATATGAATGGGTATATAGCATCCACACCGTTAAAATCGCGTCCCCCTGGCCAACGTCCAGAACATAGAATTTGAGCGTCCCGCCCTCCGCACTCCAAACCTCGCGCCAAACGAGAACTGCAACTATAAGCAGAATCAAAACAAAAACATATTTGAATCTTTTCCGCATCTCTTAAGCATAACAAAAAGGTTGCGGAAAGAAGAAAAAAGGGCTATGCTGGCGATATATTCTAATGAATTGGCTCAAAGAAAATTGGTTTAAGTTTGTATTTATATGAGAAGCATAGTTAAAAAAATAAAAAAGCCTCTATTTGTTCGTAGAGTAGAAACGGAAAATAAATGGTGGCACAGATTGGCATTAGTCCTTATCTATGGAAGTGCTACCCTCGCTGTATTATTTTGGATAGGACTTGCTATAGATGAGATTTCTGACTGGGAAAAATACAAATCATATTCTTATGCTTACAGCTTTGAACAAGGATACGAATTTCTCGATGGCGAAGAAATTTCATGCGCACTAAATTTTAACTTTGGTGGGCGGTTGCCAACTCTGCCGCCGAGCTTTTCTCAGCATTGCGGAGATCAAGCAGAAATAATTAGAAAATATAATGATTTTGTTAGAAGCGTATTACTCACAGATGAAATTAAAAATAAATGCGCAAATGTTTCTCAGGCAGAAAATACAACAGGTAGGCGCTATGTCCCCATAAGCGAAAGAGATTACACTACTGATGAGTGCCAGATGTTACTCTACTCGACAGAAACAATAAAACCAGGACTTAACCTTTTTTTTGAAGTTTCGCAATCTCTTTTTTCTAGCGACCAGCGAACTTTCTTACGAAACTCCTATGAGGAATTACAAAATCTAAAAGCAAAGCGAAATCTTGAAGGCGTGCATTATAGCGAAGTAATAACTGTTATTTTACAGTTGATTCTTATCATTATGCTGACAATAATCACATGGATTGTATTTTGGGAATCTATCATCTACAGAACAATTCTCTACATTATTTACGGAAAAACAGTAAATAACTAACGGGCTGGGAAAATGGAGAGGTTATTCAAACAAGTCGGCGTGGGTGCCGGTGCGGATGAGAATCACTTCGGCATCGGTGACGCTGTATATCAGGAGCCAGTCAGGAGCGATATGGCATTCCCAGCATCCCTCCCATTCGCCGCCCAGACGATGCGGATGGGCGGTTGGCGGCAACGGGGTATTTTCCTTAAGCAATGAAATTAACCGGTGGATTTTGTAGAGATTCAATCCGCGTTTTGCCGCCCGCTTGAGGTCTTTTTTGAACGCTCCGGTCGGGCGAATGCGTTTCATCTGCGCCGCTTCCAGCTTTTCCCAAGAATGTCGTTGAACATCTCATCAGTCGTCGCGTAAGATTTTCTCAAACCTTTCGACGCGCGGGCTTCGCCAAGCGCGCGTTTGGTCTCGGCAGTCGGAACATTTAGAGAAAGCACGATTTCCTTATCGCGCACGAACTGCTTCAAAAGAGCGTTGACCGCAGTCGTCACCGGGATGCCTAGTTTTCCCGCCGTTTTCTTAACCTCATCCCGCAGCTCCTTTTTTGTTTTTATGGTCAGTGTGGTATCCATACCAATATACTATTCTTGGTACGCAAACCTGTCAAGTCAACTCCCAAGTTTAGAGAAAATCTCCACGACCCAGAGTTCGTAAGCGAGAAACAAATAAGCTGGCCAGGAAAAAATTTGGGAGAGGCCGTAAGATAAAAATCCAGCGAGGCCCGCCAAAAATCCCAAAAACATAGTCGCGGGAACCGCGGTCAAAATCAAGAGATTCGCCGGGATGGTCACCCAGGAAAAAGTGCCGCCGATGGATAAAAGAAGCGGCAGGACGAAAATCTGGGTGGAAATTGTGGCCAGAAGATGCTCGCGCATTTTCCAAAAATTCGGAAACCAAAGAAAATATTTTTCAAGCCGCGGCGAAAGCAAAATCAGCCCCAAAGTCGCCACAAAAGAGAGCTGAAAAGAAACGTCAAAAACGAGGAGCTTGGGATTTACCAAAATCATCAGAAAGGCGGCCGCAAAAAGGGCGGACATGGCTTCGTAAATTCTTCCGGACTCCTTCGCCCAAAGGAGCAAAAGACCCATGATGCTTGCCCGCACCACGGTAGCCGAAGCGCCGGTTAAAATCGCAAAAAGGATAATCCCGAAAGCGGCGAGCGCGGCGCGGAAAATTCTTGCCACCGGCAGATATTGAAGAACTCGCGAAACATTGTCGGAGATGATGGAAATATTGTAGCCGGAGAGTACCACGATATGAATCACCCCGACTTTCCGAAACGCTTCTTCCAGCGCCGCCGGGAATCCGGAGCGCTCGCCCACCGTAAGCCCGGCCAGAAAGGCCGCATGCGGCTCGGGCAGAACTTTGGAAAGATTATCGAGGTAGGCGTGCTTGGAGGCCAAAAGCCATCTTTTCAAAAACCATCCGCCGCCTTCTTCCCGCGACAAAACTTCCGGCAAAAACATTTCAAAATAAATGTTGTCCTTGGCGAGATAGACTTTCCAGTCAAACTCGCCAAAGTTTTCCGGCTCGCGGAGCTTCCCGCTAACTTCCAAAATATCGCCGTATTTTACTTCCGGATAGTGCGGGAGAGTCAATAAAATTTTAACTCCGTCCGTTTCTAAAACCGCCCTCGTGAATT
>Ga0209542_10011312_pt1 | contig 15845 bp, 19 predicted proteins | sample RifCSPhighO2_01_FD_184028 | JGI IMG/M metagenome (GOLD analysis project Ga0209542, IMG submission 184028) | Soil microbial communities from Rifle, Colorado - Rifle CSP2_plank highO2_0.1 (SPAdes) (version 2) | ecosystem: Environmental > Terrestrial > Deep subsurface > Rock core/Sediment ... | reverse complement strand
GGCCCTTTTGTGGTTTTATTCACTGCGGCCACAAGCACCTTTAGATGGTCTCCGGGGTTATACGGCTCGCGCGCTATCTGCTCTTCCATGGGTAAAAGTGCTGTTGCCTTGCCAAGGTCGATGAATACCATTCTCCCCTCTCTTCGTTGTACGGTCCCGACGAGGATGATGTTTTCTTTATTTTTAAATTCATTAAATACGGTTTCGCGCTCGGCTTCCCGGAGTTTTTGTATGATAACCTGTTTCGCAGTCTGCGCGGCCATTCTTCCGAATGAACCCGGGACTTCCAGCTTGGTTTGCATCACGTCCCCGATTTTATGGGATTTTTTTATTGCCTTGGCATCCTTAAGCTGTATTTCCGTTTTTGGATTGAAATGTTTTTTTTCAGAGCCATCGGGCTCTGCCCCGAGCGCAGTCGAGGGGCTATCATCCGATGTAGCAACCGCTTCTTCTTCAGCCTTTTTTATGACCTGCGGTTTTGGTTCCTCGGCATTCTCTCCCTCGGCTTTTAAAAGTTCTTCTTCCGGCACATCCTCCACAACCGTTTTTACGTCGTAGACTTCGAGTTTCATGGTTTCCGGGTCGAATTCCACCTGAATATTTTGGAGCTTGTTGCCGAAATCTTTCCGGTACGCCGCGCCCAAAGCTGCTTTTATGGTCTCCATGACGCTGTCGTACGAAATGCCCTTTTCGTCGCAGATTTGTTTAATGGCTTGTGTTATATCTGACATATATTTTTTGTAATGAATAAATTCAATTTTTTAATAAAATATGGCAGCCGTAAAGCTACCATAAACAAAGCATATTCTGTATGCTTTTATATTATAGGAAAATGAAAAGTTTGTCAAGCGTTTTGCATTTATTAAGATATATCAGTTATCGTTTTATCACCATATTGTCGACATTAAATTCTTAAAAAAAGAAAATGAGGATGCCTAATACTATCGTTATTATCCCGCTGATAAAACGGGTTTTATTCAGATTGGTATTGCGCCACTGCTGTAATTTCTCCAAAAGCGATTTGTCACTTGCAAGGAATAAAACCACCGCCAACGGAAGAACAAAGAGGATGTTATACCAAATCAGATACCCAAGTCCCTTAAAGTATGTCTCGCTGTCATGCAAAAGCCCGATCACCATCAAATAGGGCCCGCCCGTGCAAGGAAATTCGCATAAACCAACCAAGCCGCCAAGGATGAACACCGCCGCCATAGAACTTTTCTCCATGAGCTTCGCCATTGAGCTATGCGCCGCTTTTGGTATCCGCAATTTGATAGGAAACTTAGGAAAAAATTCATTGATAAGATTTATCGCGCCCAAAGCAATAAGGAGTATTGCGCCGACTTTTCCCATGAAATGCGGCGTGTCAAAAATATGCAGTGCCTGTAGCAAGCCAAGTCCTATGAGAAGGTACGCGATAAAAATACCAAAAATATACGCGCCGCCAACCTTCAATATATTCGAACGTCCCGTTCCCAAGCTGAAGAGAAACGCTATGGTCAACAATAGTACGGAAAAGGCGCATGGATTGATACTATCAATAAGCGCAGAAATGGTAACGAGCGGGAAAAGCTTTTGTCCTTGTCCGGAAATCTTCCACACTATGGCAGTCGCCGCACTTGAAGATTTCAAAAACAGAATGACGGCAAGTGCTACAAGCGAGCATAGTGTGAGAATTATAAGTTTTTTGTATTTCATACTATTAAGGGGTTACCGTGGCCTCTATCTCCAAGGATAATTTTGCGCCATCGGCAGTCTCAACAAAAATATTCCTGACGATGTTTCCCACCCCCGATGGCCCATGCGCCGCCGGATCAAATACCGCTTCAATTCTAGCTTCTTGGCCTGCGCCGATTTCCTTAGTTATCGTTGGGATAAATCCATGCCCCTGCATTCCGAAAGGACCAAGTTTTTTATCGCCGTCAAGCAATGACACTGATGTGCACATGCACGAAGTATACATTTTTTTAATGATTACCGGTGTTGCGGAAGTATTTCTTAGAATAAATATTTTGCTAACTTTTCCGGCGGCCATTGAGATGCTGCCGAAATCATAATACTTTTCCGCGGCCGAAAAATTGCTTTTTGAGGCTTGTGTATTGGCATTCGTATTAACAGCTTGTGTTGAAAACACAATCGCTCCGCCGATAATAAAAATAAATGCGATAATGCCAACCACAATCCAATTCGACTTATTATTTAGTGAAGACATAAAAATGATAATTATGGATTATGAATCGTTTTTATTTTTTCAGCTCCCAGGAAAATTCTCGGGTTTGAACGCCGCCGACATTCTCAATCCGCAATACTATGGTTTGTGGCATGGGCCTTACTGGCTGAAAAGTTAAAACACCCTTTCGATGATGCCCGCCGGCTTCGTCTCCGTCCCACGATACGGCCTGATATTCTTTACCCTCTCCATCAATAAGTTTCGAGGATTTAACAATATCTTCGGTTATGGGGGTAGTGTGGGTATCGAGCGCAACCGTAAATTTCCATTCTTTCGAAGGAGAGATTTCCACGGGAGTTACTTCAATTTCAACGGGTCCATCGCTGTTTATTTCTGACGCGTAGCTTTCAGCCGCCTGAACCAGTGTTTTTTTCGAATCGACCCTTTCCCACATTACGGTGTATAACAAAGACGACACGGCCAGAATGGCAACGCTCGCAAGAAAATATTTAGCGTATTTCATATTAATGTTTATGAATTATAATCTTACGAAGACTAAAAATAATCCCGATGGCGTTGGAAACTAATCCAACCCAAAATATTGGAATCTGATATCGGCCAATCGCGCTGAAAAATCCCGCTAGCCCGAGAAATGGAATAATAGTTGCCAGGTAATGCGAGCAGCACGATATCATGGCAACAGCAGTGCTTGTCCCGCTCACGGCAACCGTTCCCCTGGAACACCCATTTTTCATCTTCTCGCGAAGATACATATAAAGCCCGAGCTGTATGCCGAAACCCAGGGCCAGGCTCACAATATAATACCAGTACTGGAGAAATTGCTCTTGGGCATAATCTCTGCCCGAAAGAAGCGTAATCAGGACAAAATATATCGTGAGAAGAATAATGGCCCCGCCAAGACCCCAAATAACAGGTTTTAATTTCGCCATCTTCATACTTAGCAGCCTCCGACCATGTTGGGCAAATTATCAATGCTTGATGGCAATGGCGCGTTATTCTTTGTCGAAGTTGTGCTCCGTGGCTCGGCCGCAACTACGGGATCGGCGTCTAGACTGTTCAAAATTATCAATGACTGCGCTGTTTGAGCAAGCGTGATAATAGTCAAGACGACTAAAAATCCCGTAACCATTTTATTCCCCCACTTTTTTTCTCCCGCAGAGGAGGCGGAGTTTGCCGAACCGCTTGCGTCAGTTTGGTAAAAATTCTCCGGAGCGTGTTCGCTTTGATGATTTTTTAGCTCTGACAAATAAGAAAATTCTTTTCCGCACTCAGAGCAGCGAAAAATCGCCGCGTTGTTGTTTTCCTGTGTCATAAAATTATTAATGAGTTTATTAATTTCGCATACTAACATCCGCCTACCATGCTGGGCAGATTATTTATCTCGGAAGGAATTGGCGCGCTCGCTTGGCCTTGTCCATAATCCGGCAACTTTACGCCAATGAGCAATGCCGCAATGTCAGGCGTAAATTGCTTCCCCTGCAATTCCCCCGCCATCTTTTGTATCATCTGTTTTGGAAAAAACATTCCCTTCCATCGTGCCAGCTCGCGTAAGATTTGATCATTCGAATATTCTGAACCATGGTTCTTAATAAGATAGGCCGACAAACCTCTCATGGCCTGCGAATGAGCGCAACCGCACGCTGCTTGTCCGTTATTAAAAACAATGGATTTCGCCCCGCAACAATATTCGCAAGCGATCCTTAGCCCGATATCAATATAACGTTTCAAGCCATCGCCGGTAAGAGCAATTTTTCTCTGGCCGTAAGTTGGGTCATATTCTTTCAGAATATCCATAGATGCCTGAACCTGATCAAAGCTCACTCCCAATTCATTCCCGTAAATTCCCGGAACGCCCTGCGAAATCACAAGCTTCACCGAATCTTGCGTAACATCGCCCGTAACATTGCCACCCGAATTCGCCATCCTCGGGACTGGCTGGCTACCGACACCGGCCGTCCTTGCAATGGGGGCTTGCCCGATTGATTTTTTTGGCGCATTGGCATAAATTTTTGCTAACGCCACTTCATTCACGCCGAGCAATACCGCCAAAACAACCGCCAAAACAACATTGACCGCAAAGAGCTTCTCCGAATTTTTCATAAGATTAATATTAGAATGTTAATTATGGACAACAAAAAACCTATTCGTATCGAATAGGCGCGCAAGGACTGCCCTACAACCAAAAGTTCCCCTAGGCTCTACAAAAACTTCCATGCGCTCCCTGCAAAGCGTATGGATCTCTTTGAAAATGCACGGAAATCCAGTGTTTAATTTTGCGTGAACCTAAAAAAATAATTTTTTCAATGACAAGGCTGTGCGCATACCAAAGCATCCGAATGGGTGAAGAAAATAGATGAAGAATGGCGATAAGAGTTGCTATGAAAACGAAGACAATCATGGAAAAAAACAACATCAATAATCCTGAATCCCCGGCGACATTGGTATTGGTATATGTTTGTAATTCAGAAATATGGTGTATAAGAAGCGCCAATGACCCTTCCTGATAACAATTCACTCCCCCGGATACCGCGAACGGACAAGACACATGCGCGCTATCCATTGATCGCGACATGCTTAAAAAGCTTAGAAAACCGAAAGCCAAAAGAAACAGCGTAAGAAAGATTATAAATATTCTTTTGTTCATCTCTATAGTTCTTAAAATGAAAAATTATTTTATAGACCGCTCTTCTAATTTATTATAGCCGTATCTGTCGGAGTTGTCAAACCCCCCATCTTATTCAAGTTTCGCGCGCTTCAAAAGTATGGCATTAAAAGCCACAATAACTGTAGAAAAAGACATGAAGACCGCGGCAAGCGCGGGCTCAAGCAGTATGCCCCAATACGCCAAAACTCCGGCGGCCAGCGGAATGGCAATAACGTTATATCCCGTTGCCCAGAACAAATTCTGAAGCATTTTTGCATACGTGAGCCGGGAAAGTTTTATGATTTTTGGAATATCGCGCGGATCATTTTTCACTAAAATTATGCCGGCGGATTCAATCGCCACATTCGTGCCGGCGCCAATAGCAATGCCTAAATCGGCTTGCGTCAGTGCCGGTGCGTCATTCACGCCATCACCGACCATGGCGACTTTTTGACCCTTGGATTGCAGGAATTTTACTTTTTCTTGTTTTTCATCCGGCAAAATTTTAGCAAAATATTCATCAATACCAAGCTCCCCGGCCACCCATCGTGCTACATCTTCGGCATCACCCGTGATCATGGCGGTCTTTACGTTCATCGCGTGCAAAGTTTTAATAGCCTCGCGCGACTCATCTCGGATGACATCGGCTAAAGCGATGCTGCCAAAAAGCACGCCGTCGGCAATGACATAAATAACGGTTTTCCCCTGCTTGGAAAGAGGTTCGATAACTTTCTTGATAGAGCTATCCAAGCTGATTTTTGCCTCTGCCAATAAATGATCGTTGCCCACGAGAATTTTTCGGCCGTTCACCGCCGCTCCCGCCCCCTTGCCGGGAAGACGTTCAAAATCTTGAATATCAAAAAGATGAATATTCCTATTTTTCGCTTCCCTAACCATGGCCTGCGCCAGAGGGTGCTCTGAATGGGAATTGACCGAAGCGGCCAGGCGTAAGACCTCTGACTCATCCGCGCCAGTGACAGAAATAATCGCGTCAATGCCAAACTCTCCCTTAGTCAATGTGCCGGTTTTATCAAAGAGAACGATGTTAATACTGCGCGCCGCTTCCAGCGCCAGACGCTGTTTTACTAAAAAGCCATTGCGCGCCGCTTTCGTCGTCGAGATAGAAGCAACCAAAGGAATGGCCAAGCCAAGAGCGTGGGGGCACGCGATAACCAGGACTGCCACCATGCGATTGACTGCAAACGCTGTATTTGAAAACGTCAGCCATGACGCCAGGGTCACGCCCCCGGTGACCACGGCAATTATAGTGAGATAATAAGCCGCTCGGTCCGAAAGCATCTGCAGCCGGGATTTTGAACTCTGCGCTTCGGCCACCAACCGCATAACGCCGGCCAAAAAAGTTTCTTCGCCTATTTTCGCAACGGTAATTTTAAGCGAACCGTCTCCATTGGTCGTTCCGGCGATGACCGAATCCCCGGCTTTCTTGGAAACGGGCTTTGATTCGCCCGTGGCAACGGATTCGTTGACGTCGGAAACCCCTTCCATGATAATACCATCTGCCGGAATTCTCGAGCCCGGCTTCACCAGCACCAAGTCATCTTTTTTGAGTTCGGAAAGCGGAATAATTTCCGTTTTGCCGTTTCGTATCACTTCCGCCTGGTCGGGCAATAATTTTGAAAGTTCCTTTAAAGCGCTTTGGGCTCCAGAGACCGCGCGCATTTCCAGCCAATGGCCTAAAAGCATAATGGTAATCAAGGTTGCTAACTCCCAAAATAAGGTCTCGCCGCCGCCAAGAAACGCTACTGCAACGCTGTAAAAATATGCAACCGAAATAGCCAGCGAAATAAGCGTCATCATGCCCGGAAGCTTAGCCTTGAGCTCACGGTACGCGGATGCGATAAATACCCAGCCGCCATAAAAAAATATAACGGAGGCAAGCGCCAATTGGAGGAAATTCGACCCGGGAAATTTCGGAGCTTGGTAGGAGAGAAGTTTTTGCGCGATATCAGAGTACGCGACAACGGGAATGGATAAGACAAAGCTCACCCAAAATTTCATTTTGAAAATATTTGTGGAATGCCCCTCATGCTTATTGAAACCATCGTGATCTTTCGCCTCGTGTTGATGCTCTTTTTTCTTTGTTGGGACAAGTTGCATTCCGCATTCCGGACACATGCCCGGTTTATCGGAAACGACTTTCGGATGCATGGGGCAAGTATACGTTTTTGTTTCCACGCTATTTTTATTGTCGTGTTGGTGGTTCACTTTATGTTGGATTATTATTTTTTTGGCTTAACCAGGCTCTCGTTATGCATCCAAACTATGTATGCGGCGAATATCCAGGCAAAAATAAAAAAATAAACCGCGCCGAGAATCACGCTTGAGATATTTATCCACGTAAAACCCGGGAGAGTTTCAAATAACGTGTGATGTAACACTATCGCTCGCGTCGAACGCAATGGGAGAAGTCCTCCGGCAAGACAAACAAAATACGCGACCTCGGAGCCCAAAACACAACGCCAGCCGTATAATTTGAGAGAAAGCATATGAGTAAATGTTATGGATTATTTATATGTTACGAATACTATTGAGTTAGACCTTTTTAACGCGCAAGCGCTTGGATTGAATCATCATGAAATAAATAACAAAAAATAAAAAAATGATTACTACAAATTGCGACGGCGTCAGGTCCATATATCTCGGGTCTGTTGTTTCAATTCTAAAAAAATCAAGAAATAATCTTTGTATAGAATACAGGACGACATAGCTCAAAAACAGGAAACCGTCAAATAATTTTTTGTTTTTGAGCATGAACAATATTATACCAATTATAACAAGACCCGAAATTTCATACAAGACAACCGGGTGGCGCGAAGCGCCATCCATATAAATTGCCCAGGGCAATTGTGCTTCTTTCCCCGGATGCCCACCGGTCAAATAATCGCCCACCCTTCCCAGAATATGTCCAACCACCAAGGGAATGGCAAAAATATCGGCATACATCCAAAAATTCAGTTTTTTCTTTTTGCTATACACATAACCGGCAATCACAGCGCCCAAAAACCCGCCGAAAAACGCCAGTCCCCCATTCCAAATTTTCAATATATCAAAAAAGGTTAAGGGGATATCTTTTGGCCAATAGAAAAATACGTAAAATAATCTGGCTCCGATTATCCCGCTCGTCAAAAGATAAAAAGCCAGATCATACACAGTATCTTTTTCTCTATTTCTTTTTTTTGCCTCTTTCACCGCCAAATATATTGCGGTGAAAATTCCAAACGCGAACATTACCCCATATAAATTTATATGCAGGGGTCCGAATTCATACATTGGAAAAATTTTATAAGATATCATTTGCAGTGTTTTTAAGCCGCCCCAACGCCTTGAAACGGGGAATAAAAGCCGGAGTTTGGCGCGCGTAGGCATTCCACTCTTCGCCGAAAATTTTGCGGGCTTCACGCTCTTCATTTTTGGCAAGCCGCACGTACATCCATACTAGAATGGGAAACATCAGAAGTGTTAAAACCGTTGGCCATTGCAGAAGAAATCCGGACATAATTATTACAAATCCTCCGTACTGCGGATGGCGAATGCGCACATAAATTCCGCTCGTGGCAAGTTCGTATTTTTGATGCGCCCGATAGAGCACGGGCCATGCTTTCGCAAGCAGCGAAAACCCAAAAAAAATCAAGATATAGCTTGCGATATGAAACGGCCCTAAATGAGGATCGCCGCCCCAGCCGAAAAAATCTTCAAAAAGATGTCCGGAATTGTGGGTGAGGAAGTCAACGCCCGGGAGCCATTGTGACAGCGGTCCGGAAAGCAAATAAATGGTAAACGGAAATCCGTACATTTCCGTAGAGAGCGCAATTATGAACGCTGAAAACATGCCCAAAGACTTCCAGTCGCGGGAGTTTTTTGGTTTTACAAAACTGAACGCGAAAATAATAAATATCAGCGAATTGAATATCACAATCGGCCAAAGGCCGTAATCATTGGGCATAGGGCTATAGAAAAATTAATGACAGCAACTGTGGCCCCCCGGGTGTTGCGATTTTTCTTTTGCCATCTTTTGGCGATATTCTTCCGCGTGTTCTTCCGAGCAAAAATATTGGTCAAAACGAATTACCGCCTTGTCTTTTTCCACCGTCATTCCGCAGACAGGACAATGTTTTTTAAAAAAACTAAATGCCATAGAATTGTAATTTATGAATCTTTTTTATACTCAACACCTATTTTTTTATCATGATCATTCTGAATATCATGCTCATTATGGCTATGCTCATGACCCTTCATCATGAAAAGATGGGCTAGGGGGCAGAGCAAAATGAATAGCCATGCCCAACTATTGTTTCCCCCGGACAAAGAAAAAATACCAACAACAATAATGACTGGCGCGACACACACCAGCATCATTAAAGCCTTGTTATGGCGGATTTTGTAAAAAATGTTTTTCAACATGTTTTTATAAAAATTTACTTCTTTCTGGATAATTTATAAATTTTCAATATTTCTTGCGTTGGCTTTTTTTCTTTGCCGGCCTTTATTTGTTCAACAACATGCGTGGATAAATGGTTCTCCAAAATTAAATCTTCAACGCTTGAGATCGCTTCTTTTATGGCTGACGATTGCTGAAGAATATCAATACAATACTTCTCATGGGCTACCATTTTCTGAAGCCCTCGTATCTGGCCTTCTACTATTTTAAGCCTTTTGACGGCTCGTTTTTTAATCTCTTGATTCATCATATTACCATTATACTGGGGGGGAGTATTCTTGTCAACAGATACACTTTTAATAAGTGTTTATTATATTAATCATGTTTTTGCCCCCTTTGATTTTTTTTAATCGCATATGCCGCTAAAAAAGTCGCGATTGGCAAAGAGATGGCAACTCCAATGCTGCCGACAAGGGTGCGAACTATCTCGGTGGCAATAACCTCATTGTTTATCACCTGGCCATACGACACAGCCTTGTTTATTTTGAATAAAAGCAAAAGTGGCAATGAAGCGCCGGCATACGTTAAAAAAAGCGTATTGATAATCGCCCCAAGATGGGCATTACCGACTTTAAGCCCGGCTTTAAAAACTTGATAATTGGACAAAGCAGGGTTCGCTTCTCTGATTTGACCGATAGCTTCAACCTGGCTGATAACCCCGTCATCAAGGACTCCCAGAGTACCCAACAGTATGCCAGCCAGAAGCAATCCCTTAAAATCGATCGCGATACTGCTGAAATTAATAAGATACATCGTTTCTTCCTGTGCCATACCCCTTAAACGCGTCAGTTCAGTAAAGATAATTGACAATACAAGGGTAGACAATAGTGAAAAAAATATGCTGATCAAGGCAACATGAGATTTTTTATTAAATCCCTCGGTGATATAAATCGATACTAAAACAATAACAAAAGAGCCAATGAGGCTTACCCAAAGCGGATTTTGACCAGATAAAATTCTTGGCATGATAAATGCCATAATAACGAAAAAAGACGCCATCAATCCGATCAACGCCTTAAGCCCCTTTATTCTACCAATTACTATTATTACGAATACAAATAAAATCGCCAGAAGATAAAGATATCCTCGCCTGACATAGTCAGTAATATAATATTCGTCCTCGCCCTCGCTGTTCTTAATATAATTCACTAAAACCCTATCGCCCTTTTTATAAACCCCTGAACTAATAACATCTATGTCAGAAATACCCTTATGCACCATCTCTTTATTTTTCCACTCGCCCGACTGACCTTCTAATTTGAGATCCTGTTGAATCGCCTTTGAACCATCTTCTCTGGTTATTTCCCGCTGGTCAATTATTTCTAAAACTTTGGCTTCGAACATGACATCGGTTGTTGATATTTCCTCGGCAAAAACAAAACCGGCTGGTAAAATCAGAATACCGATACAAAAAGCACTAATAATAACCCGCATTATATTTTTTTGAAATTGTACCATATCATTATCATTTTCTGTGCGCCCATTTCGCCAAACAATGATGCCAAAAAGCAGTAACGCCTACCATTATTTTGTAGCATACATTTTATGATTATTGCAATCGCGAAAGCTCATCAGCCAAACCGTCATTATGGATAGCCATGCGGGGATCATCGTACACATGCCTGATGATACCCTCCTTATCTATAATCACATACGTGTGCCCCGGCAATTGCCCAAAATGCATAGAAGAAGGCGTTTTCAACATGCCAAATGCGTTTGATGCAACACCGCCCTTATCAAAGACTACGGTAGCCTCGCCCAGTTCCGGCATTTTCTTGATAGCGTTTTCCCACGCCTGCGGCGGATCGACCACTACAGAGAGAACCGACATGTTCTCGCCCTTGAGTCGTGAATCCCTGGCAAGCGCGACAATCTGATTCCAACAGGCAGGATAGCACATAGTCCCTTCGTTGAAAAAAAGAACGACATTTTTCCCTTTTAATTTTTCCAAAGAGTATTCGTTGCCCTTAAGATCGGTAAGCGAAAAATTTGGAGAGGGCTTGCCTATGAGTTCGTCTAATTTTGTAACAGAAGCAAGATTTGTTGCCCCTCCTGAATGGTGGCTCGCCATATCATCAGCCCCCGAGCTTACTTTTTGCGCAGAGCTTTCTGCCCCCTTTTTACCATAGGCATTATTGAGCGCCAATACCAAAATTATAATTACTCCAATAAGTACCCACGTAGTTATATTGTTTTGTTTATTTGATTGACCCATAGTGTTTTTTTCTTTAAATAAATTAATAGATTTAATAGTTATGATGATCACGAGTAAAAGAAAGAACGCAGCCCATGCCCATTCCGGGAAAAGCGCTGTAAACCCTTTTATGGCGTTAAGAAGCTTCGTAAGAAAAATATTCATGTTCACCTGATATTCGGAATGGACCCCAAGCCTGTTTGTGGCGGCGAGAACGAGGGTAAAAATTCCCATGGCGGAAAATACCAAACCGGAAACGGCTTCAGCCCAAGTCAGGTGGATTTTCCTTGAACCCAAAGAATATGCAAGGGGCTTTCTCGCTTCCATAAATTTTTTTGTCACCTGGGTTTTATCAAGAAATAGGGCTATGAAAAATAAAGGGAAAACCATTCCCAAAACATAACTTAATGTGTACATGCCGCCCCAAAAAATTGAACCGGGCAATGCCGAAAGAGCTAGTACTCCGGCAAGAACGGGCGCGCAACAGGTTGTGGCTATACCCGAAAAAATTCCCAAAGTAAATACCGAAAAGGCATTATGTTTTTTCAATGTCGGGTTTACGTGGAAGGGTAGCGAGAAATGAATTCCGAAAATCAAACTCAATCCCAGCAACAAAAGCACTGTGCCGCCAACGGCGAATATAAAGGTATGGTAGCGGCTTAAGAGCTGGCCAAATACCGCCGAACCGAGCCCAAGCGGCAAAAAGACGACAAGGATTCCTAAAAAAAATATAAAAGTCATTAAAAAAACTTTGCTGCGTTCCCGAAAGATTGAACCAAGATACGATGGAAGAAGAACGGTAATGCAACACGGCGCAAAAAGAGCCGCAATCCCGGCTATAAAAGCCGATACCATTGATGTGCTAACAAGTAAATCCATAACTATTTAGTAGTTTATAATCCATGCCTGCCGTCATTCCCTGCTCCGCCATGGGATTCGTGCGGCAACGCGCTTTCTTTTCCGGTTGCCAAAAGGTAATCAGACAACATTCCCTTTGGGTACCAAAGCGCGTACCAACGATGCGATTCCCCTATTAACTGTTCGTCAGAATATTGGTCTCCATAAGCTTGAAGCATATATCTATAAAAACCCCTGACCGCCTTGGCATGAGCGCAACCGCATTGTTTTATGAGTGTGACGCGCGTAGCTGAACCGCAGCAATAGCTGCATACCATGGTACTGATAAGTTTTTGGTACCTTGCTTCATTCACCGAATCTAATTTTATGCTTCCTTCGTATACGCCCCACTTCTTTTGAGCGTTTATTGGATCATCAAACGCGATATCGTCGGGAGCATAAAATGGTTTACCCGTAGCTATCATCACCACCTTAGCGTCTGCCAGGGCATCACCCGTATTGGGGTTTGCCGAGACTTCAGTAATGGTCGGCTGTTCTGAAAGCGTGGTGGTCTTGCCATCCGAATTGAGAACAGGGCCGATAATGAGTGCCACAGCGCTATTTTTTGCCCCAAAAAGTTTGGCAATACTATTGGCAGGAAAACCAATCTGGGCCGCCACGCGACTTATAAAAATTTGATTCATTACAAAGAAAACTATGAGAACCCAGGTAATTATTTTTTCAAAAGTATATCTTTTCTCTGCAACAGGCGCATACTCAGGCCCTGCCGATAGATGCTGATGGTCCGGGATATCATTGCATTCAGCGCATTCTTTCACGCCACCTACTTTTTTTGCCGCAAAAAAAGTAGAACCCATTATAAGCCCCAAGCTGACAAACTTGAGCTCCAGCCCCTTTAATGGGAGTGCAGAAACGCCGCTTGCAACTCCCACAAAAGACAATAGAAATGCTCCGCATACCGGGCAGGCAGAGCCAAACGCCCCGACAATTGCCCCTAAAGCATTGCTCGTCCCGGATCTAAAATTTTTTTGCAACTGCGAATGTTGCCACAGCCAAACTAAAATGGCAACGGAAATTCCAAAAAATATCAAAGTGGCGAATGTAGTAAGCCAATAAACTATTGCAAAAAGAATACTGAACGATCCAAAATCTCCATTTTGCGCCATGCGAAAAAATGAAGGTATGGATGTAACCTGGATTAATAGCCAATAATATACGTATCCCATAACCAGGGCGGAAATTGCGGCTATGGTAAAAAAATATTTTTGGCGAAAAACCTCTTTTATGCCCCGATGAGTTTGTTCAAACATAAAAATAATTAAAATATGAATCAAGGTGTCTCATTATCTTTCGTAGGTTGTGGCCGGATAATTTGATTAGTCGAAAGATCCTTGTAGACCATGCTGCCCAGTTGTTCCATCTGGCGGAAAACATACCAGCCGTCTTTTTCTGCGGTTCCTACCTGAGGCCAAACCTTTGCAAGGTTAGAGTATTCCGAAATACCCGGGGATACGAGCATTGTGGGTATCTTTGTAATCTGATATTTTTTTACAATGTTTTTTCCTTCCGCGCTTGCAATATCTATGGCCTTCTCTGAGCGTATCCCAATTCCATATCCGTTCCTAAGGACATTTTTATGGATCTCTTCGGGTTTATAGCAATCAGCGCAGGCGAAGTCTTTCAGATATATAACATCAACAAATCCAACCAATCCTTTCCCCGTATCCCGGTATGGCAAGGGGATGTTACGTGCGACATACACGCCATCGTTTTCTACGGTACCTATATTTTGCCATACCTGTTTTATCTGATCATAGAATGCAATGCCTGACGACATTACTATGGTTGGAATTTTTATGATTTTATACTGTCGTATTAATTTTTGACCTTCCGACGAATTCCATGGGTAGCTTTTTTCTTCAATAAATTTTACCCCAGCCTTCTTATAGGCATTGATAGTCGGTTTGAAATCAAGACATTGTGCGCAGGACGGATCGGTTATATACGTTAATTGAACATGGCCGAATTCTTTTTTGCTTGCCGGATCAATATACACTGGAACTATTTTTGTAAAAATAAAAGTATTCTCTCTTATCTCTCCATTATTTTTTACGAAATTTTCAATATTCTTTTTTTCTATTTCTCCGATTGCTATATATGTTGGCACTTTCTGTATAGCGAATTTCTGTATAAATATTTGCGCCTCCGGAGAATCAAAGGGCAATTGCTTCTCGCTGTCTACAAGAACATTTTGTTTTTTAAAGTTATCCACAGCCCCATTGATATTAAAACAATTCTCGCAATTGGGTGTGGAAATTATGGTTATCTCCAAATTCGCCGGCCGCGCCGACTCCTTCGCCTCCGCTGATTTTTTATTCAGCACATTATTTGTTTTCAAGGCAAAAAAAGCGCCACCAATAACCGCGAATAATGCTACGAATAAAAAAATTTTTGCTAAATATTTTTTTATAAAATTCATATAATTTTAACAACCGCCAACCATTGACCGAGGAACTTCGGATGAACTACCCGAGTCTTGGGACTGCGCAACAGAACTTGCCGTCGGAACAGGAGATTTTACAGTAGCCGAGCTTGCCTTGGCGCTGACACGCGCCAGTTGAAATGTCTGAAAGAGCGTGATAAGGGCAATGAGCGATAAAATTACGACCTGCGCATTTATTTTAGGCGAAGACTTGGCATTATCATAGCCAGCCTGGCCAGTTGTTTTCGAAATATCTGTCATAAAATTTGCATTTTATGTTATGAATTAATTATCCACAGCTTGTTTGTATAATACACTACACTATGTAGTGTGTAAAGTCAAATAATAATGCGCTCCCTCCACAGCGCATCTATAATATACACTACACTACGTAGTGAGTCAAGTCAAAAAAAATTAACTCTATAAACTCCAGAATGATTTTATGCAATGCTCCATGGCAGAGGGGGCCGCAGAGGTAACGGTCTGTACTCTGTCGCGCGCATACAGCGGTTGCGGTTGAGTAAAATTAAAAATCATAAAAATAAATATGGCAAGAGAAATTGCCGCGTAATGCCATGATATATTTAAACGCGGTTTTTTATTTTCAATAATATAGAGCGTCCGGGCGCCAAAGGTGGAAAAACCAGAAATATTTATGCCAAGCGGTATGGGTTTTTTATTTTCTTCAAATATTTTTACGATAGCCGATATTAATGAATGTTTTGACACCGATGACAAGGAAGCTCTGTCTGCCCTCAATTCAAGCTCTATGTAAATATAATGTACGATATTTTTTATAACGGGCAAAAAAAATAAAAAATTATAGATGGCATCAATGGCAAGAAGCAGCCGCGGATGATTATTCGTCTTGTGGTATTTTTCATGGATTATCACAGCGCGTAGTTCTTCCGCACTTAATGTCTCCAAAAGCCTTTTCGATATATAAATAACAGGCCGAAAAAAACCAACCGTAAAAGCAAACGGCCGGGCTTCGTCCACTATCTTTACTTCAGACCC
>Ga0209542_10011310_pt1 | contig 15850 bp, 17 predicted proteins | sample RifCSPhighO2_01_FD_184028 | JGI IMG/M metagenome (GOLD analysis project Ga0209542, IMG submission 184028) | Soil microbial communities from Rifle, Colorado - Rifle CSP2_plank highO2_0.1 (SPAdes) (version 2) | ecosystem: Environmental > Terrestrial > Deep subsurface > Rock core/Sediment ... | reverse complement strand
GCTTCAAGAAATAATTGGGTTCAGGCTTTATGCTCTCACAATGGACAGCTCTATGATGGAGGTAGTTACAATAAAATATTTGAAACATTAACAAATAAGGAAATAGCTTCAAGAGATAATTCGGTTCTGGCTTTATGCTCTCACAATGGACAGCTCTATGATGGGGGTATATACAAGAAAATATTTGAAACATTAACAAATAAGAAAATAGCTTCAAGAAATGATTGGGTTCGGGCTTTATGCTCTCACAATGGACAGCTCTATGATGGAGGTAGTTACAATAAAATATTTGAAACATTAACAAATAAGGAAATAGCTTCAAGAGATGATTGGGTTCGGGCTTTATGCTCTCATCCAAGAAAATATTTTGTAGAAAAAGGGTTGCTTAAGGAGGTGGCATGAAATGAAACAAAAAATTTCAGTAACAATTGATGATGAAACAAGAAAAAAAATAGATAAAATAATCAAGACAGGGTTATTTAGAAATGTCTCGCATGCAGTTGAATTCAGCTTGAACAAAACCATAGAGAACTCCCATCCTATTTTGATTGAACTAAATGAAAAAACAAGCAGGGATTTGGTGTTTGGAAAAGAAAATGACAAAAACACTTTATGAAATAATCTCTGAAAGAGTAGAAGAAGAAAGAATTAATGGGGGCTTTGCAGAAGAAATTAGTGTGAGAGAATTTTCTGAAAAACCAAGGTTTAAAGCATATACTTTTTTTCCAGCAAAGAGAACAGACATTTTTTACAATCCTGATTATAATGAAAAGCATACTGGGAGAATTATTCCTGTAGCGAGAGATATTGCAAGGCATGAAATAAATCATCATGGCTATATGGGTTTTGTCGGATGTCCGAGAACAGTTGAAAGGCATGCAAAATCTTTTATTGAGCCGATTGCAGAAATACTTGATTCGCAGGGATTTGGATTGGAAGACATAAAATACCTATCAAATGCACTTCAGGATACAATTCTTCATGGAGATCTTAACAATGGGGGCTTTTCGCTTGATGGAATATCCTATTTTTTTGAAGAAATTGGAGAAAACTGCGAAAAGGATAAGAATAATGGAAAAAGAAAATTTACCCCTTTTTACGAAGCCCATGTAAAACTTAATATGTATTTGTGGGGAAATAAAAGACAGAGAAAAGAACTGGCAAAGTATTTTATAAATGATAAAGAAGAACAAAGAAAGATTTCAGAAGTCATACAGAACTTTTTGAAAAGAACAGGAATAAGTGATTTGAAACAGGAGGATTATCTTTACAAAAGAAAAATAGGAATAAAAGATGAAAATGGGGAAGTTGCTGAAAGAATAGAATCTAGTGTTAAAGATAGGAAAGGTATTGCAAACTTTATTACTAATGAAAGCAATTGGGAAACAATTTCAAGAATTTATGCAGAAGAATTTTCAAAGCTTATGGAGCCGGGATATGCTCTTCCAATTCTAAATCATTCAGGAAAGAATACCAGAGGACATTCAAGAAAGCATATCAAAGGAAGCTCTCTTGAAGATTTTTTTGGAGAAGAGGAATTTGATTCTGATAATGAAGATGGAAATTATTTTGACAAGAAAATGCAGACAAGAAGTTTCAAAAGGGCAAGAATAGAAGAGGCAAATAAAAAAAGTGAGGAGGTTCCAAAATGGATGAATTCTTTTGAGTCAATGGATTTGCTTCTTGAATCAATGGCAAAAAAACTTGAAATAATCGCTGCTTCATATACAGAACAGGAAAGTATGCCTGTTGTTCATTACGGGAAAAGAGATTTTGACCCTGAAAAAGATGATTTAAGGCATGTTAGTTTTGGGTTTGATGACAAGGGAAATCCTGTTTTGAAAAAGAAAAGATTTCATGTAGATATTCCCTTGAGTATTAAACGAAATGAAAAAGGATTTCCTGAAATGAGATTTGGTTTATTAGATACTTCTGGGAGTATGAAATATAATATAAGAAATGAATCTGATAATTCTGGAAATCCAAAAAACATAGGAAGCACTAAAATTTTTCCATGGGGGGATAAAAGTAAATATCATTATGCACTTTTATCTTGGTATGGTTTTTTAGAATATTTAAGGCAAAATAATCTTTTAAGTCAGACAAGCATAAGCCTTGGAAATTTTAGCGATGAGACCTCTGTCGGAAAAGGGCTTACAGAGGCTAAAAAAAGAGCTTTGTCTCCTCAATTTGGAGAAACCAAAATAGATATGAGCAAAATAAGCTCTTTTTTAGAAGGGAGAGATAATCTTATTTTTACTATTTCAGATGGCGGTATATCTAACTGGGACAGCATAAAAAAAGAATTTATTGAGAAGGCAAAAAATCACCATTATTTTCATTTGCAAATAGGGGCTTCAGATAAAGCAACCAGAGATTTGGAAAAAGCGGGGGTAAGAGTTGAATATGTTGAGAGTGCTGAGGATTTAGCAAGAAAAACTATTGACCTAACAGATAAAATATTCAGGCAAACGAATTAAATAACGGAATAAAAAAACACAATAACAAAAATCAAATTCAAATAAAAAATAAAACAAAAAACAAAATGAAAAATACATACCAAGATTACACAGGAGCAAATCTTCTTGGGGAAAGGCAGACACCATCAAAGATAATTACTGACCCTGAAGAAATAAGAAAGCTTGACGAGAGGCTTAAAAGGAAGTATGATGAAGAGCTGGAAGCAGAAAAAGAAACATAAAAAATATGGAAAGAAAAATAAATTTATTTATTAATAAGAAAATTCCGAGCGAAAAAATGCCAGAGATTTTTCAGGGCTGGAATGCTTATGCAAAATGGGCAAACATTTTGGTAAACATTTTAAATGTAAGAAAAGAAATTATCAATAAACTTAACCCTCCTAAAACGATAAAAACATATATAAATAACTCAAAATAACCTTTTATCATGAATGCGGAAGAGCAGTTGATACAGCAGAGAATTGAAAAATTAAATCAGATAAAAAAAATGGGGACAAACCCATATCCATATACATTCAATAAAAAAAATCATGCTTCAGAAATTCTTGAAAAATATAAGAGATTAAAGGATCACGAAATAACAAAAGACAATGTTTCAATAGCAGGAAGGATAATGACATTAAGGATTATGGGAAAGGCAAGCTTTCTCCATCTTCAGGATGAAACTGGAAAAATTCAGGTTTATTTGAGGCAGGATGATCTTGGAGAGAAAAATTATGAATTATTCAGAAAATTTGACATGGGGGATATAATAGGGATAGAAGGAAATGTCTTCAAGACAAAAGCAGGTGAAATTTCTGTATGGGCAAAAAAAATTGAATTATTATGCAAATCAATAAGGCCTTTGCCTGAAAAATGGCATGGCTTGAAAGATACAGAAATAAGATACAGGAAAAGATATTTGGATTTAATCTCAAATCCTGAAGTGAAGGAAGTCTTCATAAAAAGGTCCAGAATAATAACTGAAATCAGGGAATTCCTGGACAAAGATGGATTTCTTGAAGTTGAAACTCCTATACTGCAGCCTGTTTATGGTGGTGCATCAGCAAAGCCTTTCAAGACTCATATGAATGCTCTTGATATGGATGTTTTTCTGTCAACCTCGCCTGAACTATATCTGAAAAGGCTTATAGTTGGGGGATTTGAGAAAGTGTATACCATATGCAAGAATTTCAGGAACGAGGACATAGACACAACCCATAATCCTGAATTCACAATGTTGGAGTTTTATTATGCCTATCAGAATTATGAAAAATTAATGAAAATGACTGAAGAATTGATTCCTGATATAATAAAAAAACTGAACGGGGGTTACAATGTAAAAGTTGAGAACAAGGAAATAAGCTTCAAACCTCCATTCAAAAGGATAAAATTCAGGGATTTCATCCTTGATGAAACAGGAATAGACATTGACAAGGCAGGTGATTTTAATTCCTTAAAAAAGGAAATTGAAAAAAGAAGATTGAAAAATATTGATGTAAGGCATGCTAAGAATTATGTGGGTCTTGTGGATGAGTTATATAAAAGGGTATGCAGGCCAAAAATAATCAATCCAACATTCCTGACTCATTATCCTGTTGAGATGATTGTCCTTGCGAAAAGAAATGACAAAGATCCAAGGAAGATAAATACATTTCAGTTGTTGGTTGGTGGTGTAGAATTAGTGAAGGCATATGATGAGCTCAATGATCCCATAGACCAGAGAAAAAGACTGGAAGAGCAAAAAATGAACATGAAAAAGGGGGACGAAGAGGCAATGCCTTTTGATGAGGATTTTATAAATGCGCTTGAAGTAGGCATGCCTCCGACAGCAGGCTATGGGCTTGGAATAGATAGGCTTGCAATGTTTCTGCTTGGAAAAGACTCTATAAAAGATGTTATACTGTTCCCGTTCATGAAAAGTTTTAAAAATGCGTAAAAAACAAATAATTTACTAATTTGGAGGGTAAAAATGACAGAAAGCTTTGTTGTCAGGTCAAAAATAAAGAAATACATCAAGGACATGAATGTTTCTAGTGATTTTTCAGATGCATTGTCAAAAAAATGCGAGCAGCTGATAAAGGAGGCCATTGAAAGGGCAAAAGCAAATGGAAGAAGAACCGTGCAGGGCAAGGATGTTTGATTAATTTTATATAATACTTATTCTGTTTTATTGTATGTCATCAAAGAATAAGGGAACTCGCTACGAGCGTGAACTTATGCATATGTTCTACAATTCGGGATTTTCTGTTGTGAGATCTGCCGGCTCGGGCTCAACTCCTTTGCCGTCTCCAGATATCATTGTTTCAAATAGGAAGAATATATTTGCAATAGAGTGCAAGGCATTAAATTCAACAAGGAAATATTTTTCACAGAAGGAAATAAGCGAATTGAAGGATTTCTCGGAAAAATTTGGGGCAATCCCATTTGTAGCAATAAGGTTTGACAGGATTGGATGGTTTTTTGTTCATCTGGAGGATATGGGTTTCAGCAGGACAAATCATTTTATCTCTCTTGAATTGGCCAAAGAAAAAGGCATGAAATTTGATCAGATAATAGGAAAATACAGCCAGGGCTTTCTCCAAAATCCAGCAAAAATTTAATATACCTTCTAATTCATTTATTTTGTGATGAAATTATGCTTTTTAGTAGTAATTTTTCTCATTGCTCTTCCAGTTGTTTCAGCTTCAATAGTCATTAATGAAATTATGTATGATCCGGAAGGGGCTGATGCAAATCATGAATGGGTGGAAATATCAAACAATGGAGATGAAGATGTAAACCTCGAAGGATGGAAATTCTTTGAGGCAAATGTTAATCATGGGCTGGTATTGATTTCTGGGGAAAATATGACTATATTCCCCAGTGAGCATATAATTATTGTCCAAAATCCGGAAATATTCAATCAGGATTATCAAAATTATACTGGAAAGATATTTGATAGTTCATTTTCGCTTAGCAATGCAGGGGAATATATAGCAATAAAAAATTCAAGCCTTATCATCATTGACGAAGTAAATTATACAGACATCTCCGAGGAAGGAAGAACAATTTGCAGGATGAATAATATATGGATGGAATGCATCCCAACTCCCGGAGGGGATAATGTCGAGTATCAGGAGCCATATTACAATGTGAGCAGAGTGATTGACGGAGACACATTTGAGCTGGCAAATGGGGAGAGGGTGAGATTGATTGGCATTAATGCGCCGGAAAATTTTGAGTATTATCACCTTGAATCCAAGAATAGGTTAAAAGAGCTTGTTGAGGGAAAGCAAGTAATTCTTGAGGGCGATATTGAGAATGAGGATGTTTATGGCAGGTTGTTGAGGTATGTTTATGTTAACAATACATTTGTAAATCTGGCGATGATCCAGGAGGGTTATGCAAGGGCTTATCCCTATGGAAGAAATTTAAGATATGGCAATGAGTTTGCCGCTGCAGAGGAAAGGGCAAGGAATTCCAGGCTGAGAATCTGGCTGTTCTTCAAGAATATAATAATAAATGAGATTATGTATAATCCCGAGGGAAGCGATGACAACAAGGAGTACATTGAGATGTACATGGAAAATCCGATTAACCTTGAAAATTATGTAATCCAGGACAGGGATTCCCATGATTCCTTGAGGATGATGCAGTTCATTAATTCTTCCTATGCATTGATAGTTGAGGACGGGTTTGATTATTCAGGAATAAATGCATCCGTATATTCAGCGGGACCAACAATTGGGAACAACCTGAATAATGACGAGGATTTGATAATTATGAAATATTCGCAGGGTGATATAATTGATGCAATGCATTATCACAATGAATTGGGCGGGAATGACAATGGCATGTCCTTGTGCAGAATAGCAAATTTGTGGATGGAATGTGTCCCAACATCTGGAAAATATAATGAGGGGAAAAGAATGATCAATTCATCCCATCTTAGCATAGACAGAATTTCAATTGGATCCGATAAAAAAGCAAAATTTGGTGAGATGATAACTGTAAGAATAACAGTATACAAGGGGGATACTTCAAAATATAATCTTGACCTGTATATAGTGGATGAAAATGACAAGCAGATATCCAAAAGATCAGAGATGAATGTCATGGATAAATTTACAAATTATACCTTTATGGTTCCTTTGCAGATAGACCCGAATTGCAACATGAAAATCGGAAACGGGGGTTATAAAGTTGTTCTGGAAGGACTGAATGAGATGGATGAGGAAGACATCGAGATAGAGGGCATAACAGGCTCATTGTGCCAGGCGGTAAATATTCAGGAGCAAAAATCTTCAGAGAAAATATCCTCGCAAGCTGGTTTAGAGGATGGCAATGTGAATAATGAAATAACATCAGCAGTCCTTTATGAATCTTCAGATATGAAGGCAAAGAGCATCGGGTTATTATTTTTCTCCTTGGTGCTGCTGGCGGTGATTATTTACATAGTGTTTTACAAAAACTTATAAAACTATATGCTACTTGGTTTTCATGAAGACAAGATTGATAATAGAAGTGGCTGGTTCCCCAAAAGAGCATATAGAAGAAATTATGAAGCAGCTTGTAAGCAAGATAATGGAGGAGAAAAAAGTTCTCAAGTATGATATTTTTGAAGCCCAGGAAAGAGGAAAGCTATTTTTTACATTCACAGAGATGGATATGGAATTTTCAGGCATTGAGGAATTGATTGGTTTTTGCATGGATTATCTTCCTTCATCGGTAGAAATATTGGATGAAAATAGCATAGAGATAAAAAGAGATGAATTTGAGAATGTGGTGAATGATTTATTGGCCAAGCTTCACCAGAATGATATGGCCCTAAAGAATCTCAAGGCAGAGCTTATGCTCAGGAAAGGCACCTAAAATTGCATAAGTCGCAGCTGAATCTTTCCAAAACACTGCATGTTTTTAATTCCCCTTCTTGATAATAATTGCAGCATTCTTTGAGGTTGTTCTTTTCTATCTCTATCTTTTCTTGTTCAAGACCAACAGCATCATTTTCCATGTAGTTTTTGTACAATATTAGGAATGCTGCCGCAATAATCAGTGCAATTATCATTATCCAATGCCATGTTTTCATGTTTTTAATATATTATTCCAACGGTTATAAATCTAACCTGCCAGAACCTTACTCTCTCATTGTCAGATGTTGAATTGTTGTCTCCTTTTGTTGTGTAATACACGCCTTTGTCATCATTGCTTATCCTGACAACCCTATGGATTATTATATCTCCGCTTTCAGAAGTGTAGCTTATTATATCTCCTATCTTTATATCATCGGGTGACTGGGGGGCAATTTGGATTGCATTGCTCTCCTTGTCAATCAACGGATCCATTGAGTTTGTGTCTGCGAATCTTGCTATTTTTGCATTTCTTATTGTGATAACAACCTTGTCATCTTCCACCATTATTTGATCCTCCTTGATATGATCTGCAGGGCTTAATCTTTCTCCTGTTGTTAGCCTGTATATTGCCCTGTTTACCGGATTCTGCATCTCAGGATCATTTGTCACGTCAACGAAAATTGCTATTGTGAGAAACATAAGGGATAGTATAAATAAAATAATAATTATCTGTTTTATCATTTTAGTTTTTTTGCATAATCCTCAAAATCTTGGGATACCTCTTTTTTTCTTCTGAAGAATAAAAATGCCACAAATGCCGCTATGAGGGCTATTATCATCCATATCCACCAATAGTTTTTCTTTTTACCGATGCTTTCTTGTTTCTTTGTCTGATTTTCTCCTTCTTGGATTTTTCCTTCAGGAATTTCTTCGCCTGTCCCTTCTTCATCTATTATCATGTTATTCTGACTATCGACAAAATTGACAGAAATTTTTATTGCATCAAGTGTTTTTTGTGATGAAGTGACTATTATGTATCCGTCATAATGGGCATAAGCAGGCTCTCCTTCCTTGTTGAGGTAAATCCTGGTTTTTATTGTTTCATTGCTCTTTATCTCGTTGAAATAATCCTTGTCAAATCTTATTATGTCGTTTATTCTGCCTGTTGCATTAAGTTTTACATCATTCAGGTTGAAGGACCAGTTGTTGATGAACATAATATCGTCTTCCAGCCTGTCATTTCTGCTCAATGTAATGTTCACATCCTTGTTCAGGAGCTTGATTGCATTTTCTGGAGGAGGAAGAAGATAATGGCCTTCATTTATTTTTTGATTTATTCCTATTACAGGTATGATATATGAGTAATTTCCATAAATTATTTTTATTTCAAAATTCTCCTTTATTCCGCTTATCCTGTAGTTAACTTCATTCTGTAAGTGAACCTCTCTTGGAATTTCAGTATAATTTGGAGATTCAATCTCAATAGTGATTGGATATTTGTTGTTTTTTATTCTTAGGTTGAATCTATTTTTTTGATTTGATATTCCGGGCATTACTGAAACAGAAGGCAGTCTCGCTTCATCGTTGAAAAGAAGGTATAATATTATTGAAGAATCAAGTAAATTCTCTCTTGTTTTTCTTGACAGATAATCTTTTGCTTCCCGGAACAGGAATTCATTATTTAATGAATATGTCGCAATTGCGCTTGTGAAATAGTCAGGAGTTTGGGATATGGATGATGAATAATAGCTCCAGTAACCATTAAGATAATTGTTGAAAAGCCAGTTTCTGTCATAATCATCATTGTATAATATATACCCCAGCGCATGGTCTATTGTCCTGTTGTCAAGTTTTTTTTCTATGAGATAATCTTCAGGGAATTCTTCATTTATCTCTTTCAATGCCCAGCTTGCATATAATGTGCTTATGTAATCGCATTCTTTTTTGTACTTGATTCCATAACATCCTGAATCATCAATTGAATAGCTGAAGTTGCTTCCAGTGTATTCATGAATGGTGTAACTGCTTCCTAGATAGCTGTGGCTTAATATGAAGTCAATAGGATTGCTGCATGTTATGTTGATAACTTTGTTGTTTATCTGGATTTCATAAGCTCCATTTAAATTTATATCTCCGCAGACGGCACTGCCTTCAAGTTTTAAGCTCCATAACCCGATTTCAAAATTATTGCTTGCATCCTTGAGCCAGTTCTTTGTTTTTACATGATTCTGGTTGAATTTGCTCAATGCAATTAATGCAAAAGAAGTATCCTTGACATTGCAGTTGCCTCTTGGGAAGCATCCGGTCGGATCTTGATTGTTCACAAGATAAGAAATTGCAGAATTTGCCTTCTGAAAGTCTATTTTCTTTAATGCCAAGGCGCCAAGGGAAGTTTTTGTCACGTCTCCAAAGCTCCCGTCATGATTTTGATTCTGCAGCAAATAGTCAAATCCCGGATTTACATCTATGATTTTTATTGTTATCTCACTTGATGATTTGATCAATACCCCGTTGTTGATAAGGTTAACATCCCTGACTTTGAGGTTGTAATCGCCGCTTTCAACACTTGGTATGTCAAAATAAGCAAAGTAACGTTTGCTGCTGAGTTTTTCAAGATAAAAAATTGCTCCGATTGCATTATTGTTCTTTGAAAATTCAAGATTATATGGTGTTAAGTCATTTAATGGCTCCCTGCCTAGGATTATCTCTGCCTGCACTGTCTCAAGAGGCCTGTAATCTTCCCTATAATTCAATATTGTTATTTCAGATGCATCAATATCATCAGGTAATATCAGTATAATAAATAAAAAAAATATCCACCTCATAATAAATTAAAATTAAATAGAATATATAAACTTATTTTTTTCTTTTTAACAGGTCCTGTGCCTCTTTTATTGATTTGTCCAGTTCATTCTCCATGGTTTCATCCTTTCTTGGTTTTTGAACTGGTCTATATCCTGTTGGAGGATATTTTGGAGGCATTCCTTGATCTAAGTAAGAAGGTTCTGATTTTTTTCCGCTTCCTTTTTTCATTTTTGTAATAACAAAAAATGCACCGCCCCCTAATATTAGTATTGCAATAATTATCCACAGCCATAGCAAGCTTGATTTCTTTTCAGGCTCGCAGTCTAATGGGCAGCTGTTTTCATTTTCATCAAATCCGCATATTCCATTGCCGCATCTTTCTTCATCTTGATTTTCTCTGCCTGATTCCGTTGAACAATCTCTTGGGCAGCTTATTTCATCTTCTCCAACCTCACACCTGAAGTTTCCGCATTCAGGCTGGCTTTCTCCGGAAGTTTGGCAGTCTAATGGGCATATTGTTGGATTCTCTGTTGGATCACAAGTGCCATCGTTGTTGCAAAAACAATCTGTCGGGCAGTTCTGCAAAGTTTCTCCCAATGAAGGCTCGCACCTCAGATTAGTGTTGCAGAATGGTTCAGTCTCCTGCTCACATAATCTGCTTATTGGGTTGCATGAATATCCTTGCTGGCAGTCAGAATCTATTATGCATCCTTCCCCTTGTTCATCCTCTTCATCTCCCGGGCCTAATAATCCAGCATAAACAAAATACAATGCAATGGAAGTATCCATTATTCCATTTCCAATCCTTCCATCATTGCTCTGCTGGCTTTCAATCCATGACTTTAATTCATTCTTTTCTTCCTGATAATTTGAATTTCTCAATGCGCCATAGGCAAACAAGGACGAATAGACATTCTCAAAGCTTCCATCATCCTTTTGCCTGGAAACAAGGGCAGGGATGTGCTTGCTGTCAATCAGTGAAAGCATGGAATATTCCAGGTCATTGTTTGCGTTGTCCTTTAGATAATTTCCGGCATCGATGCTTAATCCTAATTTGCTCATTACAAATGAAGCATAAAAGCTTGATTCTTCATCGCAATTCACGGAACTTGGGCTTGAAGAATAGCATCCATTTCTTAATTTGAAATTGGCATTCTTTGAGGTTTGCTCTTCAATTATATAAAAGTTATTTCCTATTATCTTTATTATTGAAATTCTTGGGGTTGATGAGAATGTGCATGCAATATTTACATTCTCAGAATGCCTATTGAAGTTGAATCCATTTAATTGATTGAAATTTATCCATGAGCTTCCGTCATCTAGTTTTCCGTTTTCATCAAAATTGAATATAATCCCATTTGGAGATTCCTCATATTTTATGGTGCATGTTCCTGCTTCATTTGAAACAACCTGTATGTTCCAGTCTTGTGCATTGAAAGGCGCGACTTTTAAGCTATTGTTGAGATATTTTATTTGTTTTTCAGTTACTTGATTCATTTCCCTAAGTGCTAAGGTCGCCAGTGCAGTTTCTTTAACATTGCATCCTGTCTTTGGAAAACATCCGGTTGCAGAATTCATTTTATTGTTCAACTGCGATAATCCTGTTTGTGAGTCTAACACGATTGTTGCAAATGACAATTCCTCTATCGTAGCCTGGCTCCAAACTATATGATTAACTAGCCATCTTGTTGCATTGTCTTCAGGAGTTTGTGCATTTGCAGATGCAACGATGATTAAAAGAAATCCCATAAAAAAAGCAAACCTCTTCATGTAATTACAATGGACAAACTATATAAAAACCTTTTCTTTAAATAAGAACATGTTCAAATATCTGGCAAAAGGAAAGAGAGGGAAGATTTATGTTGAGGGAGATATTGCGTTAAAGAAATCCTCTTCAGAAAGAGTGAAGAATGAAACCAAATGGATAAGAAAACTGAACAAATATGGAATAGCTCCAAGATTGATTGAAGTAAATAAAGATTATTTCAAATACAAATTCATAAACGGCGATTTTATTCTTGATTATTTTAAGTCAAATGATTCAAAGCCGATAATTATTGATGTCCTGAAGCAGTGCAGGATAATGGACAAATTGAAATTGAACAAGCTTGAAATGCATAATCCTCATAAGCACATCATCATAGAAAACAAAAAACCATTCCTTATTGATTTTGAAAGGGCATATGAATCCAAAAATCCAAAGAATGTGACCCAGTTTTGCCAGTTCCTTATGTCAAATGCGGTTAAAGAAGTTATAAAATACAAAATTAACAGGAAAGGATTGATAAAGTTGTTAAAGCAGTACAAGAAAAACCAGGCAGAAAGGAATTTTAGGAATATATCAGATTATTTTAAAAATATAAAATGATTACTGGGCAAAAAGTTTAAAATTAATATAAGCACAATTTTTTATGGACAAAAAGGCTATTTTATGGACTTTGTCCTTCCACACGAAATCAAGGTTCTCTTTATAAATGTTGAGAAAATATGTTTTAAAACCAAAAGGTTTATATAGCCTAAATCAAAAATATATTTAAATATTATGAGACTTTAAGTTTTCATCACAGGGGGGTAAAATGTCAAAATATATAAAAAAATGCCCTGAATGCGGTTCTATTAATTTAATTATCAACAAAGATAGAGGAGAGATTATCTGCAAGGATTGTGGCTTTGTTGTTGAAGAAAGAATGATCGATTTCGGTCAGGAATGGAGAGAATTTGACAACGAGCAGGGAGAAAAGAAAAGAAGAACTGGTGCTCCTATGACTTACACCAAATTTGATAGAGGTCTGGGAACTGATATTGGTGGTGTTGGTGACGTTTATCAATTGCAGTCCAAAGAAAGAAACAAATATTTCAGGTTAAGAAAATGGCAGCACAGGGTTTCAACTGCTATTGAAAGAAATCTGAAATTGGCATTGGCAGAATTAAAGAGAGTTTCTTCATTCTTGAAATTGCCTCCGGCAGTTGAAGAGGAAGCAGCAAGAATTTACACAATGGCGGTCCAGAGAGGACTGGTAAGGGGAAGATCCATGGAGTCAGTTGTTGCAGGCGCGTTATATGCTTCTTGCAGGCGTCATGAAGTTCCAAGAACTTTGGATGAGATATCAGAAGCTTCAGGCATTGACAAGAAAGAAATCGGAAGAACTTACAGATTTATTACAAGAGAATTGGGAATAAGGATATTGCCGAGCAATCCAGTTGATTATATTCCAAGATTTGCAGCTTCATTGAAACTAAGCCCGGAAACGCAGACAAGGGCAGTTGAAATTCTTGAAAAAGCCCAGAAGGCGGAATTGACTTCCGGAAGAGGACCAACAGGAATTGCAGCAGCTTCATTGTATGTTGCAACTCTCATCAATAATGAAAAAAGAACGCAGAGAGAAGTTGCAGATGTGGCAGGCGTTACGGAAGTTACAATCAGGAACAGGTACAAGGAATTATTGAGGGAATTGAAATTAAGCAAGGAGCTTAAGAAAAGATTGGAAGAGGCTTTGGAGGAGTGAAAAAAATAATCTTAACAATAGTGATAATATCTTTAATGGTTATATCTGCCTGTGGTTTTCCCACAGGAAATGTTATAATAAATACTAAAGAAGAAAATCCTGAAGAAATTCTGAAAGATATTCTTTAAATCTCAACCTTCATAAAATCCTTTGCATCAATTGCATTCTTGAAGATTTTTCTTGCTTCTTTAACTAAAAAACCAACATTGCTATATCTCTGGCTGAAATGGGTTAATATAAGCTTCTTTGATTTGGATTTCTTTGCTATCATTGCAGCATCCTCTGTCGTCAAATGCTTGTATTCCTTTGCCTTGTCCTTTAATTCTTTGTCATAAGTGCTCTCGCAGACTAAAACATCAGAATCTTTTGCCAGTCTTACCGCATTATCACAGTATCTTGTATCCGTAATAATTGTCAGCTTCTTTCCTTTAGCTAAAGTTGTTGCATCTTTGGACTTTATTTTTTTTCCTTCATAAACAATGTCTTTTCCCCTCTGCAGATCTCCAAGCAGAATATGTTTTGTTAGGTTAAACCTCTTCAAGTAATCCATGTTGATTTTTCTCTTGTCATTTTCAATAAAGCTGTAGCCGTAAACTTTTGCGGAATGCTCAAGCTCCATTGCCTCAGCATAAAAATCTTTGTTCCTGAAGATTATTTCCTGGTTTATTTCATTTACTTCAACATCAAGTTTTCCGCCAATTATCTCATGGATATTTCTTATTAATTTCTTTAAACCAATAGGGCCATAAATCTCAAGCTTCCTGTTGTATTGGTTAGCCTGTAAATTTTGTATTAGCCCGGGCAGTCCATTAATATGGTCTCCATGAAGGTGAGTCAAGAAAATTCTTGTTATCTTTGTTGATGGAATGTTAATCATTCTCATCTGTCTTTGCGTTCCTTCTCCGCAGTCAACCAGGATATTTTCGTTGTTGCATCTGAAAAAAATGCTGAATAGGCTTCTTTCCTTTGTTGGATGCATTCCAGATGTTCCAAAAAATATGATTTCCATGATATTATGAACCAAAAGTGTTTTAAATAACTTTTCTTTAGTTTAAATTATGGGAGCAGCAAGAAGAATCAACGGACTTTTATTGGGGAGAATAGTGGTTGCAGATTACAAGTCTCAGGCTCAGGAAAATTATGACAAGTCAAGGTTTGGTGAATTGGTGGATGGAAAAATCCAGTATTCTCTGGTTGAAGCTCTTTATCTTGTTGAAAAGGCAAAATTAACAGTAAAAGAAGATAAAAAAGCAGCAAAGAAAAATGACTTCATCAAAATGGCTCAGAAATTGGAAAAAGACTTTTGGATAAAATATATTGTTTTCAGGGATATGAGGAACCGTGGTTATATAGTAAAGACTGCATTGAAGTTTGGAGCTGACTTCAGGGTTTATGATCGCGGGATAAAACCAGGAGAAGATCATGCAAAATGGATTTTGTTTCCCGTTTCAGAATCAAAGGGATTGACATGGCATATATTCAGTGCAATGAACAGGGTTGCGCATTCAACAAGGAAGAGTTTGTTAGTCGGTATTGTTGATGCAGAGTCTGATGTGACCTATTATACCGTTTCATGGATAAAGCCTTAAAATTTAAACTAAAATACAATAATCCTTTTATACCCCTGAATATTGATTAGCTTATGCCTAATATTCCTGAAATTAAATCTAAGATATTGTCATTTATCCAGAAGAACGGCCCCTCTATTCCAGTTCATATCTCCAAAGAAATAAGGGAGAATATGATTTTTACAGGGGCAGTTTTGTCTGAGTTGATAAGCAACAAGAAACTTCTTGTGAGCAATGCCAAGATAGGAAGCTCTCCTGTTTATTATCTTGCCGGGCAGGAGTATAAGTTATCCCAGGTTTTGCACTCTCATCTGAAGGATGTTTATAAAAAAGCTCATGATCTGCTGAAAGAGAATATAATTCTTAAGGATTCAGAGCTTGAGCCATGGCAGAGAGTTGCATTGAGGGAATTAAGGGATTTTGCGGTAATGCTAACCACTCATGATGGGAACATCTTCTGGAAATGGTATCTTACTTCAGACGAGGCTGCAGAACTATTGATAAAAAAATATCTTGGCTTGATTCCTGAAGAAAAAACTATTGAAAAACAAGAGAATCTCAAGGAAAAGCCTCTTGAAGAATTTGAGAAAAAAGCCCCTGAGGTCCCGAATATAAATCCAACTGAGAATGATGTTGAAAAGATAGAGGAGGCTGTTGAAAAGATCACAGGAATAAAG